>Ga0070753_1002027_pt1 | contig 10956 bp, 13 predicted proteins | sample VirMetDEL_Aug_31_FD_77441 | JGI IMG/M metagenome (GOLD analysis project Ga0070753, IMG submission 77441) | Aqueous microbial communities from the Delaware River and Bay under freshwater to marine salinity gradient to study organic matter... | ecosystem: Environmental > Aquatic > Marine > Coastal... | reverse complement strand
CTGGATGGACGCACGGGCACAGCGGCAGGTGTTACAATACATGATATAAGGCTAGTCTCAGAAACGGATGACTACCTCGACCCATCGGCGGTGGGTGCGCAGTTACCGCCAGCATATGAAACCCGCCAGCTATACCAGATTCGCTGGTCCGAGGCTACGTCCTAACACAAAAACCCGCGCAAGGAGGCGCAATGGCAACTTCAGCCCAAGGTCTTACGTTCACATTTGGCGGCAGCAACGTCACGGTTACGAACGTGCAGGTCAATGACACGCAAGACCTCCTCGACGCAACGCATCTGAACGTCGCACCAAACGGCAAGCGAATCTTCGTTGGCGGGTTTGCGACTGACCGAGAGGTTCAGATCGACTACATCTCCTCGACTATCCTGGCCGCCGGCACCAGCGGGGCTTTGGCGATCACAGGGCCGATGTCATTCAATGGCAATGCAACCATCTCGTCTGCATCGCTCGGTGGCTCTGTCGGCGATTTTGTCCGTGGCTCTGCCACTATGCGGCTTGCGTAGTCTGGGGGTTGGCCCGTGGGACTTACAGCCGCTGGCGGAACCTTTACGTTCACGAGCGACAAAGGCAACATGACGGCGAACGTCACTGGAGTCTCTGTCGAAACAGGCACCGCAAAGATGGCGAATATGTCGTCAAGCACTGAGGGTGCTCATGTAAACGTTCTCGTACCGACCGGCGAGTATGAAGGCGGGTCGATCAGGGTTGACTATCTCCGCTACAGCGGCCAGGTAGACCCAAACTCATTGATAGGCGGCGTGGGAAGCGCCGCCTTCACGTCACAGGGTTTCTCTGTGTCCAAGAACGTTGTACTCCAGAACGCGAGTGAGGAAGCGCAGTTTGGAGATCTGGTCCGAGGGAGCCTTAGTTTCCTTTGGACCGACTACACTCCAAGTTAGCGAGGTTTTCATGTCGGTTCTAAGCAGAGACGCCATTAAGATGGCAAACGATGTCAGGTTAGACACCGTTGAGGTGCCGGAGTGGGGCGGTTCTGTGTGCATAAAGACTCTTTCTGGCACTGAGCGTGACGCCTTCGAGGAAGGCTACTCCGAGCAGAAGATGAAAAACTTTCGTGCTCGGTTTCTTGTGCTAACTCTATGCGACGAGTCAGGCGAACGACTCTACGCAGACAACGAAGCCGATGAGCTTGGGTCCAAGTCTGCTGTTGTCCTTAACCGCCTGTTTGACGCAGCGTGGGCGCTCAATGCGTTTCGCAGCGAGGATGTCGACGCACTGGGAAACGATTCAGCCAGCGACCAGAGCGACGCTTCTACTTCAAGCTAGCTCTCTCGCTGGGAAAGACAGTAAAGCAGCTGCTCAGTGAGCTCGACAGCCAAGAGCTCAGTGAGTGGTATGCCTACGATCAGCGGTGGCCGCTGCCGGACCCATGGCAGCAGACCGCCCGCATTTGCCGGATAGTAATGTGCGCGAGTGGGAACTACAAGCGAAACAGCATTCCTAAAGAGGAAGAGTTCATCCCGACAGCGAAGAAAGCCGAGCAGTCCAGCAGTGAAATGTGGAGTGAGCTGATGAAGCTCAAGGAGTAGAATGGCAAGCGGCTACATCGGCAAAATCTCCGCAGTAGTTACGGCGAATACGTCGGACTTGTCGAAGAAGCTGCGCGGCAGCATTCAGGACTGGAACAAGTTCGGATCGAGCATCAACAGCAGCCTGAATAAGGCTTCTACTGATGCTGTGAAGTCTTTGGAAAAGATATTCACTCCGATCCAGCGTCTTGAGCGGAGTCTCAAGGCCGCCCTATCGTCTCCGCTGAATCTCAGGACCGAGGAACAAGCGAACCAGATTCGCAGGCTCACGTCGGCAGCGGAGCAGATCAACAAGCCTCTAGAGACTGCTGTCAGCGGCTTCAATAGGCTGTCGACTGAGGTGCAGGCCAACTTCGCACCAGCACTCGGCCAGGCACAGAACCAAGCCCAGACTCTTTTCCGGCTGATTGAGGCCGGCAGGTCGCCAAGCGAGAAGGCGTTCGCTGCCGTCCAGAGCCGTGTCGAGCAGACGACGCAGTCTATCCAGCGGCTGACGCAGGCACAGCAGATTGCGTCCCGTGGGTTCACTGGGAATGAGTTGCAGTTCACGAACCCAGCGGCGTTTGCCGCTCTGGGCCGAAACGCCGAGGCGACGCGGGCGGCAGCGAGCCTGTCACCAGAGGCTATGAGCTTCGATAGGACAGGACTCATACAAGATCAGGTGAAGAGCCTTGCTAAGGCGCAGTCTCTGATCCAGCGAGCAGCAGCAAAGGTTGAATCGCTCCGCTTGCTTCCCGATGCCGACTCGGCGGCTCTAGCTAACGCGGAGAAGCGGCTCTCTTCGCTTGTCTCCCTGTCTGGGACGTACAGGCAGTTTTTACTGAACTCCGTGGAGGCCGCGAATGAGGCCGCAAACGCAGAGCAGCTTAGGGCCAAGGCGGCAGAGGACGCGACGAAGGCACTGATCGAGCGGGAGCAGACCGCGAAGAGGATCGAGCAAAGTCTCGCAGCCGCCGAAGAAGACCGCATAAGAAAAGCCCAGCAGGCTCAGGATGAAGAGATCCGAAGGCTGGTCGAACGGGAGCAGGCCGCAAAAAGCGTTGAGCAAAGCCTCGCAGCCGCCGAGGACGCCCGCAGAAAAAAAGCGAAGCAAGCCGAAGACGAAGAGATCCAAAAGCTGATCCAGCGAGAAGGCACAGCGAAGAAAGTTGAGCAAAGCCTTTCCGATGCCGAGGAGGACCGCAGGAGAAAAGCCAAGCAGTCACAGGATGATGAAATCAAGAAGCTCATAGAAAAAGAACGCCGAGCAAAGCAGGTTGAGGAGGAGATTTCTTCGGCAGAGCAAGAGAGGGCTAAGAAAAAGAAGAGAACTGACGACGAAGAGATACAGGCGCTGATCAAAAGAGAGCAAGCCGCGAAGAGGCTCGCTGCGGCTGCGGATCAACAGCAGGCAAAAGAGGCCCAAATCGTAAACCGCAGAAAGCAGATTGCGGACGAGCTCGCCTCAAGATCATCGGCTGAAGGTTTAGCCCTTGACCTCGACTCATCTGAACTCAGTTCAGCACAAGCAAAGCTCAATGTTTTAAGGCAGACTCTCTCAAAGTTGTCTAGCAGCGAAGCTGCTGCGGCCGAGGCCGCCGTTTCACGGTTGGGGTCAGCTGTATCGTCCGCTATGGCGAACGGCACGATCCGCACTGCCGAGACTCGCAGGGAAATTGAACGACTGACGCAAGAGGCCGTCGAGGCATCTGCCGCTGCCGCCAACATAAACCCTCGTTCTCTCTCGAGGAGTGTTGCCCGTGCTGGGGATGTAGGTCGTCGCGGTTTTGACAAATTTTCGCTCGCCTTAAACCAAGCCGCATTCGCGATTGATGACTTTTTCTCTTCTACTGGCGGCCTTGAATTCAAGATCCGTGCCGTCCAGAACAACCTGACGCAACTCGGGTTTGTTCTTGACGGCACGCGAGGGTTGTTTCTCGCGCTTGGCGCTGCAATTGCCGGCCAGGCTGTGCTTGCGCTTATCAACTTCATAAATGAGGGCCGCAAGACAGAAGACATGGTCAAGGCTCTGAGCGATAGCCTTTCAAGGCAAAGGGATATCGCAACTGAGGTTAGCAACGTTTTTGAAGAGATATCGGCTGGTCTGAGGCAGGATATTTTCTCGGACGCCGCCAACAATGCTGACCGTTTGTCTGGAAGGCTAGAGAAGCTCGCTGAGTCTTTTCGTAATGTTCGCGACGAGCAGATACTACAGGCGAGCACTGAAGCGCAGACGGCAAGGGCGAACGTAAACAAGGTAGAGCGGCAGATAGCTGGAGAGAGTTCGCCAAGCAGCCTGATTCTCCTGCAAAGAGACCTGCTGGCAGCAAGAAATCGTCAGGCACAAGTCGAAGGCGGTGTCCAGTCGGCTGTGTCCCTTGATGAGTTTTCTGCCAGATTTTCCGCGATCATTCGTGATCTTGAAGTTCTGAGAACTCGTCGGTCCATCAATGTCGCGGGTGGTGCAGGCACCGTGCCGGAAGCCCGCATTGCTGAGTTGTCGGACCAGCGAGTTGAGAGGATCCTCGCGTCCATCGACACGAGCAGTCGGCAGGCTGCTCTGTCTGCAATTGAGCAGAGATTCCAAGAAACTAGGTCGCTGGCAGACCAAGCTGGGGCGCTTGAGGCGTTCACTACGCTCAGACCTGGAGAGAGCCTTCCCTTGGCGGCCGCATCAGAACTGCAAGCACTTCGGCAACTGGAGGTGGGGCTTTCAGGCTTCGACGATGCTGTCAGTGCGATCACAAGGGTAGTAGATGCATCTGACGATATAGCTGAAGCGTTGGCTGGGTCCAGAAAAAGAATAGATGACTTTGGCGAGGGTATAGATTCCGCTGCGCGATTCTCGGAAGCCATCGACTCGCAAGCTAGGGTTCTGGAAAAGGCGACACAAGACGTAGCAAAAGCGGCAGGCGACCTTATCGGCGGGAGGACGACACCAGACCAGTTTATCGAAGCTCTCAACGCCGCCACTGCCCAGGTCGACGCCGAGGCGGCCAGAAGGGCACAACTTATTGAAAGCATAGCTTCTACATTCAACGAAGAGGAAAGGGCCAGGCTAGACGCAGCCAACAGGGCTCAGGAGGATGCGAAGCGTCAGCAGGAAGCCGACGCAAGAAGAGCAGAGGAAGACCTAAAAGCATCCACAGAGCGAGGACGCCAGCTTCTACTTGGTGAGTCAGGCCGCCTTGCCGAGCAGATCTCAGCAAGCATAAATGACATCAGAAACGCAGGCGGCGGCCAGCAAGGCGTCGCGGCGTTTCTTGCGGATCAGGCCCGTCAGGCTGCCCCTGCCTTTTTTGCACTTCAAGATGCTTCTGCGAACGCCGTTCTCCAAGGGCCGTCGAGGGCCGCTCTCCAGGCCAGCGACATATCGACACAACAAGGCACGGCAGAGCTAAACCGTCTCCTTCGAGGAGACGATCCTGCACGCGAGCAAAACCTAGTTGAGCTAAGAAAGCAGAGCAACGCTCTTCAGACACTTGTGGCGCTCGCGCAGCGAGATAATCCGGGGGTTGCGAACTAATGCCAAAAAAAGTCTCAGAAATACCCGACGGCAATCAGTTCACAAGGGATTCTGACCAGTTCACGACAGCGGACTCCGCGACGAGAACCTTCAGGATAATCCTCAATGACACGACTGAGGTGTTTGACATTCAGCAGGAGTGTCAGGTATTCATCGGCGATCCACACCCTGTCAACAACAATATCGCCTGCCACAGCTTTTCGTCGCAGTACGAGGGCGACAGCAGGACAGTTCTGACAGCCACCTTTAACTACAGGTCAGAGCCGTCGTCGGCTCCCGCTTACTCGAGCGGCGGCAGTAGCGGTGGTGGTGGTGGTGGTGGCAGCCCGAAGACCCTTGAGCCCTACATCCGCCCTGCAAACTGGTCGGTTAGCACCGAGCCGGCAGAGTACCCTATCACTGCATGGTCGCGCCGTTTTGGCGACACCTCTTGGGGCGGCTTTGAAGCAACACTAAACACCGCATATGATAAGTACGAGGGCGTGAATGGGATCCTTCCTCTTACAACAATCACTGTAAGTCAGATTGTTGACGGAACATTTGATCCAACTGCGCACACGAAATACGTTGGCTGTATAAATAGTGACACTCTCACCATTGGGAGCCTCACAGCCAGACCCCATCAGCTAATGCTCCGCGGGTTGACCATTCGGCCTCATATGGAAAGCCACGGCCGGCTGGTGTACAGAGGCTTTATTGCCGAGTACACATTTGCCCATCGAGTTTACTATGCTCCCGTAAGTCCAATTGACGGAGGGGCTGGGTACACAATTGCAGAGCTAGGATGGGATATTGCCATCCCCGTTGAGGGAAGGAATGTCAGGACATTCGACCCTTTGAACCCGCCAGCCGGACAGCCTGTGGACCCGTTCGGGCAACCATTGCACATGGACAATGGGGTTGTAACTTTGCCGCCCAGACTCCCCGACGGGATGGTCGCCAACCAGAGAGCAAGGGCGCATGTAAAGATTCCGTCCGCTGAAGGCGGTGGGCTCTCAGTTACTCCAGCAGGCGCTCCCATAGCACTAAACGCAGACGGAACGCCAAGGGACACGGTTCTCGCAGGCGGGCCTATCATCTGGGCATATGCGATCTACCAGAACATAAATATGGCTGCGACTCTCAGGTTGAGGCTAACGTAATGCAACAGAAGTTCTACGTTGGCCCAAAACTCTTGTCCGACATTCGGAAGACGATCACACGAGTCAACGCTATCCCCGAGCACACGCCGGCACAGGCTCCGCCGCGATCCCCCGACCAGGCACTCAACTCCCTGACTTCCTTTAAGATAGGGACAGTGACTGGACCGTGGGCACTCGAAGCAGAAAAGAGCGTTGCCTTTGACCGCGGCACAAGCACTGCCACCGTCGTCGCAAGCAACATGTTCTACCAGGGCGTTGGCTGCGAGCTCACCAGCAGCACATCGTTTTCATATAATGTTGGAATAGCACGCCACAGCACGAACTGGTATCTCGTGTCGGTTCCAATGGAGTTCACCAGGAAGACAGTGCTAGACGACATTACTCTTAACATAACGCTCAACACTGAGTCATGCGCTATCATCACTGAGAGAACGAACCACACGTCGCTTATGGAGTATGCCAGGTTGCGGATAGATTGCCCTCCCCCAGGGGAATACTGAGCATGGCGCGATGCGTTTGCTGCGGATGCACTACCGACGATGATTGCTGCGTCGATGGCTACACCTACAACTGCGGTGGAGTACCTGTAGGAGTGACGTATGAGACGGCAGCCGAATGCTCTGCCGCCGCCGCTGCCATCGGATGCCCAGGTGGTGGCCCTATTCCAATCTGCTACTGCAAAAACATCGACAACGAGTGCTGCGAAGACGGCGAATGCCGTAGCATCTGTGAGGAGTTGCCACCATGAAAGCGATTGAAAAGGCTGCGCTTGAGCGAGCAGCAAAAGAGCGGCCGAAAGGATACCTTGAGGATGTACTGTCATTTGTTGTCAGCAGCGACGAGACGCATGTATTCATAGAAAATGATGAATACTACCTTCTCAGAGACAAGTACAACGGCAAGACGGACTTCCCGCTTCATGGGCCAGGCACGCACCTTCACAGGATGCTCGCAAGGTTTGGGATACGATCTTCTTCACAGTGCGCATGCCGGTCGCGAATGATTCAGATGAACAAGTGGGGGTGCGACGGCTGCGAAGAAAACTTTGACACCATCATCGAGTGGCTGAAGCAAGAGTCTTCACGCAGAGGGATTCCATTCATCGCATCTCTTGCCAAGGTTTTGGTGAGACGTGCAATCGCGAAAGCCAGAAAGGCAGGTGAGAAAGTTGGCTGACATCAATTACGCTATTAGTCTTCGTGTCTCGAAAGATTACCTCGACAACTCTATCTCGCTCTCTGGAGCGACAGCTTCAATGAGCAATGTTGGCATGAAGAGCCTCACTGTCACGCTCTCGACCAACGCGACGTCCATATCGACGGCAAACCTGTCCGCTGTAGGCATGGCGTTTCTGAGAAACTTGCAGACAGCCACGGCGTCGACGGTCACCGTCGGTTTCTCTTCAGGCGGGTCATACCTTCCTTTCTGCGAGATGCGTTCGGGGGAAGGCGCAATGCTGCGGCTGGCAGGCGGCACAGACTTTGAAGCAAAGGGAACAGCCGAGGGAGACAGGCTGAGAATCGACATCACAGAAGGCTAGACCTGTTATACTCTACGCCATGACACATCTCACCTTTGCAGCCGTCATGGCTTCGTCACCGCAGCCGATCGTAAGGGGTTGGTTTGACAGGCTGACGCCCGAGCAGCAAAAGGAGCTCGTCGCTGTTCGCAAAGAGTGGCAGAGGACGGTCGACGCTCCTCCGTCGCACACCTTTGCCAAGGCCATTAAAAAGGTCTCGACGATGAAGCTGCCTCACCACAGGACTCTTGCCGAATGGCTGAGAAACGACAGCTAGCCGAGCAGGCCATGCAGGTCGCCCACGACGCCGAAGCAGCAAGGCTCCGCGGCGAGCTCTCTGCACTTCGCCTGAAGTACAAGGCCGCCCTGCAAGAGATCGCTCGTGCCAAAGCCGCAGTTGAGCTTACAGATAGCCTCAAGAATGTGACGGGCAAGCCGCTGCCGGCCAAGAAAGCCCGTAAGAAGAAGCCGCAGGCCAGCGTGATCCTGGCTCTCTCAGACCTACACGTCGAAGAGAGAGTCCGGCCCGAGGAGGTCCGCGGCCTCAATGACTACGATTTGGCAGAGGCACATCGCCGCATAGGAGAAGTGACAAAGCGGGCGAAGCGACTGATTGAGCATGAACAGGGGCTGACCGACATTCGGCGAATCGTGCTGTGGATCGGAGGCGACTTGATCTCTGGGCATATCCATGACGAGCTCATTGAGAGTGCCCAGCTGGCCCCGCTGGCTGCAATCCGCTGGGTCGCAGAGCGAATCACGACGGTTATCGATGAGATCGCCGCAATAGGTCTTCCCGTTGTGATAGTAACCAGCAGCGGCAACCATGGCAGATCGACGGCGTCTAGGCGGATCAGTGGTGAGAATGACCACTCGTTCGAGCAGCACCTCTACCACACGATGGCCGCCACAGAGACGCGGAAAAACGTGACGTGGCGGGTCAGCGACGGCTATCACAACATCGTTGACCTCGACGGCTTCGTCGTCCGCTTCCACCACGGCCACGCCATGCGAGGTGGCGGTGGCTTCGGTGGCTTGGTTCCATCGGCAAACAAGCTGATCGCAAGCTGGAACGCGAGCCAGCACGCCGACCTCGACATCTTCGGCCATCTTCATCAGTTCACCGTATCGAGGAAGTTCGTCGCAAACGGCAGCCTGATAGGCCCGAGCCCGTTCGGCGATCGACTCGGTTTCCCCGCTGACCCACCGTGCCAGGCCATGGTGGTGGTTGACCACCGGCATAGCAGGGTGACAAAAGCGATCCCCGTCTTTGTGGACTGAGCAATGGACGAGCACGAAGAGTTCCTGCGTCTCGCAGTCATGGCGTCTAGGCTGTCGCCCGACGACTCGACAAGAAACGGTGCCGTGCTCGTCTCCAGAGACGGCAACTTCGTCCGAGCTTGCAATGAGACGCCACCAGGCATTGTGGTCACCGAGGACCGCGTGTCGCAGCCTGGAAAGTACACGTTCGTCGAACACGCGGAGAGGATGGTTCTCTACAAGGCGGCCAGGGAAGGGTTGGTTACCGCGGACTCAAAGATGTACTGCCTCTGGTATGCCTGCTCTCACTGTGCCAGGGCGATTGTGTGTGCGGGGGTTCGCGAGGTGATCGGACTACAGGCTCTGAATCTTCTGACGCCTGCTCGCTGGAGGGAGCAGGTCGACACCGGCCACCAGATTCTCAAAGAGGCGGGGGTTCGCTGCCGACTGTTTACTGAACCACTGGGTCTTCGCGTCAGATTTGACGGCTCGGAACTCACCATCTAATAGGCTACGCTGTGCTAGAATAAAAGTAGTGCAGCACCGCCACGGGTGTAGCTGAAAAGACTACCGCAGAGCGCACGGAGGTCGCGATGCCAGAGAACCGCATTCGCAGGAAACTGCGATCTTTCGACGTAACGGTCGCCACGTCGGCCGCAGGAAGCACAGCAATCCGGTGGGATGAAGCAGCTGGTGGAAACATACAGCTTGCCACCCAGGTGACGGCAGCCTCATTCGCAACAACCCTTCAGGTGTGGGCAGCGAACTCCACTGGAGGCACGTTCTCCCGGCTCTATGACTCCAACGGCGTCCCGGCAAACGTGACGCTCGTCCAAGACAGCGTCAACCAGACGTCCTACGCGATGCCTGACGCTGCTTTCTCGGCAGGTGCGATCAAGCTGGTCGCTGGATCCACTCATCTCACGTCAGCAACGGTATCAATTAAGACATGATCATCGGCCTTTGCGGTGCCGCAGGTGCCGGGAAAAACACTGTCGCTGACATCCTTGTCGAGCACCATGGTTTTACAGCCATGAGCTTTGCAGATCCGTTGTATCGTGCCGTCTCGGAGATCACCGGCCTGAGCGTTCAGCATCTCCAAGACCGGCGGTACAAAGAACAGCCGATCTCGTGGCTCGGTGCGAGCCCCAGAGAGCTCCTTCAAACGCTCGGCACTGAGTGGGGGAGAAAAACGATCGACGACAAGATCTGGATCAACATCTGCCTGGAAAGAATCGCAATCGATGGTGGTGACGTTGTGGTCACAGATGTCAGGTTTGACAACGAGGCCGAGGCTTTGATGCTCGCCGGCGCTGATATCTGGCAAGTGACAAGGCCGAATGTCGCACCAGTCGCCGAACACGAAAGTGAGAATGGAATCTCACCTGATCTTGTTGATGCCGTCATCAACAACGACTCCTCTCTTGAATACCTCAAGGAGCGCGTCGAACGCGAAATGGAATTCAATGTCGTCTGACATCATATACGAAAGAGTGCTCAAAGCACTGGAGCGATTCGGCTGGCCTGTCGTTTTGTCGACAGCTGTCCTGTGGTTTGCCAGGGCTGACGTGATCCTGCCTATGGTCGAAGCGCACTCTAAGTTCCTTGAGGAACTCACAATCAGCAATCGTGAGATTGCTCGAGCTCAAGTCGAGATCAGCCGCCTTGTCGAAGACCAGGCACGAACACTCGAGGCTCAAACCAGGCTCCTGTACACAATTTGTCCCCAGATATCGCTGGAAGCTCGCGCTTTTGCCCAGCGAGAAGATGAAAACCAAGAGACCTCCAATTGACCCGCTCGCCGCTGCCTTTATTGTCACAGCGGCCCTGATTGCTTCGGCAGTTGCAATCTTAATAAGGAGTTGAAATGCCATTTCAAGACAGCGACATCACTGGCGGCAAAGTCTGCATCAAGTCGTCGATGACGTCTGGCGAGACGCTTGCGTCTGACGGCCTCGTGCG
>Ga0070753_1002026_pt1 | contig 10966 bp, 13 predicted proteins | sample VirMetDEL_Aug_31_FD_77441 | JGI IMG/M metagenome (GOLD analysis project Ga0070753, IMG submission 77441) | Aqueous microbial communities from the Delaware River and Bay under freshwater to marine salinity gradient to study organic matter... | ecosystem: Environmental > Aquatic > Marine > Coastal... | reverse complement strand
GTTTGCACAGCACCGCAAAAATACGCTTTTCCGTAGAACAAGTGTTCGAATAGGGCGACGTGCTTTTTCCGATCGCTTGTGCGACAATGTCGTTATGGAAATATCAGCCACCCCAATCGACGCGCTTCGCCTTGATCCGCGCAACGCCCGCAAACATAGCGAGGCTAACCTCGAGGCAATACGGCGCTCGCTAAAGACTTTCGGACAGCGCAAGCCGATCGTCGTAACTTCCGACGGCGTAGTCGTCGCAGGCAACGGAACCCTCGAGGCAGCGAAGTCTCTAGGGTGGAAAGAGATCTCGACTGTTGCCGTCCCCGAGGATTGGTCAGACGATCAAGTAAAGGCTTACGCCCTAGCCGATAACCGAACCGCCGAGCTTGCCGAGTGGGACTCTAACCTCCTAGCTACCCAACTACTCGAGCTAGAGGAGATCGACTTCGATATTGCGGACGTCGGTTTCCCCAAACAAAATCTCGAGGACGAACCCGATCCCGAGTTTCCGTCTTACGACGATCTCGAGGAATCAACCTATAAATGCCCTAAGTGTGAGTACGAGTGGGACGGCGCACCGAGGTAAGGGATCAAGTTCTCGCTTCGGGTAAGTGGGAATTCGATCAAGAGGTTACGGAGGTCTTCGACGATATGCTCGCTAGATCTATCCCCGATTACGAAGGTATGCGTCGGACGACGACGGAGCTAGCCCTTAGATTCGCTAAGCCAAAATCCGCGATCGTAGATCTAGGTTGTTCTCGCGGGCAAGCCTTACGTCGGATCTACGAAGCTACGGATCTAGATCTCCACTATTACGGGATCGAGATCTCGGAGCCAATGCGAGAAGCGTCCCAGAAGGAGATCCCTTATGCGACGATCCTCGATACGGATCTAAGGCACGATTACCCGCCGTTGCAAGCGAGCGTTACTCTCAGCGTCCTTACCTTGCAATTTACCCCGATCGAATATCGCCAAAAGATAATCGAGAACGTCTATAACTCGACGCTACCCGGCGGAGCTTTTATTCTCGTAGAGAAGATCCTCGGATCCGATTCGTTCGCTAACGATCTATTCGTCGATACTTATTACGATCGCAAGGGCGAAAACGGCTATACCCAAGAACAAATAAACGCTAAGCGCGAGTCTCTCGAGGGCGTCCTAGTCCCCGTTACCGAGTCTTGGAACCGCGAGCTACTAACGAGCGCGGGGTTCAAACACGTAGACGCGTTCTGGCGTCACCTAAATTTCGCGGGTTGGATTGGTATCAAAGATGTATAAAGTCCCGTCTATGGACGACGTACGGAAAGCTAAAGGATCTAACGGTCTAACAATGGTCTCGACTTTTAGCGGAGCGGGCGGATCTTGCCTAGGCTTCGAGCTTGCGGGTTACGATCTCCGTTGGGCTAACGAGTTCGTCCCCGAGGCTAGGCAAACTTATCGAGCTAACCACCCCGACGTTATTCTCGACGATCGCGATATTCGCAAGGTAAAAGGATCCGAGATCTTGGAAGCGATAGATCTAGGCGTCGGAGATCTAGATCTATTCGAAGGATCTCCGCCTTGCTCGCCCTTCTCGATGGCGGGATCTAGATCTACGGGTTGGGGTAAGGACAAAAAATATTCGGATCTAAAGCAAGTTAGCGACGATCTATTCTTTGAATACTCGCGTCTAATCGAGGAGATCAAGCCCAAGGTCTTCGTTGCCGAGAATGTTAGCGGGCTAGTTCGCGGTAAAGCCGTCGGTTACTTCCGCGAGATCTTGCGAGATCTCCGATCTAAGGGCTACAAGGTAGAGGCGAAACTCCTAAGCGCGAACCTTCTCGGCGTCCCGCAAGCTAGGGAGCGAGTAATTTTTATTGGAGTTAGAGACGACCTAGGAGTCGATCCTTACTTTCCTAAGCCCTCTAGGAGCAGCCTAACGCTCGGAGACGTCTTGCTTGATCGTCCCGAGATCAAGAAGACGGACGACTTTTACGACCCCGAGACGGGGGAGGAAATTGGAATCGATCGCTTCGCGATCGGGAATGAATGGGATCGAACTCCGATCGGGAGTAGCTCGACGAAATACTTTCAGCTTGTGAAGCCCTCGCTGCATAAGCCTTGTCCAACTATTACTGCAAGTATTGGGAACCTTTCGACGGCTAGCGTCGTTCACCCTACGCAGAAGCGCAAGCTAACCCTCGAGGAGCTAAGGCTTCTATCGAGCTTTCCTTTGGACTTTCAACTAACGGGAACTTACAAACAACGAGCAGAGAGAATTGGAAGATCCGTCCCGCCTCTAATGGCGAAGGCTATTGGAGAAGCAATTCGCGACGGGATCTTTAGCAAGCTATGAGTAAAGGACGACCAACTAAACCCTTGGAACAAAAGCGTATGCTAGGCAACCCGGGGAAGCGAACCTTGCCCAAGGAGGGCGAGCTAATACAGCTAGATCCGATACGAGAGATCCCTGAGCCACCGCGCCCGCTTGGTAAGTACGGACTCGAGCTTTGGGATCGCGTTTGGAATATGGGATCGACTTGGGTATCCCCGACGACGGATCTCGAGCTTTTACTTATGACTTGCGAGATGATCGACGAACGTTGGAATCTTAGGGCGACGGTTTTACGAGACGGAGATCCTAAGCAACGGAGGCAGTTGCGCTATATCGAGCAAGCGATCGTTAGCAATCTTTCGCTTCTTGGGTTTAGCCCAAGCGATCGTACGCGTCTAGGCGTCGCCGAAGTAAAGGCTAAGTCCAAGCTCGAAGAACTAATGGCGAGGCGGAATGAGCGTAACTAGCTGGCCTCCTAAATGGCTAACTCCCGTCCCCGAAGATCTAATCGTCGAAGGGCGCGGATCCGAAGTAATTGATTTCGCCGAAGCGTTCGGGATAATTACAAAAGACTCCGTTGCGGGTAAGGCTGGATCTCCGCTAATCTTGCGCGATTGGCAGAAGGAGCTAATCCTAAACGTCTTCGCCAGCGACGGATCGGGCGGACTAAAGCACCGGTCTAACCTCGTCGGTATGCCCCGGAAGAACGGCAAAAGCGCCATTGGATCCGTACTGGCACTCTACTCCGCGATCCTTGGTCCACGAGGAGGCGAGGTGTATAGCGTCGCAGCGGAGAAGGAGCAGGCGAGGATCGTATTCGCGGACGCCCGCAAGATGATCGAAGCGAGCGAGGAGCTATCGGGAATTACGAGACTCTACCGAGACGCGATCGAGATCCCTAGTCTCGGATCCGTCTATCGAGTCCTAAGCGCGGAGGCTTACTCTAAGGAAGGTCTAAACCCGCACTTCGTCCTATTCGACGAGCTACACGCGCAGCCTAACCGCGAGCTATTCGACGTTATGTCTCTCGCTATGGGTTCTCGAGGCAACCTCGCGACGTTGGTAGCTATTACTACGGCGGGCGTAAAAGCTGACTCTACGGGTAAGGATTCGATTGCCTATAACTTGAAACAGTACGGAGAGAAGGTCGCTCGAGGCGAAGTCGAGGATCCTAGCTTCTTTATGGCTTGGTGGGAATCTGAAGGCGACTGGAGATCTAAAGAAACTTGGCAAGAAGCTAACCCCGGCTTTGGAGATCTAAACGCGATCGAGGATTTCGAAAGCGCGGTACGCCGTACTCCCGAGAATCAATTCCGTACTAAGCGGTGTAATCAATTCGTTAGCTCCCGCGATAGCTGGCTACCAGAAGGTCTTTGGGAATCTAGATCTAGAGACTTCGAGATCTCGGAGGACGACGAAATTATTCTTGGATTCGACGGATCTTTCAACAACGACGCGACGGTTGTCGTCGGAGCGATAATCCCAAAAGACGACGAACCCGTAAAGCTATTCCTAGTCGGAGCTTGGGAGAAGGACGTCCAAATACACGACGAAAATTGGAAGGTCGATATTGGAGAAGTTGAGAAGACGATTATCGAGTTCTGCGCTAAGCACCCCAACGTTAGGGAGATCGCCTGCGACCCGTTTCGTTGGGAGCGGACTATGGAGGTACTCGAACAAGACTACGGACTTCCGATCGTCGCCTTCCCCTCGACGTCCCCTCGACGTATGGTTCCCGCTTGCGCGAAACTCTACGACGCTATTCAAGACGAGAAGCTCGTTCACGACGGAGATCCGCTTTTAGCAAGGCACTTCTCGAATACCGTAATAAAAACGGATAACATTGGACCACGTATCGTAAAGGAGAATAGGTCTAGTCCTCGTAAGATCGACGGCGCTGTCGCTAGCGTTATCGCAGTTGATCGAGCGCTAACAGGTAGAATGGAAGAAGTAGTTCCGGAATTCTTTGTATAGGTGAAAATGTCGACAATCTTACAAGCCGTCGGAGCGACGGTAATAACTATCGGGGTAGCGATCGTATTCGTACCCGCCGGACTAATCGTGGGCGGGACTTTCCTCGTTCTTTTTGGTCTAGCCTTGGAGCGCACAAATGCTAAGTAATCTATTCGACTCCCGCGAGGAGCGAGCCATAAGCTTCCAGACCCTTTGGGGATCGGGAGCGGACTTCGAACTAGGTACTAGATCCGCGACTCTCGTAAACCAAGAAACCGCCCTACAAATAAACGCGGTCTTTAGCGCGATCTCGCTAATTAGCTCGACGGTATCGACGCTACCAATAGACGCGTATATCCGACGCGACGGAGATCAGCGAGCTTTCCGTCCCGCTCCTACTTGGGTACAGCGTCCCGACGTAGACTTCGTCGAGAAGTCGGGCTTCTATTCCGCCGTAGTAACTAGCCTGCTACTGGACGGTAACGCTTTTATTCGAGTCTTCTCCAACGGATCGGGCGAGGTCGTAAACCTATCCGTCCTAAATCCCGTTAGCGTCGAGATCAAAAGAAACGGCGTAGGATCCGTTAGCTATCGAGTTGAGAACGAGAAGCGACTCCTAACTAGCGAAGACGTAATTCACATTACGGATCTAGTTCGCCCCGGACACATACGAGGAATTAGTCGAGTCGAGGCACTCAAGGAAAACTTTGGATTAGCCCTAGCCCTCGAGGAGTACGCAGCTCGATTCTTTGGACAAGGAGCTAACCCGACGGGCGTAATTGAATTCGACGGCAAGCTAACCGCCGAGCAAGCTAAGGCTTTGGGCGACGGCTTCGACGCAAGACACCGCAACTCGGGACGTCGCGCTCACAAGACGGGAATCCTATCGGGCGGTGCTAAGTATAAGCAGACTTCGGTAAACCCCGAGGACGCGCAAGCTATGGAAGCTCGACGCCTAGCGGTCGAGGACGTAGCCCGCGCCTTCTCGATCCCGAGCAACTTCCTAAACCTTCCCGGTACGAATACCTACTCGAGCGTCGAGCAGAACTCGCTTATGTTTGTGAAGTATTGCATACGTCCTTTGGTCGAGAAGATCGAGGGAGCTATGAGTACCCTTCTAACGCGTTATCAAGGCGGGGAGAGGGCTTATATCAAGTTCTCGCTAGACGGGCTTCTACGAGCCGATTACGCAACGCGTAACCAGTCTTATAGCGTCGGGCTTCAGGCGGGCTTCTATACCGTAAACGATATTCGCCGATTCGAGAATCTTGGAAGGATCGACGACCCAAGCGCGGATACCGTACGAGTACCGCTCGCTAACGTAAACGTCGAGGACGCCGAACTAACGGGACAAGCGCAGAGAGTAAAAATGGCTCGCGATCTCGTTATGGTTGGTTACGATCCCGCAGCCGTACTCGAAGCTATGCAACTCCCCGCGATCGAACACACGGGCGTACCAAGTACGCAGTTGCAACAGGTCGCGACTATCGATCCCGCCGATCCCGAAAGTGTTTACTTAGGAGACGCCTAATGCCGATCGAACATAACCTCTATACCCTCGGAACGGCTCCTAGCCTTGTCGTACCAAACGACAATATGCCCCAAGAGGTTCACCTTCACAATATGACCAAAAGCTCGAACGAATATATCTATATCGGAGGAGCGAGCGTCGGAACAGGCAACAGTCTTCACCTAGATCCCGGCGAAAGTATTACTATGACGCTTCGCCCGGGAGATCAGCTTTACGCCTTGTCGGATCCGAGCGGGTTGGAGCTTGGAGTCTTAGCGATCAAGAAAAGCGACTAATGCCATACTTTATTACTAACGAGTCGAGCGATTGCCCAAACTGGGCGGTCGTAAAAGAAGACGGCGAGCTAATTGCTTGCCACGAAACAGAAGAAGACGCGATCGATCAAATGATCGCGATCTCAATAGAGGAAGGGATCGAACCCGGTGGTACTTATTCCAGATCGAAAAGGGCAGCCCCAGACGAACTCTCCGTCGGAGACTTTGTTCGTTGGGAAGCCTCGGGCGGAGAAGCCCAAGGTCGAATCGTCGAAATCGAAAGAGACGGATCTATCAACGTCCCAAACTCTAGCTTCGAAATCAACGGAACCGAAGACGACCCCGCAGCCCTTATCGCCGTCTACCAAGAAACAGAAGACGGCTGGGAAGAAACGGACGTCCGAGTAGGACACAAGTTTTCTACGCTCGACAAGATCTCGGATCTTAGATCCGTCGAGATCCGCGACGTAAACCTAAGCCCTCCTGCCTATATGCGAGCAGCAGCTAGGCAAGGGCTGAAGTATTACGAGGAAGGTTTAGCAGGAGACGGCGTAGTCGATCGTACGATCCGCGAAGCTCGAGCTATGGCTAGAGGATCCGTTACCGCCGATAAGTGGGTAAGGATCCGAGCTTGGATCGCTAGGCATCTCGTAGATCTAGACGCTCCCGCAGCTAATCCCGATAACGAGGACTACCCAAGCGCGGGAGTTGTCGCTCATTTACTTTGGGGAAGTGGACCTTCTAAGCGATCCGCCCAACGCGCCCTCGACTACGCAGAAGGCGTTGTCAGTAGAATTGAAGCAGAAAATGAAGGCAGAGCGAAAGGCGAAGCATTGTCAAAAATCGAGACTCGGACTAGCTCGGTAGATTTCGAGATCCGCGAAGACGAGTCGGGCGGTATGACGTTCGAGGGTTACGCAGCGGTCTTTGATAGTTGGAGCGAGCCGTTGCCCTTCCGCGAGAAGATCGCGCCGGGAGCTTTTAGGGGATCCCTAAAGCAACGTAACGATATCAAGATCCTATGGAACCACGATACGGGATCCGTACTCGGATCAACCCGAGCAGGAACCTTGCAGCTAAGAGAAGACGACCGAGGACTCCGAGTAATGGCTTCGTTGCCCAATACGACTCTCGGGCGCGATACCGCCGAGCTGATCAGGCGCGGTGATATCGACTCTATGTCATTTGGATTCTCCGTACCTCGCAACGGTGACGAGTGGAACGAGGACGGATCCGAGCGTACTCTCCGCGCAGTAAGACTGCACGAAGTATCGATCGTTGCTTTCCCCGCATATAGCGCGACCGCAGGAACCGCTACCGTTCGAGGTCTAGACAAGATCGCCCTACGAGCCGAGGTAGACGCGGACGATCTAGCGGACGCCCTACTAAAGATCGAATCGGGACAGACGATCTCGGTCGAGGAGAAGTCTCTAATCTCTAAGGTCTTGGACACCTTGTCCCCGATCGAGGAGGTACAGGAGAATACAGAGCCAGAGTTCGACGGCGAGGCTTGGCTTGCACTCAAGAAGAAGAAACTCGAAACCCTACTGAAGAAGGCATAATGAATAAAGATCAAGCTAAGAAGGCGGTACTAGACGCCCTAGGCAATCCGCAAACAGGCGCGATCGTCGATCACCTCGATACGATCGTAGACGCAATTCTCGGGAAGAACGAAGCTAAGTCGCAGGACAAGACTCCGAACCCGAGCAAAGAAACGCGAGTAATTGAGATCTCCGAAAAGAGATAAGTAACGCGTTCGCCCCGTCGGTTTTATTCCTTTCTCCGGCGGGGTTTTCTTATATAACGGATCTATAACGTTTTACGATTTTTCCTGAAACTTCCTTGACAGGGCGCGGATCTTCGATAGATTTGTCACAACACAAAGGAAAGGAAACCAAGTGTTCGAAGAAATTCTAGAGATCAAGATCAATGGTCGCGAGGTCAAGCCTCGTACCGAGCTAAAGATCCAAGGCGAGCGGGGACGCTTCCGTTTCGTAAAGCTAGTCCGCAAGCCCTCTACCGAGTGGATCGACGTCTGGGGTGGACCTTCGGGTCGCGAGCAGATGCGATCCTTCCGCGTCGATCGAGTCGTACGCGTTCACTCCAAAAACAAGACGGGCGCGAACCTCCTCGCAGAGAGGAGGGCAGCGTAATGCAGAACGACTTTATCTACGACGACGGCGGTCGCGCCGAAGCAGGATACCGAGCTAAGGGCGTCGGAGACTGCGTCCCTCGGGCGATCGCAATCGCGACGGGGATCCCGTACAAGAAGGTACTTGGGGATCTCTACCTTCAGCAGAAGATCCTCTACTGGAACGCGTACTCCCGATCTAACCCTCACCCAACACAAGGGACTCACCCTGCCGTCTACGGCAAGTACCTCGAGGGTCTTGGCTGGAAGCGCGTTTACCCCAAGGGCAAGCTTCGCTTCCGCAAGGACAACCTTCCGAAGCGCAAGAAGGTAATCGTTCAACTCGATAGCCACCTTGCAGCGGTTATCGACGGCAAGCTTCGGGATACTTACGAATCGTCCAAGCAGGGCGAGAAGTTTATCCGAGGCTACTGGATCAAGCCCAGCCGTAAGAAGCTGGACAGATAAGATCCCGCACCTTACTATTTAGACAACACAAAAGGAAGGAGTCCCAAAATGGAAACTTGGATCTCAACAGTATTCGCTCAGAAGCTAAGCGAGAAGCACAGCACTACCTCGATCTTCGATTTCAAAGACGTAAAGAAGGACTTCGAGTACGTCGTCGAGGAAGGGCGCAAGTTCGACAAGATCGTAAACAACGAAGAAGGCAATCGACACGTTCACGCCTTTATCGAGAAGGAGACGGGTCGTCTAGTAAAGCCCGATAGCTGGACGCGTCCCGCTAAGTGGGGTAACGACCTAGCCTCTAAGTACGTATTGCAATCGCTCGAAGATATCAATAAGGTAGTGGCAGAGTCGGACTACCGAGGTAGCTATCTCTATAAGTAAATACTTTTTTTCTTGGTTGGGGAACCCCGTCGGACTTCGGCGGGGTTCTTCTTTTACCCGCGTGTCGTCCCCGTTGTTATGCTTGTACGTAGATCTGAGCGTTACCGCCGATCGAGGTTGAGCGTCACCGCCACCGAATCAAAAGATAACTAACTAACAGGAGTTCAATAAATGAGCGAATTTATCAAGGCTCAGGAGGAACTACGCGCTAACTTGATCGAGCAGATCCAGTCTTCACTGGACGACGCCGAGGCACGTGGTGGAATCGACGCCGAAGTAAAAGAGAAAATCGACAGGATCGAAGACGACGTTCGTCGCGCTGACGAGGCTATTGCTATCGCCAAGCGTAACGAGGAGCGCAAGATCGAGGCTTCCGTAGCAGCTAAGGGTTTTGTCCCTGCTGTCTCCGAGGAGCGTTCGGCTAACGAGATCCTACGCGACCTAGGAGTTCGTGGCGGTATGCACAACTTCGAGGCTCGTACCCTAGTCCCTAGCGACAACACCGTACCCAAGTCCTTTTACAACGAGGTCTATGACGTGGCCCGGCTCGTGGGCCCGATGCTGGACGTCTCCGAGGTATTCAACACCACCTCTGGCGAGGACTTCACCATTCCAACCCTGACTGCTTACAGCACAGCAACTCAGACCGCAGCTGGATCCGCGCTTACGGCAGACGATCCAACATATGCGTCTATTACTCTTGGCGCATACAAGTACGGTCTGTTGGTTCAGGTAGCAGATGAGCTAGTAACTGACGCAGGATTCAATATCCAGAGTCACCTCGCTCAGCAGGCAGGTAACGGACTGGGCTACAAGATCAACGAGGTACTGACCACCGGTACCGGTACGGTCGAGCCGACAGGTATCATTACTGGCGCAGCTACTGGCGTAACTGGAACCGCAACCGACGGATCCTTCGACGCTGACGATCTAATCGATCTTCAGTACAGCCTCGACGGAGCTGCACGCAGACTCCCCGGAGTTGCTTATATGGCAAACGGTACGACCATTGGTCGTATCCGCCGTCTCAAGGACGACGCAGGAAACTTCCTGTATCAGGTGAACGTTGGTGCGCCAGACACCTTCGCTGGTTACCAGATCGTGGAGAACCCCGCTATGGCTTCGGTCGGATCGGGTACGCTCAGCGTTGCCTTCGGACACCTACCTTCATTCAAGGTACGCGTCGCAGGCGGTATGCAGGTAGCAACCTCGACTGACTATGCGTTCAACCAAGATGTCACCACCTACCGGTTCTTGATGAGACTGGACGGTGCGCTTGCTCACGCAGGTCACGTAAAGGTATTCGAGGGCTACTCAAGCTAGTCTTCGAACTAAAGAAGTCCCGGGCGGTTCGGCTGGTTACCGCTCGGGATTTTCTTTTGTTTGTGTTAGCCTGTTGGTATGCCAGCAGACAACAAAATCAAGGGCGCGATATCTTTCGCAAGTAATACTCCCGGCGTTACGACGGGATACGGACAACAAGCAGAACAGCTAATCGAGCGTATGCTCAAGTCGGGACTTACCGTCGCGAGTATGAGCAACTACGGACACGAGGGCGCGATCGAGGATCTCAAGATCCGAACGGGCAAGATCAAGCATTACCCTAGATCCTTCTCGGGCTATTCGGACGACGTGCTACCCGCCTTTCATAAGCACTTTACTTCGGCTCACCCCGATCTCAAGTCCGCGATCTTTACCCTTTACGATCTTTGGGTCTACCAAAATCCCCAACTAAACGATCACCAAATGATTAGTTGGGTTCCCCTAGACCACCTAGGGATCCCTCCTAAAGTCCTCGAGAATCTACGCAAGGACAACGTAACCCCGATCGCTATGGCTCCTAACGGCAAGGAGCTAATGGACGAAGCGGGGATCGAGTCGGTTTATATCCCGCACGGGATCAATACGAAGATCTATAACTACAAGGAAACCCTTCGAGGAGT
>Ga0070753_1002024_pt1 | contig 10967 bp, 11 predicted proteins | sample VirMetDEL_Aug_31_FD_77441 | JGI IMG/M metagenome (GOLD analysis project Ga0070753, IMG submission 77441) | Aqueous microbial communities from the Delaware River and Bay under freshwater to marine salinity gradient to study organic matter... | ecosystem: Environmental > Aquatic > Marine > Coastal... | reverse complement strand
TGTGCCTCCTGCTGCTGCTGTTAGTATTGGTGTGCCTGTTGATAATACTACAGGAACAGCATATTTAAATCCTACAGACATCTGGAATGTACCACTAGCAAGTATTACTACACCTAATAGTATTGGAGAGAGACTAAAAGATGCATCTACTGTTCAAACTACAGGTGCTCAATTAGCAGCGTTTTTACCTTAAAAATTAAACCATGGCAAAGTCTACTAAATCTAATGTAAGTCAAAAAGTAACCTTTGGTACTAGAAAACCTGGAAAGGCTAAAAGGAAATTTGGGCCTAGAGAGCAAAAACCTAAAAAATATAATGGTCAAGGAAGGTAACTTTTTTTGGCTATCTTCGTATAACTATATAAATATAATTAAATGGCTAATCAAGTATCTAAAAAAATAACCTTCAATGAACCTGCACCTAAGAATATTCAGAATGCAGGTATTGTAAGAGTTGAAAACTTTAATAGAGTTGTTGAAGATGTTACAACTTTATTTAACAGTATTAGTAAATCTATTACTATTTCTTCTGATGGTGCAGTAGTAACTGGAGCTGGTGTAGGTATTTCTCAATCTATCTTAATTCCAGCTAATACTTTATCAGATGGAAGTTTTATGGATTTATACTGGGCATACTCTAGATTAAGTGGAGGTACTGCAGTTCAAGTTCAGTTATACACTAATACTACTAATTCTTTAGTAGGAGCTACCTTATTAAGAACTGCAGGTAATTTAACTGCAAGTGTATCTATTGGTGCTACAAGTGTATATGCTGTTTCTGGAAACACTTTAAAGTTCAGCCCTAATCCAGTACAACTTGCTAGTTCTGAATATACTCAAAGCACTACTTCTATTAATACAGTAGCTTTTAATCCTGCTGTAGATAACTATCTTATTTTTGCATGTAACCTTCCTTTGGCTGGCACTGCTACTGTAAACCTTGTAAAACTTGAAATCCATGGCTAATATTACTAAAACCGCACTAGGATTTATTTTTAATAAATCTAGTTATTCTTTTGAATCATTTATTCCTGAAGAAGGGCAAGAGCCTGTAAACTCACTAGAACTAAATGATACTCAAATGTTAGTGGGGACTGATAAAGGTGTTTTATTTTTTGATACTAGTGTAAGTATTGATGAATCTATTTATGAGAATAGTACTTTATGGTTATCTGCTTTATTTAGTGAATAATAACTATGAAACCCAATATTGTTATGATTATAGGAATTTTAATTATTGCTACAATAATTTTATCTACTCTGTTAGTTTTTGAAAAAAGAAAAACTTCTAGTATAGAGAGTGAGATTAGAAGCTATGAAGACTCTATCCTTGTGTATAAGAAAGAGCTACAGATTTTAAAGCTAAAAAATGACAGCTTGAATATATCTTTAAACTCTTATTTAGAAGACTTAGAAGAAAAGAAAACCCAGATTAAAAACTTAAAAAAGAAACTTTATGCAAAAGCTAATTCTGTTAAGCATCTTTCTAATGGTGAGTCAGTTGAGTATCTCACAAAATTCTTATCCAAGAGAGGTAAAACTGGGGAATGATACTGTAGTATGTATTACTTATTCACAGCTTAAGACTATTAACTCTGAGATTGAGCTATCTGAAGGTAAAGGAGAAATCATTGATTCTTTAGATGTAGCTCTATCTCTTTGTGATACATCTTTAAGTTATTACCAAGCTGTTGTTGATAACTTATCTAATCAAAATTCTAACTTAGAATCTCAACTAGATAAGTATCATAAAATCAATCATTTGCTTACTCAAGAGAATATTTCTTTACAGAAAAAAATCAAGAGAAATAAGTTTTGGACTAAGGTAGGTAGTGTAGCAAGTGTATCAGTAATTACAGCATTAAGCATTCTTATTGCTGTAAATTAATAATATTTGCAAATAAATACATTAGCTATGACTAAAGAACAAATCAAAAAAGCTCTAAAAGAAAAACCTTCTTACATCAGAGAAAGGCAGTACAAAAAATTCTCTATAAGGTATAATGTACCTGTAGAAGATGTTAAAGAAGCTGTTAAAGAAGTAAAAGAAGAAACTCAAGATTATAATCTATCAGAGTTCCAATCTTTTCTTGAATCTAATAAACTTAAGATTACTGATGTTAAGAAAGTAAAATTCTGGCAAAACTTCAAAGGTGAACACAGATTTAGTGTAGATACTAAATCTGAGTGGTATAATAACCCTGAAGACCTATTAGGTGATTTTAGAGAAGCATTATCTGAGTATACTTTACCTACACATAATCCTGTAGTTAAAAAGGGTAAAGGAGAAAGTATAGCAGTTATTAATCTATATGATGCTCACATTGATAAGATTGTACTTATTGATGAAACTAATCCTAGTGGTTCTGTAGAAGATAACTGCGAGCTTTTTGAAGATGCTTTTAATAAACTATTATCACAAAGCTTAGTATATAATCCTGAGATGATTATATTCCCTGTAGGTAATGATTTCTTTAATGCAAATGATAGTCGTAATACTACAGTAAGAGGTACTCCACAAGATTCTAATCCATTCTGGAAAAAGAGTTTTATGGAAGGGTATAAAACCATTAGAAGATGTATAGATAAAGCAGCTAACTACTGTAGTGTATATGTGGTAATGGTTATGAGTAATCATGATGCAGATAAACTTTTTTACTTAGGACAAATGCTACAAGCTACCTATGAAAAAGATGGTGCTGTATTTATTGATGATACTACAAAATCTAGAAAGTATATTACCTATGGTTCTAACCTAATAGGATTCAGCCATGGTGATAAAGAGAAAAATTACATCAAGGACTTACCTGCAACTATAATGATTGAAAACAAGAACATGATGCCAGAGATTGATTATATACATCATTTCTGTGGAGATGTTCATCACAAAGAAACTTTTCAATCTAGAACTTCTCATGATTTAAGAGGATGCACTATTTCTTTTTTAAGAGCACTATCTGAAATCAGTAAATGGGAATATGAGCAAGGATATGTAGGTGGCCCTAAAACAGCAGAAAGCTATATCTTCACAAAAGATAAAGGCTTAGCAGCTAACCTTTTAGTACACATCTAATGAAATCACTAAACCAACTTAGATTTGAGTTATTAGAAATTGTCAATCAGTACACTGATGACAGTAAATTAGACTATCGTCTTATTGATGAGTTTATCATTAATAAGAGAGTAAAATGGTTTGAGAATACTTATAACAAGTTTAACAAGACTATTCCTAATGTCTATTATCAAAGTCTTAGTTGTGTGCCTGTGCAGCTAGTAGACCAATCAGAGTGTTGTGACACTACCACTGACTGTCTGATTCTAAGAACTGTTAATAAGCTTCCCTCTTTCTTAAGCTTATCAGATGGGGAATTAATTGATAAGGTATCTCCAGTAGGTATTGTTGGATTGCCTTTCAATGTTATTCCATATAGAAGAGCAGAATTCTTTGGCAATGGTAGATATAATCATAACTCTGTTGGAGCTTTTTTATATAATGGGTATATGTACTTTATCTCTAAAGATAAGGTACATTATCCCCTTATTGAAAAGATAACTATTAGAGGAGTATTTAGAGACCCTAGAGATGCTGCTAAATTTATTTCTTGTGAAAATAAACCCTGCTGGAATCCTGATATGGAGTTCCCACTAGAAGAAAGACTATGGGATTATTGTAAGCAAGACATTCTAAATACAGACTTCAAGATTAAGTATTCTAATCCTGAAGATGTGATGAATGACAATCAAGAAAATAGAATTGATCCTCTACCCCCTGGTGGTGGAAATCCTAAATAATTATGACAAAGAGAGGAAAGGCCCTTATTAAAAAAGACTTTATTACTAAAGACATTTATAACTATTATAAAGAGTCTTCAGATAAACCTGTGTCTTATGAAACTTTTAGAGATTTTCTTTTTTCCTCTGCTAATAATAAAGGTGTTATTGAACAGATTGTTCATAAAATTTTATACAATGCTTACATCATTGGGCTTCCTAAGTTAGGTAGCTTGTATGTAAGAAAGTATAAACCTAAGATTAAATTTAAACCTAATGGGGATTTAGACATTAGAAAGAGCCACATTAGGGTAGATTGGGGTAATACTCTTAAGCTTTGGAAAGCTGACCCTGAAGCTAAAGAAGAAAAAAGAAAAGTATATCACCTAAATAAACACTCAAAAGGATACCTTTATAAGTTTATTTGGGATAAAAGAAAACAACCTTTACCGAATAAATCCGTTTATAGATTTAAGCCTGTTAGAAAAGTAGACAGAGAGCTGTCTTATATTCTAAAAAATGGCTTGGATATAGACTATTTTGAAATAAACTATTAAATTATGTCACACATTAGCGAATGTTACTACAACTCTAAAGTAGAAAAAACTGAGAAATCAGGAAACAAGATTACCCATATCTGTGCATATGAGCTTAAGGATGGTGGTTTTCTTGTATTTAAAGATGTAAGAGAAATGCCAGAAAATAAAGATGAATACTATATGGGTGGTAAATCTATTGAAACTTTTGCTCAAGCATCTGATAGTATGCCTGATGAAATGCTTATGGAAGAAAAATCCATGAATCTTAAAAAATTAGCTGAATTAGCTAGAAAATTAGTTTAAAATGTACAATGGGCTTTTAGTATCTTCTAGCTCTGTCATTGATAAAATGTACAGAGATTTTGCTTGGGATTATACTCTTCAGTATAGTGATGTCATAGAATGGCTTGGAGAATCTTTAAGAGAACTTAAAGTGCCTTGCTTCTATGTAGATAAAGTTACTGATGGTAATAAAGATTTAGGACACAAAGACTTTATCCATATTGAAGATGGAAGAGGTAAATTACCTTGTGATTTATTCTCTATAACCCAAACTGCTTGTGCAGTAGAAGTTGAGCCTGATGTAAATAAAGCCATTGTAACTGGTGTAGTATATGTAGATTACAATACAGACCAGACCTGTACTACAGGAGATGGCAGTACACTATGTAACTCTTTGGTTTGCTCTCAAGATATGTGCAATCATGATTGTGATCCAAAACAAAAGTGCTATACTTTCCTTCCTATGAGATGGGATACTAGCACTTTTTATAAAGCTTATCACGGTACTGATATTGATTTTAGAGTCAATTCAGACCTTACTTATACTGTTAATAACAACTACATCTTTACATCATTTAAGACTGGTAAAGTAGCTATGGCTTATAAAGCTGTACCTACAGATGAAAATGGTCTACCAATGATTCCAGATAATCAGTCTGTTATTAACTATGTGACTTGGTACTTAGGTAATAAAATTGCATTCCAGCTTTATCTTACTGATAAGTATACTAGAGATAAATATGAAGAATTTAAAGGATACTTATCTCTATACTATCAAAAGGCTAAAAATGAAGGCAAGATGCCTAAGAGTTTGGATGAATGGGAGTCTTATAAAAACCAAAGACTTAGAACTATTCCTAAGTTCTTTGAACATAAGAGATTCTTTGGTAATCTACAAAGACCTGAAGAAAGATATAACCATCCTAGAATTAGCACATTAGGAGGATTTAGCAGTAGACTAGCTTATTAATTATGCCAAAAATAACCAGTTCTTATATTAAAGGTCTAAGCCAAGATTTGGCTATAGCTAAAAATGACAATGAGCATCTTTACAATGCTTTGGATATTGATTTAGTTACAGATACTGGTGAATCTTCTGGTATTATTTCCAACCACAAAGGAAATAAACTACAGTTTAGCATACCTAATATTCAGCCTTTATACTCTATTAAATTCACTCCTGTAGCACCTATAGCAGCTACTACACTTAGTATTAATGGTACATCAGTAGTTATTTCACTATCAGCTATTACAGATTCTGTTGATATCTATAATCAGATAATTGCTAACCCAGCAATAGCTGCTGATATAGCTGCTGGTGAATATGGAGTTTATTATAATACCCAAGAGGTAGTAATTCAAGGATACTCTCTAGACCCATTGGTATCTGTTACTGCAGGAAATGATTTAACTGTAACTACTTTAGTTACTGCACAAACTGATTTATCCATTATTGGTTGGGGAACTTTAGAAGAAGAGATTATTCTACTTACTACTAGTAGAACTAATACTTCAGCTACTCCAAACAATACTGCTGGTCAAGTGTGGGTATTAGAGTATGATGATGCCACTAATACAGTAATAGGATTATCAGGTACTTCTTTAGTTGCTTCTACACATCTTAGATATAACAATATTCTTAACTTTTCACTAGCACATGAAGTTTACCGTGAAGCAATTGGTAGAAGAGAATCTTCCTTACGTGGGAATTTTTATTGGACTGATGATTATAATAACCCTCGTTGTCTTAATATCTTTAACCCCCAATGTCCTGCTATACCTGTAGGACTTTTAGATTGGAAACCTTCTGTAGATATGAGCACCCCTATCATAGAAAATGTGGTAGAAGGTGGTTTATTACTAGTAGGTACATATCAAACAGCATATCAACTATATAGTAAAGATGGAGCTGTTACAGCTTATAGTCCTGCTAGTACATTAGTACCTATTACAGATTCTAGCTTAAATGGGCCTTACTATCAATATGATGGTGCTCCTGTAGAAACACCTTCAGGTAAATCTATAATTACTACTATCAGTAATATAGATTTAAGGTATGACTTTATCAAAGTAATTCTTATTGAATACTCTGTGCAAGATGTACCTATCATTAATTATGTCTATGATGTTCCTATTGATGGGGATTCTATGGAATTTGTAATTAGTGGTGGTGAAGATAAAATAGCTATAACAGTAGAAGAGTTTGTTAATCCTTTGATATTCTTTGATAAGGTTAAAACCTTCACTCAGAAAAAGAATAGATTATATCCTGCTAATACTGAAACTCAAACCTTTGAAGTAGAATATGATTCTAGAGCTTATAGGTTTGGAGAATCAGGCTCAGGCATTTCGCAGATTTGTAGGCTTTACTCTAGAGATGGTTCTTTTAATGATTATGATGCTACTGCTCCAGCTCAATTAGCAGCTCTATATGCTTTACCTGAAGATGCTGATGCAGTTACTCCTTACAATGATGAATCAGGAGAAGTGTTTGGTTTAATTCCAGCACAAGATTATACTTACTGGATTAATAACTATCAGTATAAATATCAAACTGATGGTACTACAATAGGTGGAGAAGGTCCTAATGTTTCTTACAAGTTTACTTACCATGACTTGAGAGGTGACTCTCAAATGGTTTATCCTAATATAGGTACAGCAACATTTGGACTTAAAAACTATAACATGACAAATGCTCCATTTGTTGATAACTTAGTTACAAGTGCAGGTTCTGTAAACTTTGGTACTCCTCCTTTAAGTGGATTTAATCATCCTATACAAGGTTGGGGTGGTTATAAAAACCCTCTTAAGTCTACCATTTATGATGGCTATGCCAGAGGAGAAGTTTATAGGTTTGGTGTAGTATTTTATAATGACAAAGGTCAAGAATCATTTGTTAATTGGATAGCTGATATTAGAATCCCTGAGCCTTGGGAAGGAGTTATAGATGGTAGTGAGTATGCAGATTTATCTACATATGAAGATGATGGACTTGGAGATAAGAGAATTCTTACTAGGTCAATGGGTGTAGAATTTACATTCCAAAACCTACCTGCAAATATTACAGGATTAAGAGTAGTAAGAGTAGAAAGACAAAAGAAAGATAAAACTAGATTTGGTACAGGTGCTTTATTTGGATTACTAGATAGCAGAATTATGCTATCAGGCACAGGTGTTTCTACTGATTGTTTTCACTTAATGTCTTTTAGTAACTCTGAAACTTCTGCTGGAGCTAATCCAGAAATACCTCTACTATTTATTAATAATGATTTTAGCGAAGGAGAAACTTGGAATTCTGGTTTAAGTACTGGAGCTGCACCTGCACATCATGGTGCAGATACTGGTGCTACTAGTGCTATAGTACTACGAAAAAATGAGCTAGGTGTAATTAAATTCCCAGAATTTGATTTTGAAGAATATGCTGTAGGAGATGCTTCACATATTAAAATTATTCAAGCATTTGAATTTACTCCTACCTCAGGTATTGTGCCAGGACTTCCAGATGCAAATACTTACTACACAGGAACATTTACAGGACTAAGAGAATTCTATAACCAAGGTGTTTGTTATTGGGCAGATTATATTAGTGGTGCTTCTAGACAAGCTGGAGCATTTTTAGCTAAGTATCAAACTTTAGCTTATTCTGTACCTAGTAGAGGTAATACCATTGTAAATATTTTAAGCCAAACAGAAGTAGATATTGAAGGAATTATACCTTCTAGTTTTTCTCCTGTAAAAATGGCTAGTAAAGATTACCACCATATATCAATATACACATTACCTAACACTGAAACAGATGGTGCTGGTACTGATTGGGAATTATCTGGATTTGCTTCTAAGTCACTATTTTGTGATTTTAATGGTAATTGCAATGTTCTTGACCCAGTTACACAAGGTGGAGCTTATGAAGATAATGTTGTAGTAGGTCCTAAAGACCCTGCTTATAGAGTAGTATCTCTTTGTAGATATAATTTTGGACAATATGGTGGACCTTGGAGAGCTTCTAGGTATAATAATACTTACATATCTGCATCTGATTTTTTCCCTAAAAGTGTAATAGCTTCTACACAAGCTATTAAAGTATTTGGTGGAGATATCTATTGCTCTTACTATAGCACTACATTAGGGTTCTTTCATTGGAAAGAAACTTATGGATTTACTAATGCATCACCTTCAGGACTAGGAGAAAACTATTACCCTGTAGCACAGTCAATGTCAGCATTTGCTTTAGCTTTTCCTTGTGAAACTAGTATTAATACTGAGTACAGAGATGGCTCTTATTGGAATAATAGTCAAGTATTTACCTCACCTAATAATGGTATTCAGAATGTAACTCCTGGAGCAGCTGGAACTGATTTTGCTAAATTCTTAGTAGATGAATATACCTACAATAGAGCATATTCTCAGGACAATAACTTAAAAGTATATTCTCCTAAACCTTTTAACTTAGATACTGATGAAGACCAACCTAACTGGGTGTGGGTATCAGAAGAAAAGTTTGATAGAGAAATTGAAGATAACTGGAGAAAATATTTGATTAATAACTACTTAGCTCTTGAAGGTAACTATGGAGAGATTAATAAAATAACAAATCTCAAAGAAGCAATTGTAGCTTTCCAAAGTAGAGCTATAGCTCAAGTTAGTTCTCAAGAAAATACAGCTGTACCTGATGCAGGTACTGGTGCTGTTTATCAAGTAGGTACTGGTAATGTATTAGCTAGGTATGATTACTTAAGTAAAGATTATGGTTCTTTCCATCAGCATAGTGTAGTTACTGGCCCTGCTGCTATTTACTCTTTTGATGCTAGAACTAAAAAGTTCTTTAGAGTAGGCCAGGGATTAGAGAATATATCTGATGTTAAAGGCTTATCAGCTTTCTTTAGAAAAAAGCTACAAGGAATTATTCTAGACTCTGACCAAGTATTACTTAATACAGGTATCCATGGTGCTTATGATTCTAAGTACAATAAAGTCTATATGACTTTCATGAATAAGTTTGATATTGATTTTAATACTGTAACTGTTGTAGCAGGAAGCCCTACTAAGTATATACTTAATGGTTATTCACCTAAAGAGCTATCAGTACTAAGCATAGGAGATATATTCTACATTGGTTCTAATATTTACAAGGTAGAAGATATCAATACTACTCAATTAACTGTATCATTAGTTACTGGTTCTATAACTCCATTACTGCAAAAGAATCAGATTGTTTATAAGTTCACTATTGCTTTCAATGAAATGTTGCAAGCATTTGAATCTTTCTATTCTTTCACTCCTTCACTATATTTACCTACAGGTAAAAGATTACTATCATCAAATCCTTTTGATACTAGTAACTCTGTGTATTTGCATAATGAAGGAAACTTTGGACAATTCTATAATCAGAACCCATCTATATCAGAAGTAGAGTTTATAGTTAACTTCCCAGATGCAACTAAAACTCCTACATTTCGTTTAGATACATTAGAGTTCTGGTCAGAAGTATTTGATATAAATGGCATTGATATTCCTCTAGAAACCATAACAGGTATTCTATTGTATAATGACTATCAAACTACTGGTTCATCTCTGTTACTATTAACACCACAACAAAATGTTGTTAGAAGAGAAAGAACATGGAGAATCAATGCTATCAGAGATTTCAATAGCCCTTTGCCAATTAAGCCATACCTTAGAGATGTATATGTTAAGATTAAAATCTTTTATAATAACCAAGGTAACAGATACTTTAGGCTTAATGATTTTAATACTAATATTACTTTAAGTTATTACTAATGCCTAGTAAAAGAATTAAAAAACCTATTAGAAGGAAAAAGAAATCTGACTATCCTGGAGAAATGTCTTTTAGAAAGGCATTAGGTATGAATCCTGTATATATGCAAACAGGAGGTGATAAGGAATATGAAAGTTTTGTAAAAACACTTCCTGATAATTTAAGAAATACAGATACTTCTAATTATAATCTTAGAGGTATGTGGGAATCTTTTGGTAGTCCTAAGTCTTTTGAAGATATAAAAGACACACCTTATATGCCTTTACAAGATGATGGTTTATATCATGGTACATCTGTTGGTATTAATGGTATGTGGTTAAAACCTACACAACACCCTTCAGCTTGGATGGAGTCTATGTATGGCTATCAACTTAATCCTGAAGTTTATAAAAACTACAATATAGTACATAATCCTGAAGGTTACTTTGGAGAAAATCAACTACAGTATGTAGAAAAAAATAAGCAAAATGGTGGAAAACTGTACTATCAAGAAGATAACAGTATTATTCCAAGTAAGTTTAATCCTCAACTGTTTCAACCTAATCCATTAACTGGTAGATATAATTGGGAGAAGCCAAAAGCTAAACCTCAGCTTAGAGA
>Ga0070753_1002022_pt1 | contig 10971 bp, 24 predicted proteins | sample VirMetDEL_Aug_31_FD_77441 | JGI IMG/M metagenome (GOLD analysis project Ga0070753, IMG submission 77441) | Aqueous microbial communities from the Delaware River and Bay under freshwater to marine salinity gradient to study organic matter... | ecosystem: Environmental > Aquatic > Marine > Coastal... | reverse complement strand
TGAGATTCCCCACGCCGTCTAGGCTACGCCTTTATAGACGGCATGCGAAATCTCACACTTGCTCGCGTACTTGACTATTGCCGTTCAGCCGATATGACTCTCGCGACCGAGAGAGTCTCGGCAACTATCTATAAAATATATAGATTGATATATGCGTGGCTAGGAGCAAAGCGTCCAAGCCACGCATTTCAGGAGGAAGAAATGAATAGATTACCATCAATACCAGCAGGAAAAGCAAGAGTATCCTTCGACACTACCACTCGTGGTGCTAAAAAGGTAATTCTTGATATCCCTACTTGGTTGCAAACCGTAGATAATAATGGTGCACCTCGTACTGTTACCAAGTTCAAAAGATTACAAACCAGTGATTATGAAATGGTAAATAGATTCGCCAACGCTTTAGAGCGTGGTTGGTTCTTAGAGGAAACAAATAATAAAGGTGACAAGGTTACCGTGATGGACATCTCTAACATCACGTACTTTGATAACTCTTTCCAAACCAAAGAGGGTAACTGGATTAACTTTAGCCAGTTAGTTACTGCTGATATCTCAGAAGTATTGGAGCCATCAGATGTCTAAACTCGATTTGGTTATCGACCTATCCCATTCGGAGCATTGCTTCGAGTGGGATAGATGTGACGATTGTTACGAAGATATGATTCAAAATCATAATAGATTACAGATAGAACCTGTAATTAATGAACAATATGATAGACCAATACTAGAAACTGGTGCTGGCTATAATATTGGTGACCGTAAATCGTCTGACCTATTGGATATGATTGACAATATCCAAGAAGTCTTTGACAGTTACTTGATTATGAAACATCAAGTTATCTGCAAAGTATGTAATCTTATGTACTATTCGCGTTTAGGATTCTGTCCTAATTGCTAGTATATGGAGTGGCTGGTGCTTCGGTGCCAGTCACTCCCCTTTTTTACTCGTTAACAAAAAACCAATAAATGTACGACCGAGGACAACGACAAGTGACTGGAGGAGTCATGGATTACACAGCATTAACAATGACAGTACATCATTTACAAGAAGCCATCAATCAAGCAATCAAGGTAGATAAAGATGGCAAACTCAAGCGTGAAGAAGAGTGGACATGGAACATGTTAACTCTAGCCAAGGTAACAAGTTACTTTGAGAAAGAACTAGAAGACCTTGATACCTTTCACCTTGTGATGGGTTCAGACCGTTAATGTGTCCTGATTGTGAGCAGACTGTCGTCCTAGACTGGAGTACTGGGATGACAGTATGCCGTAGTTGTGGACAGATTGTGAAGTTAGACGGCGACATGTCCAAGATGATACGCACAGATTATGCAGAGAACTTATACACAACTGAAAACTATATAGGTTCTTGGGCTGAGGTAATACACAGAGGCGATGTCGTTGCAATCTTTGAGCACCGACATGCCTATCGTGCTGCTAAAGAATACGCAGAAGGAATACTAGGAGGTTATTACAAATGAAATGTAATGATTGTGATACAGAAGTAGATGTACCAGTAAGTGAACAACCACCTGATGGAGTGCTTTGCTACGACTGCGGAGTGCGACAAGCGTGGGATGAGCATGGGGAGTTTGATTTCTAATGAGCATACCTGAACCAAAGTGGGATGACTATGCAGCCAGAGACATATGCACTGATTGCTACATGAAGTTTGATTACAAAGGTGAATGCCCAGAGTGCGACAGTAAAGAAGAAGATGAGGTGGACAATGACAAGTAGTTGGATGGACTGGTATGGATACACGCCTGCTCTGTTACAAGTGCCAGAGCAGGCTCAGCAAAAGGAGGAAGAATAATGGGATTAGATATGTATCTACATGTTAGAAAACATGTAGCAGGCTACGACTGGTACTCACAAGAATCAAAAGATTTGTATCGTAAAGTTATTGAACTTGTTGATACTAACAATCTTCAAAACGAAGAAAGCAAATCAGTTACAATTGAGTTTGAGTCTATGTACTGGAGAAAAGCAAATGCTATCCATGGATGGTTTGTAGAGAACATTCAAAATGGAGAAGACAATTGCGAAAAATATAGTGTTCTTCCTGAAATGCTGCACGAATTAGTTCAGGATTGTAAAGAAGTACTAAACAATCCAGGCAAAGCGGAAGAACTACTGCCAGTCAAAGAAGGATTCTTCTTTGGTAGTTATGCGTATGATGACTGGTATTTTGATTACGTTAGATATACCGCAGAAAGGTTAAGCCAATTACTTAAAGTAGTTGAAAACGACCCAGGTGTTTGGTTAACATATCAATCAAGTTGGTAACAAAGGAGGAAGCAAGTGCATAATCTAGAACAGTTCGGGGATACGACTGCGTTCGTGTCTTACCGTGAACCAGGTTGGCATAACCTTGGCACCGTGGTCAACGACAAGTTGACAGCAGAGGACGCCATTAAACATGCAGAACTAGACTGGACTGTAGAACTACATCCACTTCAATCACCAGTTATTACTGATGAAGGAGTAGAAGTAGTCTCTGTACCAGATAAGTTTGCTGTTGTTCGCAAGCACCCATTAAAGAATAGTCGTGACGCATTGGGTGTTGTTGGTACTAGGTATACACCTATCCAGAACAGAGAAGTGTTTAAATTTCTAGACGCTTTGACTGATGGTGGTGCTACCTATGAAACAGCAGGCTCTATGGATGGTGGTCGCAAGATATTTATTACTATGCAAATGCCATCATCTATTCTTATTGATGGCAAAGACAAATCAGATATGTATCTGTTTGCAACTACCAGTCATGATGGTTCATTCAGTTTGAATGTATCATTGACTGCTGTTCGTGTGGTTTGCTACAACACATGGCGTATGGCAAGGCGTGCGTCTGAGTTCAAGCACACCATCAGACATACTGCAAACAGCGACAAGTCTATTGTCAAAGCAAGAGAAGTTATGTCTATGACATTTGAGTATGCTGGTTACTTGCAAGAACAAGCAGAGAAACTAGCAAGCATCAATGTCTTTGCTCATGATGTTCTTACCTTTACTGAGAATCTGTTTCCATATCCAAAGGATGTGTTTCAGAATATGCATCAGTTAGATAAGCAACAAGAAAGAATCAAGAACAACATTGATGACAAGCGAAACAGAGTAGAGAATCTTTACTTACATTCGCAAGGCAATCAAGGTATCGGCACTGCTTGGGGATTGTTCAATGCAGTTACTGAGTATGCAGATTACTACAGTCAAGCACGCGTTAAGCCTGGTCAGAAGGCTATTCGTCGTGCTGAGCGTCAGGTTCTTAGTGACACTGACACATTGAAAGACCGTGCGTTAGACTTGTTATTACAATGACAAGTTGTGAAGAGTGGTGCAAGTGCGAGGGTACTGGTATATGGGCAGTACCCTCGCCTAACAAAATAAAATATGTAGTTTGCCAGCACTGCGGTGGTGCTGGTGTAGTAAAAATACAGGAGGAAGATATGGAAGAGCAAGGAAACAAAGAAGAATTTAGTGTTGAGCAACATGAACAATTATGGAAGGCTCGCAATGACCTTACAGATATAAGAAGTGCAGTCCTTAATTTCTTTCAGGAAAGATACACGGACCTTGATTATCCTGATGATTTAACATTTGATATAGATGAAATCAATCAGTTGCTACGTGACATTAATGCATCTGAATTAAGTAAGAAGTTTGACGCAACTGCAACTATTGAAATAACTTTCAAAGTTCTTGCTGATGATAAGTATGACGCTGAAAGTATTATCAATGATTATATTGCTGACTTGTATATCAGCGTCAACAATGAAGATGATTACGAAGTGGAATCATTTGATGTCCACGTCGCTGAATAAGTTAAAGCGTAGCAGAGACCGCAAGGTTACTAACCTGGCGAGTGCTACTGGCAAGCAAGCCAAGTGCCTCAACACTTTTGGCTTGCCTGCTGGTAAGCAGTACTCATGTCCTGGTATGACTAGTGTTTGCGAATCTGTTTGCTACGCTGGCAAGTTAGAAAAAATGTACAAGAGTGTGCGTGAAGTATTGCTACACAACTGGAATCTCTTACAGAATAAATCTGGTAGTGAGATGTTCCTTCTTATAGACCAGATGATTAAGGAGTTCAAGGATGACTGCGACAAGTACGGAGCAGAAAAGTATTTCAGAATACATTGGGACGGAGATTTCTTCTCCCCTGATTATGCGATGGCGTGGAGTGTTGCCATCAGACGACACCAAGATGTACAGTTTTGGGTGTACACAAGAGTGGCACAGGCAGCAGAACTATTACAAAATCATAACAACCTTAGTCTGTACTTCTCCGCAGATAGAGATAATAGCGACGAGGGAAAACGACTCTATAACGATTTCGGAATTAAACTCGCCTGGTTGGACACTAGTTTTGCTGACGGAGCGAGACAACTTAATGAAATCACTGGACTACCAGGTGCAAAATGCCCAGAACAGACACGCCAAATCCCTTTAATATCTAAACAAGGCGGAGCCTGCTACACTTGTGGGCTATGTACACACAACAAAGCGAACATTCGCTTCTCAATAACAAAGAAGTAAACTACGATAATTGTAAGTGCGGATATATTTCTTCCTCCGTCCGCACTTACCTCTTATGATAACGATAAACGGGGAGGAAATCCCCGAGCATATTAGTTATTCATCTTTAAACGACTGGTTAAGTTGTGGGTATATGTACTACTTAGCCAAAGTTAAACAGACTAAAGAAGTACCAGCATGGTGGCTATTCGGTGGCATAGCAGTTCACAAAGCCTCTGAAATCTATGACAATTACAAGTGGAAAGAGGACCATGACAAGTCCTGAACTACCAGACATATGGGCTGAGGCTTGGGAAGATACCCAAGTAGATATGAAGAACAGACTTGGTGAAGAAGGACTATCACAAGTCTTTCGTACTGCTAACAAACGCAAGCCTGAAGATAAAGCATGGTGGTATACCAATGGCTTAGAGATGTTCAAGGGCTACAAGAAGTGGCGTGATGAAACAGATTGGGAAATCTGGGAGGCACCCGACAAGCGACCTGCTATTGAATTAGTAATGGAAGTACACTTTGGTACTGCTCTAGTTAAGATGGCATTAGATAGAATTATGGTTTTACCTGATGGTGAGTTGGTCGTTCTCGACCTCAAGACTGGCTCGAGAACTCCCTCTACCACATTACAGTTAGGTTTCTATGCAGTTGGTGTTGAGATTATGTTTGGGGTTAAACCTAAGTATGGCTCATACTGGATGGCTAGAAAAGGAGAGCCGACAGAACTTGTGGACCTTAGTTGGTACACAAGAGACAGGCTCACAAGGTTGGCAGAGATGTTCAACCATGCAAGGAAAGAAGGAGTCTTCGTTCCTAACATCAATCATTGTTCGTTCTGCGGATATACTAAGCATTGCGAATGGTACAGAAAGGAAGAATCGTGACGGAAAAAGCGATTCAGATTAGTCTGAAAAGAAACAGTGGAACTATTCCATTGTTCAGAGCAGACACAGTAGAAGAAATTACTGCACTCATGGAGTCAGCAGTAATGAGTGAGAAGTTCTTGGCAACCTTAGAAGCGTTGGAAGAATCTCTCTTAGGAAAACAACAAGCACCAGTAACAACACCTCAACCAGTAGCACAGCCAGTACAAACTAATAACGCAACTGCTGCTGCGGTAAATAACGTAGTCAATGGACTAGGTGCAACCATAGTTGGAAGTGCCGACAGACCCACTCGTCATTGCTTACATGGCAAGATGACTGCAGTCCAAGGCATTGGTCAATTTGGCGTATACAAAGCGTTCTTTTGTGCAGCACCTAAAGGTGCTACCGATAAGTGCAGTAGCATTTATCTAAAGAAGAAAGACCCTGAGTATGCAACCTATGTTCCTGATGTAGATAAGACTCAAGGTTAATGAGAACTCTATACAGAGCCATTAGTGGCAAGGAGGTGGGGGGAGAACCGCTCCCCTCTACCTTCAAATCATTACAACAAAATGAAATAGTTTTAAGAAGAGCGGAACTTAATCTTATTGCTGGCACACCTGGTGCTGGTAAGTCTAGTATTGCATTAGCCATAGCCGTTAATGCAAATGTCCCCACCTTGTACATGTCTGCTGACACTAACGCACATACTATGGGTATGAGAGTAGTGTCAATGGCAACAGGTATGACACAATCCAGTTCAGAACAACTGCTAAAAGAAAACAAGAAAGATGCCGAAGGCATCTTAAAACAATTTGATTACTTAAGATGGAGTTTTGAATCTTCCCCTACTTTAGGGGACATCGACGAATCGGTGCAGGCTTTTGAAACTATGTGGGGAACAAGTCCTACTCTTATTGTTATAGATAACTTGATGGACATAGCAATGGATGGGCATGAAGAGTTTGGTGGTATGCGACAAGCGATGAAAGAATTAAAGTATCTTGCAAGAGATACTAATGCTTGCGTTCTTGTATTACATCACACCAAAGAAGGCTTTGTTGGTACTCCTTGTCAACCGCGTTCAGCAATCCAAGGGTTAGTCAATCAGATTCCTGCATTGATATTAACCATCGGACAAGAAGAACTAGGTGACAGTCTTTACTTGTGTGTTGCAGCAGTAAAGAATAGGTACGGCAAAGCAGACGCAACAGGCAAAACATTCACGATGTTATCATTTGACCCTGCAAGTATGCAGTTAAAAGATGTGGCATCTAGCGAATGAAACCGACACAGGGTACACATTTGTACCTTGTGATTGGTGCAAAAAAAATAGAGCCATTACTGTATACAAGTCTTGGACATTATTGTGCGAGCCTTGTTATATAGGAGGGACTGACGAAGATACATATGAAAGCGAGTAAACATGGCACTGCCATACATTGTAGTAAATGGTCGTCTAACTGATGACCCAACTGTAAAAGAAATTAATGGAGACACTGTATTAAATTACAGAGTTGCCGCTAATCAACGCAGACAAAATGAAGCAGGTGAATGGGTTGACGCTAACACCACATACTTGGACGGAAGTTTGTGGGGTAAAGGTGCAACTAACTCATCACTTAAAAAGGGTGACACAGTTATTATTACTGGAGAACTTAGACAGCGTTCGTATGAAACTAAAGAAGGCGAACGCCGAACAGTATATGAAATTGCTACTGAGTCAATTGGTTCAGCGGTAAAGAAGTACTAAGTGAGTACCCCCAGCAAGCGTAAAGGCTCGCAAGCAGAGCGAGACGTTGTAAAGTTTTTGCAGGTCAGAGGCTGGATTTATGCTGAGCGTAGGCTTGCTGGGGACACCAACGACAGAGGTGATGTGGCTGGTGTCAACGGTGTCTGCATAGAAATTAAGAACCATGCCAAAATGGATTTGGCTGGGTGGATAAAAGAATTAGAAGTAGAAATTATAAATGCTAAAGCAGATACTGGTGTAGTTATTCACAAGCGTAAAGGTAAGTCAGATGTTGCTGAATGGTATGCAACTATGACTGTAGAATTGTACGTAGAGTTATTAAAAGAAGCAGGATACGGTGAGAAAAAAAGTACCAGAAAAAGAACTAAAGATTAAAGATGTACTTAACTACTACGGACTTAAACAAACAAGCAAAGACTACGGTAGAGTCAGCGTACTCTGCCCATTTCACGATGACAATAACAAGTCGGCTGTAGTGGACTATGACACGCAAAGTTTTTGTTGCTTTGCTTGTGATGTCAAAGGTGATGGACTAGATTTAATTCAATACAAAGAAGGAGTTGGTTTCAATGAGGCTGTCAACATCGCAAAAAGAATTTTTAATACGAGCAGCCCAACAATACGCACGAAGCGTGGACAAAGCGTCGTTCTATTTGGAAGAGAGAGGACTGTCCCAAGAGGACGCAAGTCTCTTCCGCCTGGGCGTCGTGGCAGAACCATTGCCGAGTCATGAACAATTTGTAAATAGATTATCTATTCCATATCTAACAAGAAGTGGTGTAGTTGATATTAGATTTCGTTCACTAGATGCAACTGAACCTAAGTACATGGGCATGAGTGGAGTTGAAACTACATTGTTTAATGTTGAAGCATTCTTCAAAGCAAAGAATTATATTTGCATTTGCGAAGGAGAGATGGACACAATAACAATGTCAGTTAAGACGCAGCACCCTGCCGTTGGGGCACCAGGGGCTGCGTCATGGAAGCCACACTATTCAAGAATCTTAGAAGACTTTGACACAGTTTTAATTCTTGCAGATGGTGACGAAGCAGGACTGGAGTTTGGTAAAAGAATACAACGTTCAATACCAAACGGAAGAATCATCCAAATGCCAGAGGGCGAGGATGTTAATAGCGTAGTGTTGAAAAAAGGAAGCGAGTATATAGATGAAAGAATCAAGTCCGCAATATAAAAGTATCTTTGAGTTAGCAGATGAATATGAAGCCGTTAATGAACCTGTTATGCAATTGCGTAATGGAACTGGTGTTAATTTATTCCAAGCAGTAAGAGATATTTATATAAGATTAGTTAACCAAGAAGATGAATATGATTATTACAATGTGCTTTGGGATTTAGATTTACTAGGTACATTAATACTATCTACAACTGAAGAATTTGCTCAAGATAAATTAATAGAGTTCCAAGCGAACATGCTAACCGAACAACTAGAAAGAGAAATCAATGACTGATATTGAGAAGTTTAAAGATGTATCGATGGCTATCTATGATGAAGCATGGGAATTGCTAGTAAAAAAGCAGATAGATTATGGTCCGTATAACATTGCCACTGCTCCTGGTGGACCACTAAATGGGCTACTAGTGCGTATGCATGACAAGATGGAACGCCTCAAGCACCTCATCTACATCACTGGTGACACGCCAAAGAATGAGAGTATAGAGGATTCCTTTATAGACCTGCTAAACTATTCAGCAATTGCTTTGATGGTACTTCGTGGCAAATGGTCAGGAGTCCCTAGTCAGCGAGACTAAAACTAACCTAACAATAGAATATGAAACAACATTACCTAGAAGATTATGAAGTTTTAGTAAACATAATTTCATCTGAATATGCTAAAAGATATAGGATGATAGATAGAGACGATATCTCTCAGGAGTTATGGCTATGGTTTGCTCAGCGTCCTAACAAACTAAGAGATTGGTATGAACAGCATGAGCCTAAAGACAGAGACAAGTTAATTGCTAAATCTCTACGCAATGCAGCACTTAAATATTGCACTAGAGAAAAGGCTAAAACTCTAGGCTATGAGCCACAAGATAATTTCTACTATGAACCACAAGTTATAGAAGAGTTCTTGCCATATGTATTAACTGACTCTTATATAATTCCTATTGGTGTTAACGATATAAATTACAAACCTAGTAGTAGTGATGTATCAGAAGGTAACACGTGGCTGGCTGTAAGAGCAGACATATCATCTGCCTTTGAATCCATCAATGAAAAGAATCAAAACATACTAAGACTTAGGTTTGGTTCTCTCAATACCACACTTAAAGAAGTTGGTAGCGAACTACAGATAAGTGAAGACGCTGCTCGTAAAAGAGTAGACAGAGCCATAGCAGCCATGATAGATGAACTGGGTGGCAAGAGACCATTTGTAGATAAAGATTATTCCCCACCAGCAAAGGATGTTAATGATAATTAAGTTAGAGTCTTGGGAGTATGAATACGCCAGCACTATCGGCATAAGAAGATACACAAACAATTGGGGTAAGCCTGACGCACCACACTACGACCCTAACAAAATGGAAGATAACAGAACAGCATTAGTCGCTGCTGCGATTGGTGAACTTGCTGTTGCTAAAGCCATCAATCAGTATTGGTCAGCCAGTATCTGGAAAAGTTCAGACCATAAAAAGTATAAAGACTTACCTGATGTTGGTACTAATATAGAAGTAAGAAGAGTCAGGACTCAAGATGGTCCTGCCGTTAGAGAAAAAGATATAAAGAAAGAGGGACTAATTATCTTTGGTGTTGTCCCTATACCTAAAGAGTTTACTGAAGTAGAAATATTAGGATGGATACCAGCCCAAGAAGGCTGGGATAAGGGTACTCAAATGAAGTACGGTAGAATGATACATAAAGATTTACTATACCCAGTGGAGCAATTCGATGGCACGCAACGGTAATCCTTTCGGCTTATGGCATAGTACACCTGAAGGTAAATCGATAAGAGAAAAGTTTGCTGATGTTGATAAAGAAAAACTTATTAAAAATTATTTACAATCTTGGAATAAGTACTACAATAAATCTAGAGAAGATACAATAAAAGATACCTATAAATAAAAAAAGAGACCGTGTAATGGGGGTTACACGGTCTCTTTGCTTTATTCAGTTGTTATTCAGTTGTGTTTTTGGCTACTTGTCCGCAGTAAAACCACGGCTGCCAGCCACGTTTATTGTACAACATAACTGCTCTGCCATGCTGTTCAAACCTAGTGGCTTTAGCAGGGTCTCCTTTACCACCAACTGATTTCCAAGTAGGTAAATCAAATTGATAAAGACCCCTATACTTTCCTGTTCTGGACACTGCATTGGTCCTATTACTTGACTCACACATTCTCAAGGCTGCCCATTGTTCAGCACTTGGTTCGGAACGCATGAGAGTCAAGGCTAATATCGCCTCGGCTAACATGTACCTCCAGTGATAGTAGGGTTAGAGGATTATGAGTCCTCCTTCTCGCTATTGAATGTTACCTTAAACAAGGTCCATATAGCGAATGCTCCAATACATATTACTGCTATGGTATTTCTAGTGTCCCCTGGTTCTACTAATATCCAGGCAATAATTAAACCTACTAAAGTAAATGCCTCACCAGCCCAAGCATCTAAATGCTTCCAGATGAATCTGGCTATGGCTTTGATAAGACTCACTTAATTCTCCTAACAATTGAGGCTGCTAATTGTGGTACGATTACTGCTACTAGTACGACCTGCTGGGCTTCCTTGCGATTCTCAGGGGTAAGGTCGCTACCTAGATTGGTTACTGACTCAGGAAGGGAGTCTGCTAATGCTTGAACTG
>Ga0070753_1002020_pt1 | contig 10989 bp, 17 predicted proteins | sample VirMetDEL_Aug_31_FD_77441 | JGI IMG/M metagenome (GOLD analysis project Ga0070753, IMG submission 77441) | Aqueous microbial communities from the Delaware River and Bay under freshwater to marine salinity gradient to study organic matter... | ecosystem: Environmental > Aquatic > Marine > Coastal... | reverse complement strand
TTTAATCTTATTCATTAGCTCGATGTGGGATGTATACCGGACCTTTAAGCCGAGATAAGCAGACTCTCGAGCGAAACAATAAAGTAATGATGTCTTGCCGTTGCCTGGTTGTCCATAAAGATAGAGCCCATGAGGTGATCCCTCACAACCTCCTCTGAGATATGTCAACATTTTATCAATGGCCTCCTTTTGTTGAGGGCTATCGGGCTGATAAGTCTCAAAGTGCATATTGATTGCATCACTTGGAAGTCTCATCTTGTCGAGTCGTTTAAGCCATCGTCTTGGCTTCTCGCATCTGTGACACATTTGAGCTTCTTGAGACATCCGATTGGGTAGCCACCGATAATTCCAACCTGCCTCACATCGTCCGCAGTGAGCAATATCCTTGGGCTTTAAATAACCAGCGCTAAGGTCGACGAAATCGTTTGATTCTAAATTGCTTGGTTCGAGGTTGCTGAAGTCCAAAAATTGAGGAGCAGGTTTAGCTGATGCTCTGAGTCGAGCTAAACGCTTCATATCTTCCAAAGCATTGATTGTTGTCTGATCTATATCTAATTTTTGCATTACTGTTACCTATAGCTGTTAATCATGTAGTTTTTTCTGCGTTCAATTCTCTGCTGTACAGTCTCCGGTCTGTCTCTCATTTGGTCTTGAATCAGAGGGATACTTGGATCAGTTGGATGATTAGTACCCCAAAATTGTCCCCAATTAGTTTTTTGCTCCTCTTCAACTTTAGAGCTATCCTTATACTGATTATTATACTGATTGTTATACTGATTGTTATTATCCCTCTCTCTGAGGGATTGAGCCCCTCTCTCTGAGGGATTGAGCCCCTCTCTCTGAGGGATTCCATCACTCTGAGGGATTCCCTCACTCTGAGGGGTTGACTCCGCATAAGCTTTTAGAACATCGAGGTTGAGCTTAATGGACTTGACCCTATCTCCTCGTCCCGTTTCAAGTCTTGTGATGATGTTTAATTTAGCTAGTTGACTAAATGCTCTCTCGATGGTCGCAACAGAATAGCAATCGCTCATACCTGCTCTGATATAACTTACAGACATTGGTTTAGCTTCCCATGTGCTGAAGTCACTCTTATATATAATACATAATAATGTATGTTGGACCGGACCCTTTAAGCTTGAAGCGAAAGCCAAACCTAAGGCTTCATGTTGTTTCATACTCACTCCTTTTCTAGTACCAAGAAGAAACTTTCAAATATTATCTTGACACTGTGAAACATTTCTGTCAACTTATAAAAGTCAATACGACAAGATTCTTTTAAACCTTGAAGGAGTTCAAGATGGAATTAAGAAAACTAGCCTTGCTTCGTGCAATCGGCAGAAAAGAATTAGCTATAGCAGCATCGACCTCAGAATCAGCAATCTCAAGAGCTATCAAGGGCGAGTCTCAACCCTCTGATGTTATCGCTAATCGTTTAGCCAAGGCTGCTAATGCTCTTTGTGCTGAGTTAGATCTTCCTGAGGCTTTTGACATCACAGATTTCAACGCTTCATGTGTTCACGCTCGAGAACTACCTGAGGACGCTCTATTCATCGTTGAGGACTATTGGTTCGGTACAATGAAGTTGACAGCCAAGCGCTTGATTGACAAGGAGCCCAACGATGAGGACAAAAACGAATTAGAACACTTACTTAAGATCCTATTCCATAAGAATGACTACACTCAACAACTCAAATGGCATCAATACACCATCTCAGTAGACCCAAGCGAAGATAACCGATAAGAGAGCTAATCATGTATCAAGACTCAAACAACATACCTTTTTTCGATGCCGACGACCTTCTTAAGCAATGGCGCGATGTCTGTCGAGCAGGAAACAGCCGATCTTTTGGTGACCCAGAAGATATCATATGTGAAGACTGTATTGATGACGCTGCCGAGTTTGAAGGTGCTCATGTCATCGGTCGCATCAACGATTATGACCATTTTCTCGTGTGGTGGTCTGATGCCTATTATCTCGTAATTGAAAACCCTGGAATTGCTTGGGTTGCCTGTCGCGTTGAACTGAGCCAGCCGCATTGATCTGTAGTCATTCTCTACTCTCACAAGGATCTCTAACTATGTGCCAATCTATTCATCGTCCAAGATCATTATTTTGGAACAATGTTCATCACTGCTCGACGCTTAATCGACAAACAACAAAAAGAGAAGGATAGAGACGAATTAGAGTCATTACTTCGAGAGCTTTATCATTCAGATGCAACTAATCAAGTAACCTGGAACACCTACACCATCCAACTCCACCGTTCAGAAGAGAACTAATCATGATTAACATCAACGAAATCTTAGAACATCTAAAACACAGCAAACTTGTACTCCAGGAGCGCATAGACTCCCTCTCTACAACTACCCCTGAGATTGATGAGCTGATCCAAGAAATCAGAGAAAATATGACACAGTGTCACAATGCTATCGAGCGTCAAGATATTGACGCTTTTTATCCACTCGACAACATAAGCAACGATCTATTCGTTAAACTAGATTGGCTCATCGTCAATCTTTGATCACCCAAGGATCTCTAACTATGTGTCAATCAGACCTATACCCAACTTGTTACGATTTAAAACCAATTGTCCTCGATGAACCAACCTCTTTATCCATCACTGAGATGGAGATCCAAGCGCTCAAAGGTATCGACCTAGCTGAGCGTATTACTGACCCGATTAACCGTTTCTCTGTTGCTCGTGGTTTAGTCCGGCTAAGTGCTCACGTCGCCCGAAAGTTCCGCAATGCCTCCAGATAACCAATTTTACAATGACCTCCTCAACCTTTGCCTAATCCTCTTGGCCTTCTTCATCTTTACCCTATTCTTATGAAAGGACTGGGAGGTTTCCCCCCCAGCCCCATCTAATTCTCGAATCAATAAGAGCCTAGCTCAAAACAAAGGAAATCTCAAATGAGTATCTTTACCCCTAACAACATCCAAGAACTTCAAGACCAAGCTATGCTACTATGTGGTGGCAATCAAAGAGATGCGCTTGCACTCATTCAAATCTTCGCTGCTTTCGGTCATCACTTCGGTGGAGATCTCGGTAGGACATGGACTCAAGGCTACAACCTCCGAGGCAAACCAACATTAAACGCTGACGCAATGGCTGGTATCTGCCGAAGCTCAGGACTCGTTCGATATATTAAGATTGTATCTTGGGATGAACAGCATTGTCAGATGTCAGCTGCAAGAAGAGATGAGCCTGATCATGTCGAGCATGTCTTTGAGTTCACCTTTCAAATGGCTAACGCTCAAGGCTTAACTAATAACCGCAATTGGAAGACTATGCCGATGCAGATGCTCCGAGCACGTTGTTTAACTATGCTCCTTCGTGCAGTGTTTCCTGATGCTGTCAGTGGGATCTATTCAGTTGATGAGATAGCCGACAACACCAACATGGACGATACCGAGAGAGCACAACTAACAGCTCAGTCGCTCGGAGAAGATTACTCTGCACCTCCTCAGCCGTATCGAGCACCTAAGCCGACATCTCGACCTCCTCAGCCTATTCCTCCTCAGCCTGTTCCCCCCCAGCATCAGTCTCTGCCTGTTGCACCTATTGAGCCTATTGAGCCTGTCGAGCCACATGCTAAACGTGGTCCAACTCCCGTCAAGAACTTTGAGAGCCTAGCGGACTTAGAGCAAGCTATGAGACATCATGGTATCACAAGAGGAGAGGTGAACGAGGTGGCGAGAAGACTAGATGTCAAGCTTGTTGACATGTCTCCCGAGCAACTTGGATCGTTCTTTTACTCTTGGCTCATCTCAGAGACGCTAAGAAAATCAAAGCACGTTAAAGATTGGTGGAGAGACATGGGTAATGCCAAAACTACAGTCAAAAAGCTTCGTGAAGAGTTCCCATGTTTGCCACTCGAAGCCGACTCAAGAACAATCGGTCAAAATCTAACTAATGTGTACTTTTGGGAAGGATTGAGTGTCTCTCGACACTTAACAGGAGAATTAGTTGAAACCGGTAGAGCGCTCATGAAACAGATTATTGATGGCTCTCAAGACATTAATCTGTTAGCTCAGTTATCACGTCTGTGAGGTATCGGAGTCCGAGGCTGGTAGTTTTTCTGAGCTTCTAATGTCGCTTCGATTCTAGCCACTGCAGAAAGCAAAGCCTCGAGCTTACGTTCAACACTCTCAAACTTAATATCATACCCACTAGCCCGAGCTTCAAGAGAAGTTACTTGCTGTTTTAGCTTACCCATCTCTTCCGCTTGTTTAGCTTTGTCCTGAGTCATCTTAATGATCATTCCCACTACTGCGATCAGTGTAGCAATATCTAAAGTATTCATGTCCATAGCAAGCCCCAAAGTGTGAGAATCGTGATGATAGTGATGGAGATCAAAGCTTGAGCTTCTCCGATTAATACCACTTCGATCATTTTATCACCAAGATGGTCGTAAGCATAACAGCAACTGTACCAACCGAAATGGTTGCCCATTTAAGTTGGTGCGCTCTTCGCTCCTCTGAGGCTGTTAGCTCTTTTTGAACTGCAAGAGAACGCTGAAGAGAGGCTATCAATTCAGCGTCTTTAGTCGAGCGCTCTCTGACTGCATCAGCAACTCTTGACGCTTCTTGAGCACATGTTTGAGCAGCTGTCTCTACTGCTGAGTTACATAAGTCAGGACTAAACATTATAATATCTTTGATCCTCAGCCAATCACCAACACTCAAGAGGATGGTTGGAGGCATATCAGGACTCTTGTCTGCTACGATGTCCGGCAGATGATCACCCAAGTGAATCGTCAAAGCAGGGTCTGTAGTTGAGATTAGAGGCTGAAGAAAAAGAAAGAAAACTAGTGAGATGGAGAACATAGAGCCTCCATGGTCTTGATCGTCTGATTCACTCGCTCTTGACATACTTGTTCGCAACTTAAGATAGCTTTGCCATTTTTCTCGGCTCGACATGACACTAGCTCAATATCTAGTGAAGTAGCTCTACTCTCTTCACTCGCAAGTTGGATTTTGCAATCGTCAAGGATTGGCTGAATCGTCTTGGAAACTGACTGCGCTCCTAACGATGCACCACCCAAATAAGCGCCAAAAATAAGCATAGATCCCAAAATGATCATGATGATAGTAGTCCACTGCTCTTTAGTCAGCTGAGGTAAATTAATGTTAATCATTTTCATCCTATAGCACTATAAATGTAGCCCCAATTTCGACCATAATAAGTCAAATTAAGGCTATTCCAAGCGTTGACTGACGCTCCCGAAGTAGAGACGCATCTAATTTCAACTGTGATTGCTGAATTAACATAAGCAACGCTTAAAGGAGCTCTCTGAATCGTCATAGTATATGATGATTGTCGAGTCACTGTCCTGCCCGCCACTCCGAGAAATTGAGAGTTAGTTACATCATACCACCGAAAAGTAAAAGGCGTTTCAGTTGAAGAGCTAGCGGGGTTCATTGTTGCCATCGGAGTATAGCAAATGACATGCTCTCCACCCGTAAAGACTAATTGACCCGAGCCATTGACTGAGCACTCAGGATGACTAAACCCTGTGCTTTCAATCACTATTCGATCATTAGCTATGACTGCAGAGTTCGTTGAACTTTCCACAGTCGAGAAAATCGTTTTGACACTGTTGGGGCTATAAACTTGAGGATTATAAGACATCACGAAACCTCTACTAGAATACTATTATCGACCACGTTTTCATTGTAGAACGAGCTCGTCATTGTCTGAATCCCAACATCAGAATCTGCGCTTTCACTAACATAGGAACAGCTTAACTCACTACAGTCTACACTAGTCCCAATCGCCATCGGACGTTCAAAGCCTGCTCGATATTCAGAGGGCAAAGAGTTCGCCACTGTAGTGGCATACTCTGTTGTTCTAATAGCGTGAGCGAAAAGTCCGTCATAAGTGCCTGCAACACGTCGCGTTGTCATCAGTTGCGTAAATGCAAGTCTCCCCTCCTCCTGCACCATATTAGAATTATGCGAATAGCTTAGTGGAGTCACCGGTAAAAGTGTCGCTGTTGTTAGTGCGGTTGGAGAAGTTGTAATTGAGCTGATCCGAACCATTGCAGTTCTTTCCAAATATGCCATATAGAACTCCTTCGCTAGCTTGGGTAACCGATTAAAAGCATAAAACAACATTCTGAGTCAGCTGTCATTGTGCCATTAGCTCTGAGTTCTAAATCGACAGTCGAAGAGGACGCATCAATGTAGCAATGAGCGACAATATTAGACCCACTAGTCAATGTAGTAACTAGTGAGATGCCAGTCTTAGCAAAAGTCGTTGAAGCGACATTGTTTTCATACCAATGCAACTCGACCGCAGTGACTGAAGTACAAGCTATCTGAGACTGAGCGAACCACTGATAACCGCTTGGGAGTGTTATAACTCCGCTCGTGACAGTGACACCATGCCCCGATGTTCCCGTTTGCACTGACCAGCTGACAGGATCGCCAGATACCATCGCTTGATCAGATGCTAGATTCAAAATAACAAATATAGGCCGCATCTGAGCAGCTGCTTTGTAGCTCATTAGATGATCTCCCAAGCGTTAGATCCATTCGAGACAAAGCTGAGAGCTTGGTATTGAACAGCCATCGAGATGGAAGTTTGACCATCAATAGTATCAGTTGAAGATCGTGATACTGTCACAGTGTTAGAGCCCATGTTCTTAATCCGAACTTCTTGACCTGCTGTTATGCCTGTGGCGGCTGGTAACGTGATCGTTGTAGTACCTGTCACACTGTAGTGATACTGAGCTTGAGCAGTTGTAGCAGTAGAAACTGCTGAGTAAGTGAACCCACCACCGCCACCGCTTGATGGTGTAGTATTTTCCCAATCTCCTGATGTCGAGTTATAAGACAACACCTGACCATTGGAGACTGAGCTGATTGTAACGTCTGAGAGGTCACCGATGGTAGCTGTAGACGATAGGAAGGCTCTACCGGCTGATGTCAAATCGGTCACTGCATAGGTATCACTAGCTGTAGTGTAAATCATCTTATCAGCTGCTGTTGTTAAGCCTGCAATAGAAGCTAATCCAGCATCATAAGCTTGAACATCAGAGTCGATAGCCAACCCTAAAGTTGTTCTCTGAGCTGAAGCATCAGCATCATCAAGCAAAGCTCTACCGGCTGATGTTAAATCTGCTACTGCATAGGTATCACTAGCTGTAGTGTAAATCATCTTGTCGGCTGCTGTTGTTAAGCCACTGATCGAAGTGAGACCTGCATCAAGCGGCTGATAGCTGAGATCATCATTGAATGAACTGAGGTTAATCGTGCTTTTTGCAACGTTCACGAATTGACCTGATCCATTATTTTGAAGCAGATCACCACCGGTAGCAGTTGTTATGGTGACATCTGAAAGATCATCAAGGTCTGCTGGAATCGTTGGAGTGCCTGATAAATCGCTATAAGCTCCCGTTGTCGCTACTGTCGCAAGTGTTGGAGTACCTGATAAATCGCTATAAGCTCCCGTTGTCGCTACTGTCGCAAGCCCTAGATCATTGTTGAACGAGCTTAAAGCTATAGTACTCTTGGCAACGTTCACGAATTGACCTGATCCATTATTTTGAAGCAGATCACCACCGGTCACACTCGTCAGAGTCACATCACTGAGACCATCTAAGTCAGTCGCTCCCCCACTCGCTGGAGTTGTATTCTCCCAATCTCCTGAGGTTGAGTTATAGCTCAAGACCTGACCATTCGAGACTGAGCTGATTGTAACGTCTGAAAGATCATTAATAACTGCTGTAGATGCTAAGAAGTCAGTACTCGCTGAGGTTGCCGCTGTACCTAAGCCAAGAGTTGTTCTTTGAGCAGAAGCATCGGAATCATCAAGCAAAGCTCTACCGGCTGATGTTAAATCTGCTACTGCATAGGTATCACTAGCAGTAGTGTAGATCATCTTGTCAGCCGCTGTTGTTAAGCCACTGATCGAAGTGAGACCTGCATCAAGCGGCTGATATGTCGAGCCTAGATCATCATTGAATGAGCTCAGGTTGATTGTGCTGATAGCAGTGCTTACAGCTTGATTACTCGCATTACCTAAAAAGACGTTTCCATCATTCAGGTTGGGGGTAGCGTTAGTTCTGCCTGCTCCGCCTACTTTGATGATTCCTGCTGATGCATCGGCTCTAACAACTCGTCCAATATTTTGAATTAGGTTAGCTTCGCCTGTAGGAGCTGAGTTAGTCAAGCCTCCTGCTGTTGAAGCTGAGACATATACTGTATTATTGGCGCTGAGGCTGTATGTTGTCGTGTTGTAATCTGTTAGATTGCCGAACGTGATCACTTCAACGTCTGCTTGATCGTTAGAATTAGCGAAAGCTAAACCGAAAGCTGGCATCGTTGAAGAGCTATTTGCTTGAGCGAGGTTAACAGTTGGAACCGTTCCGCTAACCCCTTTGATGTAAACAGCCTGACCCTTATTTATCACACCACCCGAATCATTCTTAGCTTTGAATCGGATTGCTCCATTAATGTCAGTATAAGCTGAAATGAAACGGTTATTCTCATCACCAATAGTATGAGTAGCGTCAGCATCAGGAATCAAATCAGCACCGATACTAATGTCACCTGTTCCATCAGGATTGATGGTGACATTACCGTTGGAGGCTGAAGTGATAGCTTGGCCATTCACGTCAAGAGGACCACCAAGCTGGGGAGTTGAATCTTCAACTACTGCTCCAATGTAAGTGAGATCATCATTGAATGAACTGAGGTTAATCGTGCTTTTGACGACGTTCACGAACTGGCCCGAGCCATTGTTTTGAAGCAGATCTCCACCGACCACACTCGAGAGAGTAACATCTGAAAGATCATTTAGACTCGTGACAGCGTCGGTATTGTCGATCTTGTCAATCTTTGCATTGTCGATCACACCACCCATGTCAGCATTGATTAGCAGATGATCACCAATGGCCCAAGTCTGACCATAAATAGTTCCTGCAGTATCAATGATGTAAAGATCGCCTTTTTCAGCATTGGCGATGCTCGGAGTTCCTGCTGTAGCGTCAAAGGTTCCTTGATATTGAACACCGCCGACTAAAGCGGCATCAATACGCTCTTTGACTGTTAGTGGAGTCATCGCTGTCAAGTCATCAGTGCCAGTAGCAGCCTCAGCGCTTGTCGCAATTCTGATAATGCCCTTGGTGGTTTCGCTTGCATCAACAACAGACCCGCCACTAGGCCAAGGTTTAGCTTCAATACTCATAGCTCACCTCACACATTTGAAGAGGCATTAAAGCCAGCGTAAATTACAAAGCTGTCACCAGCCGCAGCTTTTTTATAAGCCACTGAAGTAACACTTGATCCTGACACAAGCGCTTGAACGTCAACTTTGTAAGATCCTAGAACGGGAATAACACCATCTGAGTTGGTCACTCCATCACCTGCTGCCGATGCAGCACGCAATTTACAGTAGCTGACAGTATCAGTTGATCCACTGACCACCTCAAGGAAAGCGAACGTCAAGCCTGCGCTTAGTTGCGTTCCTGTTCGAGTGTCATAGAAATCAGTTGAGCTGAGGCTATGCCAATCAGCATCGGCAACAGCCGAGGCATTATAGGCAGCAGTATAACCGCCTGCATGAATAGGATATTGAACTCCAAGTCTCATGGCTTCTCCAGTGTGTCTTGAGTTTGAGGTTGTTTGATTTGGGCTTGGGCTTGGGCTTGAGCTTGAATCACCTCAGTCGGTGATACTTTCTTAGCCCAGACGTTCGCTCCTACAAATGATACATATAAAGTATTGATTAAAGCGAGTACTTCAGTGCTTGCCTTGCCACTCATAGCTAATAAAAAACAACAGCCAAGAGCGGCATAGAAACCGAGGGCTTTTCGGCCTCCTGCTTTGCCCGTTAAGTTGTTGTTATTCATCAAGATCCTCGGCTAATAGACGATAGACCCAAGCAACAGAGCTGAGAGGACGTTGACACTTAACAACTCCCTCTCCATGTGTTCCATCGCCAAGCTCTCCTCGAGCGTTTCCTTCGATTGTCTTAAACATTCCGTTTTCGTCAACAGGCTCTCTACAAATAGTGATATGATCACCTTGAGTAGCTTTTTTGGCAGTGCTGATTACAACAATATCACCTGGTTGCATGTGCTTAGGATCAATACAACGAGAAGTTTGACTCCAAGCATTATACATTCGCCAACACGAAGGAAAGATCTTGCGTCTGATGTTCATTTTGATGTGAGTCCAACAGAAAGCCGCAAAGGCTCCACACCATGCAAATTGACCATTTTTTACATAATCTTTCTCCCAGGTCCATCCTATGCCATCACAAGAACGGATATAAGAATTGATACGTTGGTCAGGCTCTTTGACAACGCTCTCCCACTCTTGTAGTCCACGTTTAACAGCCTCTTGAGCGTGTTCATTTTGTGGTGGCTTCACCCAAGTAACCATCCGTTCCTTAAGCTCTGTTTGGTCGAGAGCTGTTTGACCGATTTGTCGCTCTAATCGTCTAACATGTTGCTCAAGTTCGTCCACTTTAGTTTCAAGTTCTGTTTTTGTAGGCATCAGCTGAACTCCTGTGCGTCTACTGTAGTGTTGATGATGTCAGATGCATTAGCTAAGTAAGCGTCTGAACGATGATTATTTGAAGCATTAGCATAAGTGGTCGGCTCTAACGTGCCGTTAAGTGAGCTAATGCCATGATTTGCTGTGAACGTGATTACATTCCCTGTGATGCTCTCTATCTCTAGCCCTGTAATAGCTCCATCATGGTTGCCTAGAGGCAAGTAGTCCACGACATCACCAACTTCAAAGAAAGTTACGTCATCTACTGATGATGAGCTATATTCGGATGATGCTACTGTCACGCTGTTTAGTGTGATTGAGGTGACCTTGGCTGTAGCATTCCAATAGACAGGAGCGAGGCCGGTTACAACCATCTCGAGATCACAACCCTCATTCATAAACTCTTGACGTATAGCTCTAACCATCCCGATACCATTGACCACACCATAAGAATCAGAGTAGCCCCTTAAGTGTGG
>Ga0070753_1002006_pt1 | contig 11039 bp, 9 predicted proteins | sample VirMetDEL_Aug_31_FD_77441 | JGI IMG/M metagenome (GOLD analysis project Ga0070753, IMG submission 77441) | Aqueous microbial communities from the Delaware River and Bay under freshwater to marine salinity gradient to study organic matter... | ecosystem: Environmental > Aquatic > Marine > Coastal ... | reverse complement strand
GTGCCGGCACCCATGCTTGCTCCAGTGCCTGTGCTTGCTCCAGTGCCTGTGCTTGCTCCTGTGACCGTCGGCACCGCGATGTCCGGGACCGGCCCCGCACCTGTTGCCGGCCCAGTGCCTGTCTTGGCACCCGCGGCGGCACCCGCAGCCGATCTTCCTGGCTCGATCGAGCCTGCGCTCTCAGCACCCACGCCGACCCCGTGGGACACACCACGACCGCCGGTAGCGCCCACGACAACTGCCGCTATCGAGGTTCCGTTTGAGGTCGCCTACACGCCGTTCGCAACGACAACACGTGTCGAGGCAGGATATGCGGGTGCACCAGTTCGAACGCACACTGTTTCCGCGTGGCTTCTCTCGATTCTTCCCATCCTTTGTGGACTAAGTCTTATGCTCGCGGCGCGCCAACTTGGAGACTTTTACACGAGCTTTGTGGCTCTGGGCACGGCCCTGGTGTTTGTACTCATCATGTTTTCATTGGGTCTTCGCGATAGCCGTGAGATGCGCGACGCGGGTTATACACGACCGCCATCGCCAGGGTGGTTGGTCTTGACCCCGATCGCCTACCTCGGCGCACGGTTCGCAATAACAAAGCGAGAACTCGGCACTGGAGTGGGACCATTTGTGGTCAGTATTGTCGCTGCTGCCGCCGTCGCCGGCATCGCAGTTCTCATGCCTGAAATTGTTGAGCTGGTATTTGTCGCATAAGAGGCGATTACCGAACCAGAGAGACTGATCTGTGCCTCGAGGCTCACCGATACAACTCAAGGGCACACAGCAAGATGACGGTGAGTAACGTTGCCCAGAATCCCCGCACCCCCGTGCGAATAGCTTCCGAAACGTTAATCACCGCCACCCCTAGTCCCCCGACTAGTGCTACATATGACGTTAGCGGCGAGCTCATGGGAGCGCTCCCCCCACTCCGGGGGGAGCGCTCCCATGGCGCGATTCTGTCGTGCCGAGAGGCTACTCGGCTGAGCTAATCCGCCAGGCCGATTGCGTCGCGCAAGAGGCTCATGAGCGCTTGAAGCTGGATGTTCGACTCTGCAACTATCTCCTCATCGGAACCGTCTAGAGCACGCGCCGCGAGACCGGCTTTGCTGTCGATAAGCTCGGCAATTCGAGCGTCAATAGTGTGAGCAGCGATGATGCGCCACGCTGTCACAGGAAGCTCTTGACCTATTCGGTGAACCCGGTCAATCGCCTGAGTTTGCTCGGCACTTGTCCAGCTCAACTCAGCGAGAACGACGTTGGATGCAGCTTGCAAGTTCAGCCCGACGCCTGCTGCCGTCAACGACGCAACAACAACCTGAACGTCGGGGTCGTTATCGAAAGCGTCAATCGCCGCTTGCCGCGCTTTCGCGGACTGGTCTCCACGAATAGATACGGAGCGAATTCCTGCACGAGCGAAGAGTTCTTCAGCCGTATCCATAACGTCGATATGTTTCGCGAAAAACACAACTTTGCCAACATTTCGAGCAAGCTGCGCAGTGTAGTCAGCCGCGAGTCCAGCTTTTGCTTGACCGATCTTGCGCACCATAGTGAAGACGTTGTCTCCGCTAGCTGAGCCCTTGGATTCTTCAAGCTCCGCGTGCGCAACGACACGAATCAGATCGTCAACGTCGGCGTCAGGCTTGAGCGACCGTACGCGAGAATAGGTGGCAAGCAGCCGCGCAGTGAGAGCAGCTTCTGCTGCTTTTATGGTGCGACCGAGATCGTCGTCGAGCTCGACGGGGATGTCGGCGATGCGCCTGGCTGGAATGTCAGCAGCGACATCCACTTTCTTCCTTCGCACAATGCCCATGTCGATAACGGCGCGACGCGCTTCGGCGAAAAAGCCAAAGTCGGCGGGCGTGAGTCCAGTATCTTCGAGTTTTTGCATGAGGGCGGGCAGCGGCTTTTTGTCGTCGATCCAGCCAAGAAACTGCCAGATCGCCCTGAAGTCATCAATGTCGTTGATGAGAGGCGTACCGGTCAAAGCGATCATGAGCGCCTTGGGCTGTGCCGCCCGAATGTTGCGGCTCAGCGAGAGCACATTTTTGGATCGCTCGCTCTTGAGGTTCTTGATGAAGTGAGCTTCGTCAACAACCATTCCCTTGAAACCAAACCTGCCAAGCCATCCCACGTGCCTATCGAGAACTTCGTAGTTGACGATGACAACGTCGCTGAAAGCATCAACATCTTTGCCATCACCGTGCACGACAGTGGCCGTGCGTCCGGGCGTCCACAATTCGACTTCCCTCGCCCAGTTGGTTTTGACGACGTTGGGGACGACGACAAGAAGTGGGTAAGAATTCGAGGCTGAGGCCGCGAGGAGTGCTTGGGCAGTTTTGCCAAGTCCAGGCTCATCGGCGAGCAAAAAGGTTCGATGACCGCGCTTGACCTCTTCGACAAAGCGAGCTTGGTGAAGCATGAGATCAAGTTTCCCCGGAGTCGCCAGGCTTGCGACATCAGGAAGGTCCATAGTGGCCGCTCCCCCGCCTGCACCATATTCGAATGATCTGAACAGCGGTTCGATGAGTTCCCAGTTGCCCAAACGGCTTGTTTGCACAGCTTGAGGTTGCATGGCACTGAAGTCTGGCGCGAGAAATGGGTTGGACATTTGCATTTGACGAACCGACTGCGGAACTACTTGTTTTTCAACAGTTTTGTCGATGGGCTTGGGCTCAGTAGTGATGATGAGCTCGTCTGGGCTGAGCTCAACCCCTGCTGCCAACAGCAAATCGCGACGCAGAGTGCGAGCTGCCGCCGTTATTGGAGCGTCTTCCCCAAGCATCGCGATGAGGCTAGTGTCGCGCGCGGCGGTTTTCGCCAGAATTCCTGCGAGGCCGTCAAGCCTCTTTTGTTCGTTACCCCGCTCAGAGTCGCTCAACGTCGAATCGACCTTGACTCGCGCACGCTCCTCACGCAAAAGAAGGGTTGCCACCTGGAATCGAGCGCGGTTTGCAGGCTTCAAAGGCCCCTTTTGCACGGCGGTCTCAACTTCACGCGCCACTCGAGCAAGGACGGGGATAACTCCCGCGTCATCGCCGGGGCGCGGACGGCGTGTTTGATTGTTTCGACGCGAGCTCGACGAAGCATTGCGTTGACGCGACTGGCGTTGGCCTTGTTCGGCCATTATTCTCCTCAAACTCCGGCTGGCGCCGGCGGGGCTTATAGGCGAAAGGTCACCCGAAGGAGCGAGGCGACGGCGCTAAGAGAATTCCAGACCCGGTGGCGATGCAACCAGTGGAACACTCTTGCGTTGACTCCAGTGTAGCCACATTTGGGGGACGGTAGCGCTCGCGGATAGTGCTATCGCGCGTTGCGGTCCTCGTCGTTGCGGATCTTGATCCGCACTCCCGCAATGATGAACACGATCCCAGCCAGATAGTGAAGTCCGTAACCCAGTTGGCCCTCGAGAGGAATAGGCACGACCGGGTTCCACAGAACGGCAATTGCCGCGAGCGGAACTACGTACAACCACGCTGAAGCCTGCCACGCGAAAACTACCGCGATGAGCGCAAGAATGCTCACAACGAATCTGATGATGAGGAACGAATCCGTGCCGATGAGAGCGACTCCGGCGATCAACACGATCGTTGCAAGGATTGCTGGGGCAAGAGCCGTGCGTCGAAACTCAGGTGTGGGATATCTGTCTGCACTCACTCAAGAAGTTTACCGTCTGGGTAGAGTCGAAGCATGACCACGAACAGCCCTCTCGAGCGATTTCAGACTCTGCTTCGCATCCCCACAATTTCCTACACCAACGAGGATCTTGTCGATTGGGTACAGTTCGACACATTCATCGAGAAGGTGGCCGAGTTGTACCCATTGGTGCACTCAACGCTTGAGCGTGAACTCGTCGGCGGGCACACGATCTTATATCGCTGGAAGGGCGCAGAGGAGACTTCTCCCTCTGTCCTTATGGCGCACTACGACGTTGTGCCAGCCAGTGATGAAGGCTGGGTGCATCCACCATTCGCCGCTGAGCTCGTCGGTGAAGGCGAAAGTCAAGTCATCTGGGGTCGCGGAACTCTCGACGATAAAGGCTCCCTAGTGAGCATTCTCGAGGCTGTTGAAGCACAACTTGCGGCGGGATTCACGCCTCGCGGCGACATCTATCTGAGTTTTGGCCACAATGAAGAAACCGCGGGCGGCGGGGCTATAGCTGCCGTCGAGGCCCTCACAGCTAGAGGAGTAACACCCGCCTTTGTGAGCGACGAAGGTGGCGCGATAGTTGAAGGAATTTTCCCTGGAGTCGATGCCCCCATCGCCGTGATTGGTGTTGCCGAAAAAGGCATCATGAGTCTGGTGTTGAGTGTCGAACAAGCCGGTGGACACGCCTCAACGCCGCCAACTCTCACTGCCACAACGCGGCTCGCGAAGGCGATCGTCAGGCTTCACAAAAACCCTTTCCCCGCGCGGTTCTCTCAAACGAACCTCGACATGGTACGCACGGTCGGAGCTCACGGTCGAGGCATTGTCGGCGCGCTTTTTAGGGCAGCTGCAGTAACGAAACCCTTGCTCCTTCTCGCATTCTCGCGGCTGAGCGAAGAGACAAACGCTATGGTTCGCACGACTATGGCCGTCACTCAGTTGAGTGGAAGTGCAGCAGCGAACGTTCTTGCGGAGCGTGCTACCGCGACAGTGAACATTCGCATCATGGTTGGCTCAAGTGTTGCCGAGGCTGTCGCCCACGTGCGCAAAGTCATTCGGGATGACGGCGTGAAGATCGACGTATTCGATGACTCCGAACCCTCTCCCGTCTCGCCCATAACCGGCGCAGCGTGGGATACGTTGAAGTCGAGCATCGAAGAGACCTTCCCCGGCACTGTAGTCACGCCCTACATTCAGCTCGGTGCAAGCGACAGCCGCAGGTTCACAGTTATCAGTAACAACGTGTACAGGTTTAGCCCCTTCGAGATGTCGAAAGAACAGCGCGCAACCTTGCACGCAATGAACGAAAACATTTCGGTAGCAACGTGGCACAAAGGAATCGAGTTCTACAAGACGCTCATCGGGCGGTTGTAACATCAACGGCGAAGCACCAGCTCCTACGTGCCTGGAGCGGTATCCGCCAGCCACGTGTCGAGTGTCGATGGTTTGTCCGTGATGATCCCATCGACTCCCCAACCGATGGCCTGGCTCCATTTCTCTTCGCTATTGAGTGTGTAGAGTAAGAGCCCGAGCCCCGCGGCGTGCATGTCGGTGGCGGCATCAGGGTTCTCCCGCAGTGACGCGGGACTTGTAAGGATGGCAATCGCGCCGTAAAACTGTGCGAGACGCACGGGCTCGGCAGGCAGCATCCGGCGAATAATCACTCGAGGGATCGCCGGGGCCACCGCTTCAATGTTGCGAAGTGTCGTGAAGTTGAAGCTCGCGAGTGTCACTCGATCCTGCACGTGGTACCCGTAAATGAGTTCGGTGACTACAGCAACTTCTTCTTCGGTCCAGAAGTCCTTGAGCTCGACGAGTGCCTTTTTGTCGGAGCTGGCAAAAATAATGAGGAATTCCTCGAGAGTGGGAACGTGTGTCCCCGCATATTCGGCCGAGTACCACGATCCAGCATCGAAGCGCTGCAAGCTTGCGAGAGTGTGATCCGACACCCGCCCCTCGCCCGTTGTTGTGCGCTCGATCGTCTCATCATGGAAAAGAACGGGCACACCGTCACTCGTCATTTGCACATCTGTCTCAACAAAGTCCAGAGACGAGTCGAGAGCTGACTGCAGAGCGGGGATCGTGTTCTCCGGCGCGACCGCGCGGTCACCACGATGGGCTGCGACAAAAGCCGGATCCCCCGGAGCGCGCAAAGCGCCAAAAACGTTTGAAGCGAATACTGTCGATGGCTCCGGCGACACAATCGCAACGACAACGAGCGCAAGCGTAATGACAGCGGCGGGCACTACACGGAGAGAACCTCTCGAGGTAAGTGCTGCCAGAGTTTTCGGGATTCTGGTTCGCGATGTCGCCATTGACACGCCATTCTTTTCGAAGCGAGCCCCGCCATTGGGGTACAGCTACTATAGCCACTCCGTTACCGTTTTGTTACTTTGGGGCCAAAGTTTCTTTGTCGCTTTCAGCAGCCCTAATGATCCTCGACGCCATGCCGGGAAAGATTATGCCGTGGAAGGGCAAGATAACCCACCAATACAATCGGCCACCCAAACCTTTCGGAAAAAAGACAGCGCGTTGCCGATACTGAGAGCCGCCCTGAGGGTCATCCTCGACCGACATTTCCAACCACGCTTTGCCTGGAACTCGCATCTCTGCTCGCAACCTCAACAGAGAACCACGTTCAATCTCTTCGACGCGCCAAAAGTCGAGAGCCTCCCCCTCAAGCAATTGAGTGGGGTGACGGCGACCGCGCCTCAACCCAACTCCGCCCGCAATCTTGTCGAGAAGCCCACGGGCCTCCCACGCGAAAGGGAGCGAGTACCAGCCGTTGTCGCCGCCGATGCTCTCGATCACTTTCCAGACGGCCGGGGAGCTTGCCGAGGAGTGTTTGGTGCGAAGATCAGTAAAAACCGTGCGGCCTGCCCAATCCGGGTCGCTCGGGATCGGGTCACTCGGAGCTCCGTCTACGGTCGCGTTTTTCCAACTCGTCTCAATATCCAAGTTGCGCACTTTCCCGAGGGCCAGTCGCACGGCGCGGCGATAGCTCGTGAGCCCACCTTCTGGGCGTGGGATGACGTCGTCAATGTCGTGCTCACTCATCACGCAGTCGTACTGCAACGAAGCGATAATCGGCACTGCGAGCGAACGTGGTATCGGCGTCACCATGTTCACCCATTGCGAAGCTAGCCACGGGGTGAGAACGGGAAGCGAAATGATCGCCCGTTGTTTGAGACCGGCCTCTACCGCATAGCCGTTCATCATTTGGCCATACCTGAGCACGTCAGGACCCCCGATGTCGAAAGTCCGGTTCACCTCAGCGGGAAGTTCTACCGCCGCAACGAGGTAGTGCAAAACGTCTCGAACAGCTATCGGCTGGATGAAATTTCGCACCCATTTGGGCGCGGGCATGACGGGCAAAACCTCGGTGAGGTGCCTAATCATTTCAAACGACGCCGACCCAGAACCGATCACTGTTCCGGCTTGCAAAACCACAGTCGGCACACCCGAGGACAACAGAATTGTTCCCACCTCGGCTCGAGACCTCAAATGCGGACTGAGCTCTGTCGTGTCGGGATGCAAGCCGCCCAAGTACACGATGCGAGACAGACCAGCATCCTTCGCCGCACTAGCAACAACTTCTGCGATGCGTCGCTCAGTGGTTTCGAAGTCTCCGCCGGATCCCATGGAGTGCACCAGGTAGTACAAGGCATCCATGCCTTCTACTGCAGCTCGAACGTCGCGAGCGGATCGCAAGTCTCCTTCGACGATTTCGACGTCGTCGCGCCACGGAGCACCGCCAAGTCGGCCCGGATTTCGAACGATGACTCTCACATCGTGACCGGCTTCTACGAGCCGAGGCACAACCCGGCCGCCAACGTACCCTGATGCTCCCGTGACGAGAATTCACATACAACTAACCTAGGTGTGGCGGCTGGGAGTTACCGCAGCCGCCACGATACTAAATGAGTGACTTAGTGTGCCAGACAGTTTTCGTCTCAGTGAAAGCGACGATTCGCTCGAGACTGGGTGACGGCACACCGTGGACGGGAGTGAGCACTCGCGTAAGCGTCTCGGCCGCGCTGATCTGCAGGTCAACCCAGTCGAGCATTTCTGCACCAGCGAGATCAATCGCATTGACGTCGGCATGGCTTGCCAGCCACGGCGCCATTTCCGCAGGAGAGCCCGTCAGAACATTGACCACTCCCCCGGGAACATCGCTCGTCGCGAGCACTTCCGCAAGGCTGATTGCCGATAATGGCGCCGCTTCATTGGCGATCACAACGACGGTGTTTCCGCTCACGAGAGCAGGAGCCACAACGCTCACGAGTCCGAGCAGAGAAGCTCCGTCTTGAGGTGCGATAACCGCTACAACGCCCGTGGGCTCTGGCACCGAAATGTTAAAGAATGGCCCGCTCACGGCGTTGGCATTGCCCGCTGCTTGCACATACTTGTCCGCCCAGCCCGCGTACCAGACCCACGTGTCGATAGCGCTATCGACGTGGGCGTTTGCGGTTGCTGAGGTGACTCCTTCGCTCGTCATAATTTCATCGACGAACTGCACGCGACGACCCTCAAGCAACTCGGCGATCCTGTAGAGCACTTGACCACGGTTGTAGGCCGTTGCACCCGACCAGCCTGGCTGCGCGGCTCGGGCCGCTACGACTGCGTCTCGGGCATCCTTCCTGCTCGCCTTGGCCGCGTTAGCGACAAACACGCCGCCGGCTGAAACAACCTCGTAGGTTCGGCCACTTTCGCTGCGTGGAAACTTGCCACCGATGTAGAGCTTGTAGGTTTTGGGAACTGCGAGGCGGGTCATTTCTTTGCGCCTTTCTTCTTCGATGTTGCGCGTGTTGTTGGAGCGGATGCCGCTACAAATGTCTCGAGCCCACCCTCGCTCTCGAGGTAGGCCGTTAGACCGTGTTTGCCGCCTTCGCGTCCATATCCGGATTCCTTGAACCCACCGAATGGCGATGCAGGGTCGAACTTGTTGAAAGTATTGGCCCAGACAACGCCCGCCTTGAGTTGGTCGGCCACGGCGAGGATCTTGGAACCTTTGTCGCTCCAGATGCCTGCGGAGAGCCCGTAGGGGGTGTTGTTAGCTTTAGCTATGGCTTCGGCCGGCGTGCGGAATGTAAGAATCGACAGAACTGGCCCAAAAATCTCGTCACGTGCGATGCGGTGGCTCGTTGAGACGTTGGTGAAGATCGTCGGCGCGAACCAGAATCCGTTCTCGGGAATGGCGCATTCCGGGCTCCAGCGCTCAGCACCTTCTTGCTCCCCGATCGCGCTGAGCTCCCGCACTCGCTCGAGCTGAGCCTTGGAGTTGATAGCTCCAATGTCGGTGTTTTTGTCGAGGGGGTCACCGAGGCGGAGCGTGGAGAGTCTTGCCTTGAGCCTGTCGACGACTTCGTCGTGAATATTCTCCTGCACGAGCAGTCTGCTTCCCGCGCAGCACACGTGGCCCTGGTTGAAGAAGATTCCGTTGACGGTCCCTTCAATAGCCTGATCGATCGGCGCATCGTCGAAAATGATGTTCGCGGCTTTTCCACCGAGTTCGAGAGTGAGCTTTTTGCCCGTGCCCGCGACCGATCGGGCAATAGAGCGGCCCACGCCTGTCGAGCCCGTGAAAGCAACCTTATTGATGTCGGAGTGATTGACAAGAGCGCTACCCGTGTCTCCTGCTCCCGTGATGATGTTGACGACCCCCGCAGGCAACTCCGCTTGCTGCAGGATCTCGGCGAACAACAAAGCGGTCAGTGGCGTCGTTTCCGCGGGCTTGAGCACGACGGTGTTTCCCGCGGCGAGTGCCGGTGCAATCTTCCACGCGAGCATAAGCAGTGGGAAGTTCCATGGAATGACTTGGCCGGCAACACCGAGAGCGCGTGGGTTCGCACCAAGGCCCGCGTGGCCGAGCTTGTCAGCCCAGCCTGCGTAGTAGAAGAACCATGCGGCGACCAGAGGAATGTCCACGTCGCGGCTTTCTTTGATGGGCTTTCCGTTGTCGAGGCTCTCGGCGACGGCGAGTTCACGACCACGTTCTTGAACAAGTCGTGCGATGCGGAACAAGTACTTGCCACGATCGGCGCCACTCATTTTCGACCACGTCGAATCGTAGGCCGCGCGGGCTGCCGAAACGGCGAGGTTGACGTCGTGTTCGTTTGCGCTCGAGATCTCAGCGATGTGCTGCTCGGTTGCCGGTGAAATCGAGGCGAACGACTCGCCATGCCCGTCAACGAACTCGCCGTTGATAAACAAGCCGTAGCTCTTTTTGAGGTTAAGGATTGCCGTCGACTCGGGAGCCGGGGCGTATTCAAGGAAGCTCATTGTTGTCCTTTTGTTGAAAGTTTGTGGAGAAGATCAGTCGATCGTCAGGTAGTCGGGGCCAGAGTAGTGGCCCGTAGTCATGCGCTGGCGCTGCAACAAAACGTCGTTGAGCAGGCTCGAAGCACCGAAGCGGAACAAGTGCGGGGTGAGCCATTCTTCGCCAACGGTTTCGGCAACGGTAACGAGGTACTTGATCGCATCCTTCGAGGTTCGAATTCCACCGGCAGGCTTCACGCCAATCTTCTCGCCCGTGAGTCTGTGCCAATCGCGCACAGCTTCAAGCATGAGGAGCGTGACCGGCAGAGTCGCTGCTGGAGACACCTTTCCCGTCGAGGTCTTGATGAAGTCGCCACCGGCAAGAATCGACAACCAGCTGGCCTTGCGCACGTTGTCGTAGGTGTTGAGCTCACCGGTCTCGAGAATGACTTTGAGGTGTGCGTAGCTGCCATCGGCGCGCTTGCACGCTTCCTTGACTGCGACGATCTGGTCAAAGACGACCCCATATCGTCCAGACAAAAACGCACCGCGGTCGATGACCATGTCGATTTCGTCTGCTCCAGCGGCTACAGCATCTGCCGTGTCAGCGAGCTTGATGGCGAGGGATGCCCGACCGCTCGGAAACGCCGTGGCTACTGCCGCGACCGAGACGAAGCCGGCATCAGGGTCTCCGTGGGCGGCGCCGAGAGCAGTGACGGCATCCCCAACCATGTCACCGTAAACGCAGACCGCGGCAACTCTCGGAGTCGACGCGTCTGAAGCGTCGGGGGTGAGCGCTTTTGCGACGAGGGAGCGCACTTTGCCCGGGGTGTCCGCACCTTCGAGCGTGGTCAAGTCGATGAGCGAAATAATTGTGTCGAGCGCCCACGCCTTCGAGGTGGTTTTGATTGAGCGAGAGCCGAGATCGGCTGCTCGTTGCTCGAGCCCTACAGCGTCGACGCCGCTGAGTCCGTCGAGGTGGGCTCTCAAGCTCGCCTCAGACAAATCCCCTCCAATGATGCTAATGGCCCTCTCTGCGGGCGCTAGAGCCCGCGAGGCCGTTGTTGTCTCGAGTGTCATCTGGTTTCCTCCACTAGGGATTGGGCGGTCGCTTCATCTGTCACGAGGACTGAACACAGGCC
>Ga0070753_1002005_pt1 | contig 11039 bp, 17 predicted proteins | sample VirMetDEL_Aug_31_FD_77441 | JGI IMG/M metagenome (GOLD analysis project Ga0070753, IMG submission 77441) | Aqueous microbial communities from the Delaware River and Bay under freshwater to marine salinity gradient to study organic matter... | ecosystem: Environmental > Aquatic > Marine > Coastal... | reverse complement strand
CTTCAAGATCAGTTTCTTTTTGAGCTATCAATTCTTCAGTTGAGGAAATAAATTCAGCTGATTTTGCTAATTGTATTTTTTCAATAGGTTTTAAATTACTTAGGCCCACATCATCAAGCTTGGTTTTAATAGCTCTCCAATCGTAATCGCTTGAAAAAAGCTCTTTAAAATCTTGTTGAAAGAATTTAACTTTATCTTCCAAATCTTTACCATAGAAACCTGTTTGTGGTAAATTCATTGCACGTTGTATTGTTAAAATAGCGGCATTGATATCTCCTGGTTTTAGAGATGAAACAGTAGGAGTCTTAATTCTTTTTATAATATGATTTACTAGATTCCTTAAACTATTATAATCATATTTTTCTATATTTCTTCTGTCGTTTAGGTTAGCCTCTACATTTACACCTGGTATATCTTGAACAAGCAAGTCTTTAAGCTCACCTTTTGGATTAGCCACCAATCTCTGATATCTATCCATATATTTAACTACCTCCGCCCTGTCTTCTGTACGGGACCATCTATCTAAGATATCTTTCTTACTTTCTAAAATATTAAATATGTTAAAAGCCATTACGTATTTAAAAGATTCACTCATGTTAGGGTCTTGATTAAGTGAAATACCTGCACCGCTTAAAAGGTCTCTTAATGCATCATCGCTAGGAGGTGTTGGTCCACTGCTAGGTCCTCCTCCGCCGGGTCCGGTTGGTCCTTCACCGTCATCACTTCTTCTAAATCCAGTTCCTTCTAGTCCGTCTAAATAGAAGTCTTCAAATAATTCATAAGGTTTATTTTCATCGTCACTAAAAATAGCTTTACACGCTCTTAAGAAAAGGTCATCTTCTAATTTATAAAAACGTGATAATACGTTTAACATCATTGCTGGGTTTCTCTCACGTATTTCTCTATCTCTTAAAAGATTATCTTCTACCTTCAAAAAGAACTCTTTGAATTTATTTACCATTCCTGGTCCGTATTGTAAACCTTCTCTTTCAGAGAATTGTGTTCCAGATAAAGACATTAACTTTTCTTCGTCTTCTGCTTCTAATCCTGGATCTCTATGCATAGATATTAATTCTAAAATACCTTTTATCATTTCATGAACAAGAATTAAGATAGTATATCCACTTGCTTCAATGGTATACTTGTTCTTGTCTTCATTCCATACTAATTCTACTCTACCTAATGCAGGTGATTGTGTCATTACCTGATGCATTAAAGCTTTTGGAACCTTTGAATATAGACCAAATGTTTTATTCATTAAGTTATAATAATCTCCAAAGCTAACACCTTCTATCTCAGTATCACCTGTTACAAAATCATCTTTGATTGAGGTTGCAAATCCCTGAGTAAGAGCATTTTGAATAGCTCGTATATCTAACTCCTTTTTTAATTTAGGATTCTCTTCTTCTATCTCTTTCTTAACTTCTTTAAATCTTTCAGGTTCAACACCTATAATATTAGATTTAGCATCCATTAAATCAGAGTCATTTAGTATATCTAATTTAAAGTCTATTTTCTCTACATCAAACCCTTTACCTTTAAAAATATCTAAAACTATCTCCATTGCTTTTTCTTTCTTATCAGCTTCTGACATATCAGCCTCAGCTTGTCTAATCGAAGAAAGAAGTTGTAGTATATCTCTACTATCTCTCATAGCACCTTCAACATCTTCAGGTTCAAATTGACCTTTAAGGTTTTGCATAAAATCATCAGAAAGTCCTAGGTTATCGTCTAGTGATTCATTTGATTTTTTACCTATTAGCTTATTAAATCTTTGTGCTATTTTCTTAAGCATCATCTCTGCAGTCATAGGAGTATTTAATGCTTTCTTAACCATTGGTTTTTCCATGGCTTCTACATATTCATTTAGTCTAAGCAAGTGCTTCATAGTTTAAATAATTTTATTTGTAAAAACAGTTATAAACAGCTTTCCATTGAGTATCGGTTAAGTAACCTTTTCTCCTATATTGCTCTTTAACTGATTTCAAGAATCCAAAATTACCATTGTAATGATGTAGTTTAGATTTTAGATCTCTTAAGTTATCTAATACAAATTGGCTTAACTTTGGTTCTCTCTGTTCAAGTAAAGCTATATCAAATTTTTCTATACTGCTTATATGTTTCATAGTATTCAATATTATTTATATGAAAAAAGTAGTATAATAATTAAATAAAACATACAAAAAACATGAAACACGACAAGATAAGAGGTAGCGAAGAAAAGTATTATGGATCAGGACTAAATAAATTCATAGCTGAGAATTGTAAGAAAAATATGACAGTAATGAACATAGATCTCATTACATATGATAGGGATAAGAAACATATAAGAATCATAGAGAGTAAGCATTTAAATGAGAGAACTGGTTACGGGCAAGGTATCCTATTGAAGCTATTGCATACATTATTTGAAAAAATATCAGGATACAAGGTGACTGTTTTTATAGTTAGAGGAAACCCTCCATACGATTTTGCATATTTAGAGAACGTTGTGACAGGAAAAAGAAAAAAGCTTGAGAAAGAAGCCTTGATACGTTTTTTAAATTATGAAAAATGAATAAATAATACTGTAATGGAAAACAGTAAAAACAAATGTAAACTATGCGGAAAATCCTTTAAATTAGAGGACGATCAAAGCTATGCATGGTGTGGAGAATGTAGAGATGGTATTGAATTAATATCGTTTCTAAAAGATAATATGTTACCTATAGATGAAAAAACTATAATGGAAAACATAGACAAATTCATAACTAATAGATCAGTTGATGATTTTATATTTAACCCTACAAGCCTGGACATGTATGTAGATTTAAACTACTCAATCGAGCAGTATGAAAAAATAAAAGGCAGATCCGAAACAATTAGAAAAAAATTAAAGCTAAAAAAATAAACAGTTACACCCGTGATTGGTATAATATACCTAGATGGAAGATTATTTTATAGAAGATGAATTCTTATTTGAAGAACATGAGGTAATGAACCTAGGATATGAAATAGTTATAGGTAACATGTCTTATGAACAGGTATTAGATGAAACAGAACACTTTGTAATATTTCCATTTGATCCTACTTCTATAGAAAAATCTGATATTAGAAATCTTGAAGAATACTTTGCTTCAGTAGATGACTTTGAAAAAGCAATTATCTTAAGAGATTTTGATTTTACTAATTTAAAGAATTTTAGAAATGACAACGGCAGAAATAGATCAAACTGTGGAAATGTTTAAATACTACGACAATAAACTAAATAAAGTATACATAATTAAACCTCCAAGAAACGTATATTTTCACCATTATATATGTTTAATTCTTACAGCAATATTTGAGGTATTTAATAGCACTTATTTTATAATTCCAATCCTATCTATTGTGATTACTCATGAACTGGTTATAAGAAAAGAACTTATATCTAGAGTTATCGCAAGGTGCGTAAGTTTAGAACTAGATAGTTTAAAGAGAAATGATTCCTTAGAAATACCTAATGAGGAAAAAGAAGATATCTTTAAAATAAGTTTTGAAGAAACAAATGAAACAGGTTTTATGTACACTAGATCGGCTTTACTTATAAAATCTGCAGTTCTTTTGTTTTTAATATATTACGCAACAATAGGTCTATCAATATGAATACGAGGTTCCATACCTCTACGTGTTAACCATCTAAAATAAATATCATATATTCTATTTTTATCTAGAGCTGGGTATTCCTTTGATAATTTAGCATATATCATTCTACTATATTTCTCTTGATCAAAACCAAGCTTCTTAAAAGTTTTTACTAACTCATTAACACTAAGTCCTATTTTTTCGTCTAGCTTTTTCTTTTCCTGTCTCTTGGCTGCTGCTTTGTCTGAAGCAACTTGTTTTCTTGAATCGGCAGCATCTCTATTTTTAGTATAGCTAGCGTCTTGAATAGCACGCGATGCTATATTAGCCACAGCAACATCGTTCATTTGAGAAAGCGCTTCGTAAGCTGATACAATTTTTATACTTAAAGATTGTGAAATAGTCTCACCTATTCCGTCTATTAGGTTCATAAACTTTTTAAGCGTATAGCTTAATGTTCTATCTGAATCCATACCAATAGCGTCAGCTAAACCTGGAATAGTAATATTAAATGATCCATCATGTTCGTCTGTATAGCCAAATGCATTAACGCCGTCTATCATTTTAACGTAATCTGCTCCAACGTCTTCGGATTTACCTTTAGCTAATAAGTAGATTGCTGCCATTTGAGGTTTTGTCATAAGTTGAAGACCTCTACTTTCAGCTCTTTTTTCACCTGATGAAAGCTCTTCGTTTTCATCATCTTCCCAGTTATCGTCCTCTTCGTTTTCATCATCTTCAAAGTTATCGTCTTCATATAATTTAAAATTGATAAAATCTAGAGTCTTACCTTCTAAGATTAATCTTTCCATAACGGATTCATATACTTTTTCCATTATGCTATCTTCTTCGTACTGTTCGTATAATTTAATATATTGCTTCATTAGGTTTTCTATTTTTTATATTTCGATTTCCCAATCCATTTCATCGCTATCAAACTCATCAGATATTCCATCATCTTCAAAATCATCGTCGGAGACTCCTAAATCTGTTAGGCTTTCTATCTCTTTTCCATCTAATTCTTTATGATATTTGTCATACCATTTTCTCAAGATTTTATAAAAATTACTTATAAATTCAGGATCAGCCAGCTTTGTAGTAAGATCTGGGATATTATTATGAATATACTCCTTTATCTTCTCTGTTGCTTTTAGAGCATCGTCTGTTGAATTTACTACAGAAATAACCATTTCATTAAAAGCATCCAATTCTTTAACTGTTTCTCCATCTGTGCTTTCTAGTAATAGAAACTTATGATAATTTAATATATGTTTATTCATATCCTTAAATGATTAAGTATTTAGTTTATTTATATAGAAACCTATTTAAATATTTTTAGTTTAATATCCTTAATAAGATTAGTATTATATTATAAAATAATAACACATGTTTACAAAAGAAGAAATTACAAAAATGGTATTCTTTGATGTAGAAACAGCAACTACATACAAAGAGCATGATGAATTATCAGACAGAATGAAACAACTCTGGTCAAAAAGATGCGAATGGCTTAGAGCAAATTACGAAGACAACGAAGGAAAAACAGATAGCGAATTATATAGCTACAAAGGAGCTCTTCATCCTGAATTTAATAGAGTGCTTTGTGTATCTTTTGGTAGAGTAGAATTTGACGACTTTAATGAAATTAAATACACGGTTCATACATGTAAAGGACATGATGAAAAAGAGGTTTTAATGGAAACTTTAAAGGTATTTGAAAAATTCAACTCAAGTGGATTTAAATTTGTAGGTCATAATATTAAAGGGTTTGATATACCTGTTATTTTAAAAAGATCTGTAATTAATGGGTTAACCATTCCTTCTTTTCTGCATTTACATAACTTAAAGCCTTGGGAGTTTCCTTTTATTGATACATCTGATGTATGGAACTTTGGAGCATGGAGTGGAACAAAAGTATCTTTAGATTTACTATCAGCTTCACTTGGAGTACCTACGCCTAAAGATGAAATGGACGGTAGTATGGTTTCAGATGCCTACTGGTTAGAAGACAGGTTAGGTGACATCGTAAAGTACTGTGAAAAAGATGTGATAGCCACTGCTAATGTGGTACTAAAACTAGCAAATCATAATATTATTGAAATATGAAACTAAAAACGTTTGTACAACTCTTAATTAAAAACACTATTACGCAGATAGTAGTGTTAAGTATTATTACAGTAATCTCATCATTATTAACAAATTATTTTGACTGGGCCTACTATGTGATGATAGCTGCTATGGGACTATTAGCTCTAATCGCAGTAGTATTTATTATTTATGCTTGGATAATTAATCCAATACGAGAATATTTAAAAAATAAAAAGTGACAAAAGAAGAATTAATTAAGATCATAGAGGATGAAAAAAGTTGGTCCTTAGCTAAACACAGAAGCGCTTCAATGCTTTTAGATAACTTTAAAGACGATAAGGTTATTGAATACTTATGGAACAAATTTAAATCCACTGGTGATTATTATTATGCATCAATAGTTAAAAATAGTTTAAAGTAAAATGAATAAAGAAATCTACTACATGATAAAAAAATCCTTTTTATCAAATGGAAATGAAGTTATTATGAATAACGGATTAGGTGAAGTTTTAGAATTAAACGACTATGAAACAGTTAAATTATTAGTAGAAACCATGAATGCTAATACTGATAACAACTGTAAATATTCCATAGTAAAAAGTAAAAACAGCGAATATTAACATGGATTCTAAAGAACTATTAGAGCAACTTAAAACGGTTTCAAACAGGGTAAAAAGATTAGGTGTAGTAGATACCTTTAAAAGATATTCTGATTTTGAAGAAATAGATGACCATGAATTTCATAAACTAAGAAGATACCTAGTTAATCATATCGATTTAATGGATTATTATCTTAAAAAAAGAATTAACGAACTTGAAAATAAAGTGGATGAACAGGAAAAAAGAGGTTAACCCTTTAAGCTTAGATAAGCAATACCAACTAATAGCAGAATCTATATTAGATAAAGGCGTAGACAAACAGGATAGAACTGGAACCGGAACAAAGAGTATATTTTCTGCTTATATTAAACATGACATGGAACAAGGTTTTCCTCTCCTAACCACTAAACGTGTTTATTGGAAAGCGGTTGTTACAGAATTACTATGGTTTTTAAGAGGAGAAACAAATATTAAATGGTTGGTTGAAAATGGGAATAATATTTGGGTTGGGGACGCTTATAAATCTTATTACGAAGATTGGAAATCTAAAAAGAGTAATGATTGGCATCTATCAAAAGAAGAATTCATCAAAAAAATTAAAACAGATGATGAGTTTGCTGATAAGTGGGGTGAATTAGGTCCAATCTATGGAGCACAATGGAGAGATTGGGGTGGAACATTTTCAACTAAACATATGAATAGAGATGGTAGTTTTGGTATTCACTTCAAAGGAATAGACCAAATCCAACAAGCAATCCATACTCTAAAAACGGATCCAGATTCACGTAGAATTATTGTAAATGCCTGGAACGTGGATGCGCTGGATAATATGGTGTTGCCTCCCTGTCATTGGGCTTTTGAATTATACAGTGAAATAGATCAACAAGATAAATCAAATAGGAAATTATCCCTAAAATGGCATCAGCGTAGCGTAGATTTACCATTAGGTTTACCTTTTAATATTGCTTCATATGGATTACTATTAAGTATTATAGCTAAAGAAGTTGGTATGAAACCTGATAGATTAGTAGGTGACTTAACTAATGTTCATATCTATAATAATCAAGTAGAAGGAATAGAGGAGCAGATAACTAGAAAACCTAACACTCTTCCTGAACTAGTATTTAAAGACCCGTTCTGGGATTTATGTGATAAAGACATGAGCTTCTCTGAAAAGATAAAACTCTACAAGCCTGAGTGGTTTACAATTGAGGATTACATGCCTCACCCTACAATAAAGTTTCCATTAAGTAATTAAACATGTTTAATTGAATCAGGTATTGCTGTGGCATCAGTCTGCTTTTTATTATAGAAAGCATCTTTACCAGCGTATCTCCAATAGAAACAATTGTTATAACCTTTAGGACTTCTTTCAACTACACCAACTGCTCGTTTAGAAGCAGGTTTAGCAGCTAAGAACTCGGTTCTACTTCCTACGTGTTTACTTGCATTACTACGGAGTGTCTTTGATTTTTGAGCAGCCATTGCATCTTCTATCTGAACGGTAGCCTCCTGTTTTTTTCTACCTTTGGTTTTCATATACACTGCTATAGCCTCATCTTTGCTATTGATACTGCTCCATTTGGCTCCTCTAGATTTACCATCTCTCACTGGTTGATATTGTCCAGGTGAAAGTATTACACTTTGTATAGTTTTGCCATATGGTTTTCCGGGCGTGTTATATCTATTATAGATAGCCTGTGCTACATCAGCCATGGCCTGCTTGGCTCCGCTGTAGTTTTTACTAGTGAAATTTTCACAAGCCATTATAGTAATCAAGGTCCAATAATCTGTATTACCTTGAAGCTTTGCCAGTTCTTGATCTTCTAGATTCTTTTTATATTGAGCATTGAGTTCTCTTAAAGAGTCCGCATTTTCTACAGTATGCCAGTATTTTTCACCAGATTTTAATTGATACTGCCAATTAGGAGTCTTATCTTTGTTAATGCCGGCTCGTCTGTATACGTATTTTGGTTTAGATTCTATGTAATATTTCTTAAAACCATCTTCCTGTTCTAATATTATATTCCAGCCTTGATAATCTTTTATGTATGATCCCATATTAGGTTATTGTATTATAATTTATTTATAAACCTATTTTTTCTTAAATAAATAATATTGTAAAAAATAGTTCCATATGGCAGAAATAGCTAGACTCTACCCAAAAATAGATTTTTCAAAAGTAAGATTTAATAGGATTCCTAAAAATGGATTCTTAATAGGTTTTGATTCTAATAATGACAATAAGCTATCTAAAATGGATAGGTCAGGAAAGATAACTGTTATAGAATCTTTTGAAGGCAATGGTGATGGTTCTAACTTTAGATTTTTTACACAGCCCGAGGCTCCAACCGAGGAGAGAAACGGTAAACTATATCATGGAAATATATGGTATGATACAGTAAATGTAATATCATATATCTATACCAAGATAACAAATGATGATTATGTATGGTTATCGCTTCACCCTACTTCTGAGGATTCTCCTACTTTTCAAAACATGAGTAGGGAGCAGATCTTAAATATCACTTCACCTATTGAAGGCGAGATGATATATAATAATACAGATAAAACCTATGTTTTCTGGAACAGCGAACGTTGGAAAAAAATAGAAACAACAGATTTATAAAGAATGGATTTAGGAGTTGCATTACCAAAAAACCCAAGAATTGGTGAGATTATCACAATAAGTGGTAATAAGACCAGTGCATATATGTGGAATGGAACAGGCTGGCAGACTATTAGAAAACCGCTAGTGCTTGATCCTACAATCATTGATGATGAGGGCTATGGAAAAATGGGCTTACATAAAAAAATATCTACTGATATTTTAAATGAGATTCCAAAAGGAGATTTAAATGGTTCCAATACATTTTTTACCCTTGATCATAAGCCAATTGTTGGTACTGAGAAGGTTTACCTGAACGGTTTAGGTCAAACTCGTGGACAGGACTATAATATCATTGATAATGTTATAAATTACACATACGCTTTAGAGGGTGGGTCAAGATTGTTGTGTTCCTACGCAACTCAGATCTATACTGAAATAACTAATGAAGTACCTATAGGAAGCGTAGATGGCACCAATGTACAGTTTACATTATTTTCATCCCCTGTGCAAGACAGTGAATGCGTTTACCTAAACGGGATGAGATTATCTTCAGGAAATGATAAAGATTATGTAATAATTAATAATATTTTACAGTTTAATTACGCTCCATGGGAAAAAAGTAACATAAAAATAGATTATAATGCTATTGTCTAATATTTATGCGTTTTTTTAAATATACAACCTATATAGTGCAGATAAATAATTAAGAAGAAAAAGAAAAAGAGTGTTATTTTAAACATGAATAATATTGAAAACAAAGAAGATTTAAATTTATATACTACCACTGATTTATATTTGTCAGCCTATCTTATAGTAAAAGGTCACAAATTTTCAACAGAAAAAAAAGGTAAAAAATCCTACTTTTCTTTCGATAAGACCCCTAATTTAGATGAGCATGTGAATGAGTATTTGATGGGTGGAGGTTCAACTGAACCTTTACAGTACGCTAATTCCATCAAGAACTTAAAAAACTTGCTATTTAATAGATAAATGTTAGGGATTAACTAATCTACATTTTCATTAAGTATTTTATCAAAAATTATTTTTGAAGAGTTAATAGCTTGTGTAATTAAGTTTGCGTAACTAAAAATAATTTTGAAAATAATGTCACAACAATTAACTAAAATTTCAATTAATAACCAAACGGATATGACGGCTACTGGTATGGAGTTGATCAATCCAACGGGTATTGTTGCTAGTGATATCGCTTTTGACTCAACAACTGTAATGGCACAGTTACAAGCTCATATTGATGATCTTGCAAAGATTAATGGTGATTCTGATGTTCCAGGATCTATTAAGAAAGCTATTGCTGACTTGATTGATGCTGCACCAGAACAATTAGATACCTTAAATGAAATCGCTGCTGCTTTACAAGATGATGCAAATGCTGTTTCAACAGTAATGGATGCTATAACAACTTCGGTTAGTAACATTAAATACGAGCAATCTGTATGGAGAACTGATAATGCCGCTGCTGTTGCTGAAGCTAAGTCTATTCACGATTCAGCTGATGATGCTTACAGAACCGCTTTAGAGTTAGAAAGAGATAACTGGAGAATCTATAATGCTGCTTCTGTTGCTGAAGCTAAATCTATTCACGATTCAGCTGATACTGATTATAGAACTGCTTTAGAGTCAGAAAGAGATCAATGGAGACTTGATAACGCTGCTTCTGTTGCTGAAGCTAAATCTATTCACGATTCAGCTGATACTGCATACAGAACTGCTTTAGAGTCAGAAAGAGATCAGTGGAGACTTGATAACGCTGCTTCTGTTGCTAACGCAAGTGTAGCTAAAGAGGCTGCTGATACTTCTTACAGAACTGCTTTAGAGTCAGAAAGAGATAACTGGAGAATCTATAATGCTGCTTCTGTCGCTAGCGCTAGTGTAGCTAAAGAGAATGCCGATACTGCATACAGAACTAATTTAGAGTCAGAAAGAGATAACTGGAGATCTGATAGCTTCCAACCTCTTTATGACAAAGTACATTTTGCTTTAGATATCGATGATACAGCATTTGACCAAATGAGTGAATTATATTCACACTATATGGCTCTTGATGCACAGGACGAAGCAGATTTAGTTGCAAGTGTTACTGCTTTAAACAGTACTATCGCTTTAACTGAACAGCAGT
>Ga0070753_1001994_pt1 | contig 11070 bp, 10 predicted proteins | sample VirMetDEL_Aug_31_FD_77441 | JGI IMG/M metagenome (GOLD analysis project Ga0070753, IMG submission 77441) | Aqueous microbial communities from the Delaware River and Bay under freshwater to marine salinity gradient to study organic matter... | ecosystem: Environmental > Aquatic > Marine > Coastal... | reverse complement strand
GTGATCGGACGTTCCGACACCCAGATCATTCGTGAAGTCTGACAAGTTCCAGTTGCTGGGGTCGCGGGCAGTGACGTTCGCACCGTCCATGTAGACGATGTTGCCAGCGGTCTTGTCGATGATCGAGACATCAGAGAACGTCGTGACCGGAACGCTGGTCAAGAGGCTTGAACCAACCTGCCCCTTGGTGAGATTGGAAGCGTTGTCAGCACCAAGAGCGGTACGGGCAGCACCTGCGGTCGTCTGCCCAGTTCCACCCTTGTCAATCCCGACAACCGGCTGCGTGAACGTGATCGTTCCCGTATCCGGATCGTAAGAAAGCCCATCTCCGGAGACGCTGATCTGCCCGCTGGCATCGCTGACAATGAGAACGGCCTGACCAATGGTGACGGTCTGATCTGGATCAGACGTGGCAACGACAGTCTGGCTGCCACCCTGCGTGATCGTTACGTTGTAACCGATGGTCGTGATGGTGGCAGTTTCTGTCATCAGGAGGTCGTCACTTCCGGCCGCACGATCAGCGACCCTTCGAGGACACGGGTAACGGTCGCCCCCTCCACGGCCTCAATGTCATAGACATATCGGCCCGGCGCGGCAATCGAGGCCGTGGTCGCGGCTGGGATTGATACGGTGAAGGTGTTGGTCGCGTCAGTATGAGTGAACGCGGTGTCGTCCAAGGTGACGACCGCAGATCCGCCATACTTGTCCTTTGCCTGCATCCGGAAGGTCGCACCGGACGCGAAGTTGATCGCCGAGTTGTCAGAACTCAGCGTTCGCTCGTAGGTCAGGTTCGAGGTCTCGCCCTGATTGATCGTCCAGTTGTATTCGGCCGCCATGTCAAATGTCCTCGATGTCAAGGTAGGTCACGGTACTGCGAGTGTATTGAATCATTGACCAGTCAAACATCGCCCTCTGCTGCGATCCGGTTCCGTCGTTGCAGAGTTCGATGCGTCCGTATGGCGACCCGGATCCAGCACTGAGCGAGGTCGTGAACACGCTAACCCCGTCAATGTAGAACGTGATGTCGTACTCGCTGTTCGCGTTGTCCCAACTGCAATGGAGGCCAAGCCTGACCCAATCGCCATCGCCGTAGCGGACAGCCGTGTCATTCGGAGTCGGAGCAAGACTGATCACCGAGTTCGAGACAAGGCTCTTCCAGTAGGTGTTGTCGTAGTCGGCAAAGATCAGGGCACGGGGAACATCGTCAGCAGTGTTGACACCGATCTGATCATCGTGATCAACCGTGCCGCCGCCATTTGGCTGGATAGCAGCAATCATGAAGTACCCGTTGCCAGTCGCCAACTCAGGCTTGACGCGAACTTCCCAGAGCCACTCGGTGCCGTCGGCGGGGTTGTTGGTCATCAACTGGGGCAGGTTCATCACCACGCGGGCCGAAGTCCCGGTCGATGTCTCTGCTTCGCAGACGCCAAACAGATCAGAGTCTGACTGGCCCATGACATCAACATGCCATGCGTTATTCCAAGTTCCGCCGATGATTGACGACAGGCCAAGGAATCTCGGAGTCGGATCATCTCCGGTTCCGGACATGAAGTCATCGAAGATTCGGCTGATCCCGACGTTGGTCGGATCGAACTTGAAAGCCTTGTCACCAGTCATCGTGGCGAAAGACAGGTTGCCCGAGCCATCGGTCTGGATGACCTGATTGCTGACGCCGTCAGCAGGCGGGAGCGTGAACGTGACATTGCTTGTCAGGCTGGCATCAGCCGGAGACTTGAGCGAGACGTAGTTGCTGTTGCTGTTCTCGTCGTAGAGCCTGATCTCGGATCTGGCCCCGCTGCTCTTGACCTCGATGAGACCGTCGGTCACCTCGACCCAAGAGTCGAGGATGACCTTGCCAGTCCCATCAGGCGTGATGTTGATGTCGCCGTTCGAGACAGAGATGATGTCGTTGCCGTTGACATCGAGATCCCCGCCAAGTTGCGGACTCAAGTCGAGAGCGACATCGAGAGATCCGGCCTGCCATTCGCCAGCACCGAGGTTGTACGTCAGGATCGCACCATCGGAGACGACCGCAACATTGCAGTTGCCGAGGTCATCAAGGTCGATATCGCCAGCGTGCTGGGTGACATTGCTGGATGCGATGCGAGCGTCCGCAAAGGTGCCGGTTGTGATCTTCGCAGTGTCAAGGTTGTCAATGCGTGCGGCAGCAACCGTGCCACTGGTGATCTGCCCGCCCGCGAGAGCCAGCGAAGCCTCATGCTGTGTAACGGATGATGCGGCTATCCGAGCGTCAGGAACAATTCCGCTCGCGAGATTCGCAGCATTGCTTGCACCGATCGTGTTGAGGTACGCAGTCTGGCTCGCAGCCTTGTTGATGTCGCCGATGTGGCCGAGAGCGTCGATCCGGAAGTCTGTGATGTAGTCATACAGGGTTCCAGATCCAGCACCCGGACGACCCTGATGCGAGATCGTGACCTTGGTGCCCGGACCGCCAGTCGTGTCAACGCCAGTTCCGCCAAGAACCGACAGGGTCGATGCGCCTGTCAGGGCCGAGGAGGATCCTGTGTCACCATTGATCGTCAGTTCACGAAGTCCCGTGTCGGTGATCGTAATCGTCGATCCCGAAGCGGAGGTCGCGATGTGGTTGCCGTCGCCGACCAGAGTGATCGTAGCGTTCCCGGCGATCGCCCCCGTATTGCCCGAATCCGTCGAGACAGCAATGGAACTCATGCCACTGCCGGTATTGCCCTGAAGGCCCTTCGGGCCGGGGGTCTGAACTACGACGTTGCGGGTGTCCTGCTGGACAACGATGTTGTAGTTCGAGTTCGGCATCAGCGTGTCACCGGCTGGACAACTTCGTACTCACCCTCGATCAGGAAGACCGTGCTGTCAGAATGAGTCAACTTGATGTCATAGACACCGACGCCAGCAGTAATAGCCGACGTGTCTGCTGGGTCAAGGTTGATCGCAATGTTCGGCGTCGAGTTCGTCAGCGTGATCTGCGATCCAGACGAAGAGAACGTGAACTTCGGCGGATCAGCGTCCGAACGGTTCGTCCGACCCTCGAACTCGCAGGTGTACCCAGAAGACAGATCAATGGCACATCCGTCCGAATCCTGATACGTCAGGCTCAGATCGAACGAACCGCCCTGATACATCACGATGTTGTGCTTCGGGGCCTTTGGCATGTCATATCCAATCAGGGGCGGGGCCGTGAAGCCCCGCCCCCGAGTCAGTCAAGGATCATCAGTCCCGGACGTTGCAGGCGACGCCAGCCCAGTCGAGGTAAAGCAGGGCGGTTTCCGCACCCTGATACCCGGCAAGACCCATCGCCTCAGCAGCCGCGAAGGTTCCAGTCGAAACCTTCGAGGCAACTTCCGCACCATCGATGAACCACCGGACGGTGGTCTTGTTGCCGTCGTACTTGACGTGGGCACCATAGACGTGGTACGCGGTGCTGTCGTAACCCTCGGGGTTGTCCGAGAGAGTCAGCGTGTACTCGGTCGTGCCATCGTCAAGAGACACAAGGATCGCGTCGGCGGCAGCCGAAGCACCCTGCGTGACCTTGAAGCACACGTTGGCATTTGCGGCATCAAGGGCACCAGTAGCAGCGTCAGCAAGGCCGAACGAAGCGATGTCACCCGAGTTTCGGGCGGACAACTTCGCCTTGATGGCGAACGAGAACTCGTTGCCAGCAGCGGCCGCGTAGCAGAACTTGCCGCCGATGAACGAAGAAAAATCGGCACCATCAGTGTTGCCGTACACGCCACCGGCAGCGGCGATAAGGCCGAAGTCGGTGGCGGTGAACCCCGGATCGACAAGGAAGTCGGTCGAGAACGACGCGACGCCGCTGAAGTCGCCAGCCGAGGACTGGTAGAACGGGGCATCCTGACCGCCCCGGTTGTAGGTGACAATAGTTGCCATCTGTTGTGTTCCTTTCTAGGAGTCTCAGGCGAGGGCGACCGCACCGGAGCAGAGCAGGGCGTTGCGACGACGATCGACACACTGAAGGTTCATCGTGAGATCGACGTGCGTGGTGAACACGGTGTGCTGGTTGGGAGCGGTGTTCGGGCCGGTCTCCTTCAGGTACTCACCCGAGAGGAAGACGCTGCGGAACGAACCCCACTGGATCATGTAGATCGGGTCGCCGGTGAAGGCGTCCAACTTGGGCACATAGGTGATCGGAACGCCACGGAAGGTGACGGCACCGTTCGCGTCCTGAGCAACGTCGCGGCTCACGACGAGATCGTTCAGGCGAGCCTGCATGATCTCAAGAGCAGCGAGGGTGCTGTATCCGCAGTAGATGCCCCAACGGGTCGGGCTGGGGTTGTACGACGGGTACGAGGCGTTCGGGATCGGCTTGAAGTTGCACTTGATGTACGCCTCCTTCATGACCTTCAGCACGTCGGGCTGAAGAGCGATGCCGGATCCTCCCTGCGGGCTTCCGCCAGTGTCACCGCCGAGGGCACCAACCGGATCGCTGACATCAGTCGCGTTGAACTGACCGAGGCCGTTCTGCCATCGCGGGACGTTGGTCGGATCAATGCCAGCGACAGTGGTGTACCCAACCGCCGTGTCACCCTTGAAGCCGAACTCGCCATCGCCGAGACCATCGGTGGTCATGCCGACAGCGTCCGAGATCCAGTAGCCGACGCCGTTCACGTCGAGATCGCTGGTCGGGACCGACCAGAACTGGGTCTCAAGGTGATCGGTCAGCGAGGTCATCGCGTCGTTGCGACGAACCTTGACGAGATCGACCAACTTGCGGGGATCGCGGTTGAACGCGATTTCGCGACGCTCGATGGCGTAGTTGACGGTGGTGTGCTTCCAGCCGATCTCGGCGGTGGACATCACATCACCGATGTTCAGGCTGTCAACGGCGAACAGGCCGGTCTGCTTGGCAGCACCGCTGTTGTCCGTCATCAGGTTCCACTGGATGGAGGGACCAGCCTCGAAGGTGACCGACGACTCCTGCATCATGCGGGAGAGAGCGGTGTACTCCTGAATGTCGGTCGAGAGGTCGGTATACCGAAGTTCACCCAGTTCCTTCTGGGTGGTCGTGATCAGATCTGCGAGATCCGAAGCGTTGATGGACATCGCTATTTATTCCTTCAGAGATGGATTCCTCGGTCGGCCATCAGCCTTGCGACTGCTCGGGCGGCTCGGTCCTCGGGACGCTCTTGAATGCGACCAGAGGTCTGTGCCCGACTCACGAACTGCTTCTGGCGACTCTGAACCCGATCAAGGATCTGTTGTTCTCGGGCCTCGACCATCGAGGCACCGAACTCCATTGACACAGCCTTGCTGAACAAGACGGCGTCATCAGGGATCCCCTTGCCGTTCGCCTCAAAGCCGCTTCGGATGGTGTTCATTGCATCCGAGATACGGCCCTTGGCGTCATCTGACGCAAGGACATCGCCATACTTGCCGCTCTCTGCATTCCAGAGATCGGCAAACTTGTCGGCGGTCTTCGCCGCCACGGTGGCCTTCTTGCTCTTGGAACGCTCCTCACGGAGTTGTTCCTCAAGGCCAGCCACCTTTTCAACCAGAGCCTTCACACTGGTGGCGAGGTCTTCGTCGATGTACTCCGACAAAGCCTCTTTCATCTCGATCGGAATGGTGGGCGGGAGTTCGTCGCCCTCGTCGATCGAGGAATCTTCTGCCACCGGAGATTCCGGCTCTGGGTTGTCTTCTTGAGAAGGAGCCTCGGACTGTTGCGGAGCCTCGTCCTCAATGGGATTCTCGTAAGGATCCCTATGTGAGAACGAGGGGCGAGGAGTTTCATTTCGTTCGTTGTCAGACTCAGTCATATCCATTCCCGTCTGCTTGGCCTGTAGCCTTCAGGATACGCTTCCTTTGAGCATTGTTCTCAAGTTTCATCATACCGTCCTTTGAGAACTCCACATGACCACATCCCATTCTCTTCAACTCTTCCTGTCTTGCCTTGATCATGTCGGGATGAGTTCCAAGGGCACTACTGAACATCGGCCAGCCCTTGGAAGTTGAAACCCGGGTCTTGCCCTCGGCACCGTAGTCCCGAGTCCAAGTCTCACCATCGATCTGAATGTCGTCAGTCTCACCCTGACGTTCCATCATTTCTCTGATGGTCATGATGATACTTGTGGTATCGCCGGTCTTCTTGTTGATATATCGGTATCGTGGCATGTGTCAGCCCAGTGGTCCTTGCTGAGGCTGCCCAAGTGCTTCGGCACCCGGGCTGGGATTGGCCCCCATCAGCATCTGGCTCATTGCATTATCACGGAAAGCCCGGGTGCCGCCAGTCGGTATGTTCCGCCGGACATACTCACGACGGGTGACCGGCGGCTTCTGGGACTGCGGCGGCGTGTTGACGATGCCGATGAGGTTCTGGGGATCGAGCGGCGTGCCCATCGGCGTGATGAGATCCGCGATTTCCTCGACGCCAGTCAGACTCGCCATGTGTGCGACGTAGGCAGGAACGTCGATCTGCACACCCTGCTGTTGCAGAGTCGGTGCCATCGGAACAAGGAAGTTGTTCATCAGGTTGTTCATGGCCTGAATGCGGTCAGCAGAAGTCGTCTCCTGAAGACTGCTCGGCTGGATCGCAAACTCAAGGTCGAAGAACTCGGACTCCTTGCGATCCTTCGGCTTGAGTGGGATCTGGACTTCGATTCCAGTATTGCCAAGATCCTCGGTCAGGGTGTAGGTCTTGGCCGGGTCATACCAAGCCCAGAGTCCGATCGACTTGACGACCTCTCCGGTGAACCGGGTGACACGGGCCTGCATGTCCTGAACCTTCTGGCTCGAAGACTGCTTGATCAGTTGTTCCTGACCGAGCGTGTCAGCGGCGGCAGCAAGGCCGCCGATGGTGTCAAGGTTACCGCCCATGTAGTTGAACATGTCGCGGAGTTGCAACGCGAACGCGAGAGTCCCCTGCTCGGCACCGCCGAACTTGATCTCGCGGGTCGCCTCAGGCCGGTCGCTCCGGATCATGTCCCCATCGTTCGCGGCAATGATCCGCTCGCCATCATCCTCGGCACCAGCAGCAACGATGCCGACGGTCTTGGACCGATCGTTCTGACGGACCAACTTTCGCATCGTGCGGTTCATCGCTTCGCTGAGATCAACCAGCGAAGCAGCCGGGCCGATGGGCATGATCTGGCCGGGCACATCCTCAAGACACAGGATGTGATACGGGCCATGCTCCGGACCTTCCCACTCGACCTCACGGATCTCGCGGTCGAACATCGGGACGCCACGGTCATCGCACAGGAACGTGCAGACCTTGCCCTCGTACGGAAGGTACATCTCCCACATCTCCAGAACCGGAGTCATGCGGGTGTCTTCGAACGGGCTGTCCGTCGAACGCGAGACAGCCTCGACCTTCGTGTCACCGTACTCGTTGTACATCCCGGTCCGAGACTCGGAGATCATCTCCTTGTTCTTGCCGAAGTCGTACAGACCGGATTCGATCGCCATTTCCTTCGGGACGATGAAACGGTTCCCGATGAACTGCATTGTCTCCCACGTCTTCGCACGCATGTCGATGACGAGATCATCGAGATCGATGCAGTCCGCAAAGGGCAAACCAGCATCGTGAAGGATGCCTTCCAACTCCGAACCCTTGGACGGAGTCAGGCCGATCTTCATGACACCGATCGAGAAGAGTGCATCAAGGACCACCCGGGAGAGTGAGTCCTCGAACCGCATCTCCTGAAGGATCGAGTTCAGCATCATCTCGGCCTTCTTGGCCGTGCCGCGACGCTCCTTGCGGATCGCACGAACCTTGACGCTGGGCCTGCGGGCGGCCAAGTTCCGACGGTAGATGTTGATCGCCATCTGCAACAGGTTGACGGGGTGGGCCTTCTCCCCACCTCCGTCGCCATAGTTGCCGCCGACGTAGGAGTTGATCGCCTGATACCGCCTCTGGCGGAATGGCGTCATCTTGTCTCGCGAGTACTCGAATGCTCGGCGGAGGCGACTGTATTCCCCGTTCATGTCCATCGTGCGTTCCTCTCTGCGATTCGCTTACGCGAATCTTCCCTCCTACGCCAAGCGATAGAACCCGGCAGGATTTGCGTGATTGGGATTGAAACCTGCCTGCTCCCGCCCGCTGCGAGACAGGCCAATGCGTCCGCGATCACGCGGTCGCCGTGATTGGATCTTGCACCACTCTTGTCCTGAGCGTTGATCGACAGGGAGTGTTCGACACCGCCAGTCGAGTCATAGACAAACTCGCGACACTCGTCGATTGCTTCGCGAGAGTGATTGACAAACTCCTCGTTGAACAGCATCTTTCGATACCTACCGAGTAGAGCCTGCTTGCTGTCACGGGTGGGGATCCACCCCATGAGTCTGGTCGGCGATCTGTCAATCGTGTTCTCGGCCTTCCGATACCAGATCTGGCGGTGGCCCAGTTCGACGACCACGTCTCCGAAGATCCGACCGGGTCCATGTGCTTCCCAGATCAACTGTGCTGGCTGACCGTCAGCGTCCTTGAACCAGTTCGCGAGGGCGACTGCGTACTTCGCCAACTTGTCAGGACGCAGATCCGGACGGGCCAACTCGCAGACCTTCTCGTTCGTCTTGGACTCGACGACCGAGAGGCAGGAGTTCGACGCACCAGTACCCGCAGCGATGTCAACGCCGATGTAGTACCGACGATCGCTGGGCATCAGACCAGCGGCGTCGGGCGTGATCCAGAGGAGAAGGTTCCCGATGGACTTCTTCTCGAACGCGGGCGACTTCGGATCGTCGTAGTTCAGTTCGCCCCGTAGTAACGGCGGACGCACATGCTTGCGGGCGATCTGGTCGAGACGCTCATGGTCGAAGAACGCACCGGAAGAACCGGCGAAGTCGATGTCCAGTTCCTGAGCAGCCTCGATCGGCGAGGAGCATCGCGTGACCTCCTTGTCATACCAAGGAGATCGGATCCGGCCCTTGTGGTCCGTGTACTTGCCAGCACCCTTGACGGGATGGTCCGACCAGTGCAGCCTCAGTTGTCGAACCGCCGGATTCTTCGCGACCGTCGCAAACGCATTTGAGGCACCTGCTGGCGTCGAGAGGAAGATCCGCGATGGCGTAACGTCGCGTGTGGACGACAACGCCCGGTAGTCATCCCCAGCGGCGAACGCCGCGAACTCGTCCAGAAGAACACACGTCCGGCGATCACCACGAGCCACATCGCCAGTCGTCGATTCACCATCGATGATGCTTCCGTTGGTGAGGTTCTTCAGGGACAACTTCTTGCGTTCATAGCGTGGCAGCATCCAGATGGGCAGGTGCCCTAGGATCGCGTCCAACTTCCAGAAGAGCGACTTCGGATTCCCTCGGCCATCGACATAACTCTCGTTTCGAGAGACGAGGAGAAGAGCCTGATCGGGGTAATACATCCAGCGATGCAGTAGAGCAGCAAGGCACAGCCAAGACGCACCCACGTCACGGCTCTTCGCGATACAGAGATCTTCTCCATCATTGACAGCCTCCTCAATGGCTTTGGCCGCCCTGATCTGGAACGGATACAGGGCGAAGGGAGTGGTCGGACATTTCAGTCTCGGATCATACGTCATCGCGAACGTACTGATCCAGAACGCCACATCCTGCCTACTTAGTTCCTTGAGGCAGGTCTGCATCTTCTTGTCGCCCTTGGCGGCGGCGAGCAACTCACGCCGGTACTTGGCGTTGGCTACTGGATCCAGCGGAGGGATCAAAGACAGGTCACGCACCGGCTGCCTCGGCGATCTCGATGACACGCTTCAGCACATCGTCGAGATGGTCGAAAGCCTCAGCCTCATCGGCGGCATCCTCAAGTTCCTTCTTGCTTGGGACGCACACCTGCTGATAGATCCTGAGCAGAGAGTCGGGGGACTTCCGCCCGGCACAGAGCAAGGTCCACGCTGTGCCGGACGGAGCGTCGCTTCGTCCGATAACCTCGTCGCCCAAGTATTCCACCGCCCAAAGGATGTCCTTCGGGTTGCCGACTGAACCGACACCACCGGGGGAGGGAAGTTCCTCCCCCGGTGGGTTCTCACCCTGAGGCATGGAGACCAATCCTACCTCGGAGACCTTGGCTGGCTCGGCGGCCGGTTTCGGCTTGTCCCTCTCCGCCATCCGCTTCGCGACCGTGGCGTTCCGCTTCTTGCTCTGTTCGCGTTTGAGGACATCAACACGCTTCCAGAACTCAGGGTCGTCACGGATCCCGAACTCGGAATCGATCAGGTCAGCAGCCTGCTGCTGGGACAAACGCTCACCGCGAGGCAGAGCATGCTGCTCCCTTGTGACCTCGTTGCTTCTCTTGACCCAGTTGTGCCAAGAGGCCGAGTCACGCTCTCGTAGAGCGTCGTACCACTCCAGACGGGCTTTCCTGAATGCGGGGTACATGCGCAGAATCCCGGGCGAATCACAGGCCAATCGTACGGCATAACGCCAGACCAGTCAAGTTATTGGCCTTCGTCGGGCTTTCTTGGAAGACGCCGAACGCCGCCCCCCCTAAAGGGGGCGGCTTGTAGGCGTCTTTCCAAAGCCCTCTTGACCATCTTGTGAGACAAGGCTTCCAAGGCAAGCAACTGACTTGCCGCGTCTTCCTGTGAGAGAGATCCGCCCGCCACCATTGTGGCGAGCGGTCTCGACTTCTGACTCACCCAGCCGCGACGAGCATTCTCGACTCTACGTCTGAACTCAGCCGTGTCTGACTTGTTGCCCCAGTCCCGTATGATCGCGTCCAAAAACACATCGCTCCTCCTAGGGGGCGGCATTTTTTTGGACGCACCTCGGGCCTACAAGGCGTCAGAGCGTCCTGCACGGGGGATTTCAGGCATCCCTTCTAACCGCCACATGATCACCCAGCGTCTCACCTTCCCCTGAATATGACCTCTCCGGGGTGCTGTCCGCAGGTTGGTTGTCTGGTGGATTGGTATCACACGAACGCGACACCGTCAAGTGGTATTCCAAAAAGATCAGCCGCCCGGAAGGAGGAGGAGTCCCGAGCGGCCGACCGAGGTGGGGAGGTTGAGGGGATTGTAGCAGTGACGGGATCAAAATCCACCCCGAATTGAAGGGATATGATTATTGGGCGGCAGGGCGGGCGGGTCGCGGCCAGAAAGCCCCCACCGCCGCCCCGCCCCCCAAGCC
>Ga0070753_1001983_pt1 | contig 11126 bp, 27 predicted proteins | sample VirMetDEL_Aug_31_FD_77441 | JGI IMG/M metagenome (GOLD analysis project Ga0070753, IMG submission 77441) | Aqueous microbial communities from the Delaware River and Bay under freshwater to marine salinity gradient to study organic matter... | ecosystem: Environmental > Aquatic > Marine > Coastal... | reverse complement strand
GATCTCGCTCCGATCCCAATAGATTACGCGGAAGATAGCAGATGGCCCACAGCTTAAGAGATCAAAAAGCGCTAGCCCTCGCCGAAAGTTTAGTGGAGGCCGTTAAGCCACGTCACGGCAGGGACGGCAAAGACGGCGCTATCGTTGTCAGGACTGATGAGACGGCATTGCAGGCGCTAGAGCGCAGGATAACAGCGCTGGAAGAATTGCCGCCAAAGCCGGACAATGACGCCTCCACAATACCCGTTGCAATAGGCAAGCTCGTGGAGCGGTTAGAGGTTCTGGAAAGCAGGCCGGAACCTTTGTTGCCTAGCGTAATCGATAATGATCAGCTTCAATCACTTGGGCAAGATCTAGCCGAGATGAGCGCGGCAATGTTGCTGCATGTGCAGGTGCTTCAGAAGCGCGTTGCCGCATGCGAAGCAAGGTTTGATGAGTTGCCACAGGTATTAGAACAGCTACAGGCTGAGCGACGGAGGGCTTGATGCTTTCAACCCATAGCCTACTGCAGTCAATTAGTTGGACGATAGCCATATGCAGCGCAATTCTGACAGGGATTTTCGGGGCAACGTTCGGGGGGGACTCGTACTTCCTCATTGCCGTTTTCTTCCTTGTCTTTGCGCTGATCTCAGCACTATGCCCGATCCTAACTAACACGTTTTTTTCGACGCTTTTGAGGGCGAATTATGTTCGGGCTGGGATACTTGCACCGTTTGCCGTGTTTTTCGTTTTCACGGATCTGATCACGAATGGCGGAACGGCGGCACTGTTCCGGCAGGCTGATCTAGTTCGGACGGACAATCAAAACACTCGGGCGAATGATGCCCGCAACGAGGTTAAGCGTCTGGAAAAGCGGGCGTCTGAGATCCGCGCAACCACAGCATGGAAAGGCACGTGGCAGAGCCCTGATGCCTATGACGACATGATAGCCGCCGCGCGCCTGATCAGAGACAACGAGTCAAGGCGCGGTGGCTGCGGTCCGATCTGCGAGAAAAAAACATTAGAGCTTGCCGATCTGACGGCGGCAAAGGCAAACGCCCTACAGCGCGAAGCCTTGAAAAAGGAACTGCTTAACATTGAAGGCGAGTTGCGGGCGGCAAAGGCCGCAAGCGCAGAGACGCCGACGCGGGCAAGCGCAGCCCTAACGCACGCGCAAAACGTTGCAGCCGGAATCACAGGTCAAGTGGATCCGGATGACAAGTCAACATTTTGGGCAAACTACGGATTGAGCCTTTTGTCAGGCGTTGCGGTGACGTTCGCGAGCATGGCAGCGGCCATCCTACTGGCATTCTCTGGCGCCTTGCGCGTTGTTGACGGGCACCAGGTCCAGCCCCAACGCCAGCCTTGGGAGTCGCGGCCACTCGCGGACATGAGGCCGGAGGCGGCGGCGAGTACGGCGCATGGGCAGACGATCGTGCTGCAGAGCCACGAGGACCACACTGACGACAGCCTGGCCATGTTTATGGAAGCAGTTGAGCGTATCAATCGTAAATACCCCGCATGATAACGACACATCGCTTAGAAGGCGCCGAATACGTTCAAACGGCGCATACGTCAGGCGTGATAAATCCTGAATTGATCATCGTTCACGACACGGCCGGGAGGCTGACCAAGGGCAACACGGTTGGCTATCTCAAAAAGAACAAGCGCAAGGTCAGCTATCATGTCGTGATCGAGAGAGATGGAACCATTGTGCAGATGGCGCCGTTCAACCGGAGATGTCATCACGCTGGCAGATCCGACTACAAGGGCCGGAAGTGGTGCAACGGATTCTCCATCGGCATTGCAATGGTCAATCCCGGCGCACTGACTGGCACGGTTGAGCGGGCTAAGGCATACTTCGGAGAGGTCTACACGGAAGGCGTATTCGAACGACGATCGCCATACCATGGCACGTCTCATTTGTGGCTGAAATACACAGATGCTCAACTTGAGGCTCTTGACCGTGTTGTCACGGAGATCCGCAGCGCGTATGGCGAAATACCAGTCACGGGCCATTACGTCGTATCGCCTGGCCGCAAGTTTGATCCGTTGCCGGGGCTCAGTTTCGCGTCCCTTGGCTCCGTAGATGAGCCGGAGCCGGACCAGCCAATAACGCCGCCGGAGCCGGCTGATAAAGTACTGGCGAAATCATCCCGCAAATACCGCGCGAATGCGGGCTTGAAAAACGTCCTTGGTGGATCTGCAGCGGCCGGTATCGGTCTGGAGGTCGTCAAGGTTGGGGGGCTTGAAAACATCCAGGCAATCAAATCCTACATGGACGCTGTAAGCGGATTTGTGACGGCCTACGGCGTGCCAATGGTGATCGGGGCGCTGCTGGTCGGATGGGCGATCACTGAGGCGATTCAGCACTGGTCGAAAGAGGATTACGAAGAAGGGCGGTATGAGCCGTCGGCAGAGGCGGATGCATCATGATGTGGCTTATCAACCTGGCCATCGGCTCTTTCTGGGGCCGGGCTGTGTCGGTCGCTATAATGGCATGGGCGGCACTGACAGCTAACAACTATTACCAGCGGTCCATAGGTGAGCAGCGTGGGATTGCAAAAGTCGTCGTAAAATCGAACGAGGTTGCAAAAAAACGCAATGAGAAGGCACGCAAAATTCGCCGCTCTAACCCTATCACTGGCGCTGCTTCCAGGCTGTACAAGCAATATGGTTCCGGCGCTGATTGATGCCGGAGCGCTGTGCAGGGACTGGCGCGTGATCAAGCCGGTTAAGGCCGACCGGATCACCGACAAAACCGCAAAGCAGATCCTCGACAGCAACGAAGCTCGCCCGGTGTATGGCTGCGCAAAGCAAGAGAACGAGGCGGCGGCATCATGACGTTGCTAAATCTGGCGGAAAACCCGGAAATAACAGCGGGCTTCCGGTTCATGGTGGCCTCGCTGGCGCAGGCAGTGGCCTTCCTGACGATCAATTACGCTCACCGCATCGAGCCAAGATATGATGGGCATAAAGTCGTATTGGCCGGATGGGCAATCGAGGCGCAGGCGTGGGCTATCCATCAGTTTTACTATTTTGTCTGGTGGATGTTTCTCGCGAAGCAAAGCGTCGTCCCGCAGTTCTGGCATGATTTTCGTTGGGTAACGTCGCTGGCGTTATGCGCTGGTGCAGTCGGATACGGGTTTATAAAATGGCTGTGAGCGATGCAACAAGCTTTCGACACGACGGGCTACTTGATAGCTCGGGCGGACGAGGATCGGGCGCGGATCGTAGATCTGACCGACGAACAACAGCATCACCGGGCGCAGCTACACGACCACGAAAGCCGAATATCATTTATCGAGCGATCATTGGCGCGATTTTCGCAGGTAGCCCAATTGTTGCTACCGCTTTCGGCGCTGATCCTCGCTGGTCTGGTGGCTCTGGGGCCGGCCGTCGCGGTAGATCTGGCGCAGGCTCTGATCAAGATGGTCCTGTGAAGCCTATGTCACGCGATTGGCTTTGGTGGTTGGCCTGGATTGCAATATTGATTGCCGTCATGAGAGCTACGGCAGAGGTTGTTAGGCGGTCAGCCTGAACTTTGGAGAAAAACTATGGCAGACAAAAGCTTTTGGCCGTTGCCGCCGGCGACTAAGAATAAAATGCTAGAGGCCGGCAATGGCGAATCTCGAATGGCTCGCGTTAATCGCGAAATCGATAGCATATTGCAAAGCAACATATCGCCGGCCGATAAGCGCTCTCAATTGCTATCTCTGGGCTTCAATGAAGGGCGCCCGTTTGGGCGAGCAGCAGCGCATATGCTTGATATGATGGTGCCGTTTACGGCTACCACATTGACATCTCAAGAGCCATTTGCGGGCGGTCAAGACCGATGGCGCCGGGCTCATGATGCGCGCAAGAGGTACTTGCAGGAAGCGGGAGTGCAAACGGCAGACACAGAATATGAGATGGGCGCCAATATGGGGCAGGAGCTGCCAGTGATTGATTCAGAATCCACGTCATCTGCGCCATATGGCGTTGGCTTCCCAAGCCCGAAGAGAGACATTAACAAGGGCCGAGCCGGATCGCTTCTGTACGGCACAGCGGCAGCGGTGGGCCTAGGCACGGGCGCTGCCGGAAATTATAGCGGCATACCGGGGGGCCTATACGCGGCTTACAAAGCTAAACAGAATAGCGATTACACCGAGAATGCTTTGCGTAGCAGAGATGCGTATAACAACGAATACGAAAACACGCTGACGCCTCGATACAACCCGAATAGGACAATGCTAAATCCGCCCGTCGAAACTCTAATTGATGTTCTGTCTGCCCCTTTCTATAGAGTGACGAAGGCCAAGTGATTGATGAATGATCACCCGCCGCGAATTATTCCAATGGGCCTCCTGTTCCTGCGTGCCCATAAACAAGCAGGGACACTCTATGATTGAGGCGCGCAACTACGCTGAACTGCGCAGCATCGATAGCTCGTATATTGGCTACACCGTAGCCGTTGCAGGGCGCCTAGTAAATGGCGACGGTCATGGCGTGTGTTGCCGATCATACGGCGATCCTTAAAGACTTCCCATGGATTGCGCCCGTCTGCGATGCGGACAAGTTCAACGCCTAGCTGTTTCTCGCTTTCGTCGAGGAAGCGATACAAGTCCTCATCTTCCATGCGTGTGTCGGTGAACAGCAGCCGCACATTATCGCGGCCATGGCGCTCAATGGTGCGCATCGCTGCCGCCCATGACAGGCACCCGCCGCTATACATTACGATGCGCATAATTCGGGCCTATTCTGCCGTCTCTGACGGCGGTTGTGGAAGCTCGAATTTTTCAATGTGGTCCATCAAAGCGCCGATCACATGAGGTGCAATGTCTGCTATCAGCAACCCCGTAGTCGTTCGCTCGATTTGTTCGCCATCGTCGTTAAAGTCCACGAATGTGATCTCGCCGGCAATCCAGTTGTCGAACGGTATCGGGTCGAATGCTCCGCGCTTCTTGCATGCCATCTTACCGGAGCTCCTTGCTAGTGGTTGTCAGCGAACGGTGTTTCGGCGTGCTTGTAGGGATTGTCAGGCTCATCGCTTTCCCAATCCAATAACTCGCCGCACTTCGAACACCGCTCTAAATCCAGCGCTATCGGATCGCGCTCGACGCGATCGCAGTCACCGCAGAAATACTCTCCCGGCTCTGCGATCGGTTTGTGCTGGTCAATCATTTCTTGTGGTGTCAGTTTCCGCATTACGGGCCTACTTTTCCATTTTTTCAACAGCTTCGATCCGGCGCCCGATCCAGCGCATGACATTAACTGCCATGCTATTGCCGAGCGCCTTGTAGCGGGGACCGTCAGCAGCCAATTTGCCCCTGTACGGAACGGCGGTATAACCATCCGGGAACCCTTGCAATCTCTCGCACTCCATAGGCGTCAATCGCCGAACAGCCCATTGCTCCGCCACTGCTGGAAATGATTGACCAGGCTTGCCGCCGCCAACCTTTAGGCTCTCAGCTATTTGTCCGTCGCCGTTAACGAGACGGAGCTCGGCACGCGAATTTTCAGAGAATGCAACAGCAGCCTGACCTCCGGCGTTAGCATGCGATTCACTGTGGCCCATTGCTCTCAACGTTGGGGCTAGCTCGTTGATCGCGTCATTCTGATTTGTTGCCGAGCCTGCGCTGTTGCCGCCTGCATTCGTCAGTGTGCCGGCGACATCCGCAATCAATCCTCCGTCGCAGTCGAAGTCGGTTCCAAGTCCGCCACCGCCTGTAGGGCGTGCGCTAATCGTTGGGGCAGGGCCTTGCCCCGCTTGACGGCGCGGCGGAGTATCCCGGCGCATGCCTTCGCGCTCAAATAGTACCGCTGCGGCACGTCTCCAGTCTCCAAGATATCCGACAGCGAACACACGTCGTCGTCGTTGAGGGACAGCCCGTCCAAACCCGTCCACTCGCACATACTGAGCGTCCAACACTCGGTAGGCGAGACCATACCCGCATTCTGCCAGCCCTCCGAGGATGGAGGCGAAGGCCTGTCCGCCGTCCATGGACAGCACACCGGGGACGTTTTCCCAAACGACCCAGCGGGGGCGTGTGCGCTGAGCAAGCCGGCAAAATTCGAGGGCCAGGTTGCCACGGTCGTCATCCAGTCCGCGTCTGAGCCCTGCGATGCTGAACGACTGGCAAGGGGTTCCTCCGACAAGAAGGTCAATTGGTCCGACATCATCTGCCCTTATGCTTGTGAAGTCGCCGAAGTTTGGGACGTCGGAATAGTGAAAGTCGGTGACGGCGCGAGCAAACCGATCAACGTCGGCGTACCCCGCAGCATTCCAATCAAGCGGATGCCATGCGACCGTTGCGGCTTCTATGCCGGAACATATCGATAGGTATCGCAACGCACGGGCCCTCTTTGGTAAACTTAAACGCAGGCGATCAAGCCGTCCGCGTCATGGATCTCAACGAACACAGCGCCTTTCACCTTGGCCACAACCGCGTTGATGCCAGGAACGTTTGCGAAACCGGCTGCGATCTTGGCGGCATCTTCTTCGCTGGCAAATTTAGTGACGCAGCCACCCTCCAAGATTGTTGCTGGTGTGCCTGGGATCGAGAAATCGAAATCGGAAACCGCGTTGTCGTAGCGGTCATCAAATTTTGTGCGGTTCGTGATGATCATGTCTCTGTCTCCCTGTCGATGACCTATATATTGCACGCCTCACCGATAATTGCAACAGCAAAAAACGCTTGACGCCAAAATAATTACAGCGTATCAACAGAGCATGAAATTGATTGCATACATACGCCCGACTGTGCGCCGTCCCGCGAAAGATCAGGTTGCCGCGCTCAAGCCGCACGCGCCTACATTTACCGTCATCGATGGGCAAGACGGCCGCGACTGGTCAACGGCGCTGAAAATGATCAAACGGGGCAACGGCCTCTTGATAGAAGACATCGGCACGCTCGGTCGGCGCTTTGATACGCGCCGCGAGAGGATCGAGGCCGTAGCTGCCAAAGGCGCGTCAATCGCGCTCGCGGATGGCAGTGTGCATGGGCCGGATTGCGCGCCGTCCATCGTGGCGGGCATGCGCGAGCCCAAGTCAGATGCGCCGCGAGTGGCGCACAACGCCACGCCAGATCACGTGTTAGTCGAGGCCGAGCGCATATGGACTGGCGAGGCTTACCGGTCAATGACCAACGGTCAGGTAGCTGATGCGGTCGGGCTATCAATCCCGACCCTGACGCGGAAGTTTGGGAAGCGCGGCATCCGCAAGGCGGGTCGTCCGCGCAAAGCATAGAGGGTGCCGCAATGACCATCGATGAATTCTGGCAGCAGTTGTGTGAAGTGCGCGGCGTTGAAACCCCATGCATTCGCTGCGGCGGTGCTGGAGTTCGAACCTATGGCAGCACGTCGACTTGGGGTGGAGGCGTTGGCGGGCAGATGATGACTAATGCCGTTTGTGATCGATGCTGGGGCACGGGTGACGAGCATCGGCGCGGCACGTCGTTTCGAGAAATCGAGCGCTGGAAAGCGGCGCACGACCGCGAGAAGTCCAAAGAGAAACTTTCCAATTGAGGTGAACATGAAGCTACACAGCAAATTCGCGTTGCTTGATGTCCAGCATGGACGGAGACAGCTAGAACGCATTTTTGCCAAAGGCCGTGGAGGCTACCCGGCCAACGGCGAGCGCATCCCCGTAACCATTACGGGCTACATCACGCACCAGCACGGAGGGGACGACGGGACAAGTATTGAATTCGGTGTTGAAGTCACGGACTTGCAAGCTGGCGATGTCGAGAAACCATAACGAGAGGGTGGGCTCATGAAGTGTTCTGACTGCCGGTATTACGCGGCTAAACAGTCGTCAGTTTCGACGCTCAGCTATGTTGAAGGCCTTGGTGAGTGCAGGCGCAACGCTCCCCGAGGACCGCTGGTTTTGGGTTGGACAAGCCCCGCCGAAGGCACGGACACGATCGCGCATCGGCCAATAGTGTCGCCGTTTCCATTTGTTCCAGCAGATGACTGGTGCGGTGACTTTGAACAGAAACACTTTCCAACGTAGGTGAGAGTTATGCGAGGTAGCCCCTAGCCACTCAGTTAAGTCGGTTCGCCAGCCCGGAGATAGGACCGTCCATCACGGTGGGCGGCTGGTGAATGATCCAGAGCGCCGGGCTGGCGCCAGATGGAAAGGAACGTGCCCATGGAACCGGCGAAGACAGAGCTAGTGCGCAACATTGACATCGCACAGTCTCGCCAGGAGACGGCGGTGATGTTGACCAACATGATGTTTGATGCGAGCTGCCCGCAAGAGCGTCGTCAGGATGCGTTGCGAATCATCGCTTGGCTGGCCGGCGTTCGCGACGATCATCAGGGCGGCGCGAAACTCGACATCGTTACCGACTTAGACAGGAAGTGAGGGTGCCCAATGAACCGGATGCCAGCGATAGAGTATGAAATTGGTCCGTGCCCAACATGCGGCGCAGCCAATGCCGAGCAAGCGAACCTTGACTGCCGCCCTACTAGCGATGAGACGGGCGAAGTGTGGTGCGAGATGACAGACGCGCCGATGGCGCCCGATGGCAGCTTCATGGTCCCAACAGCAGCAAGTCTCGCGCGTATCGATGATTGGTGCGATGAGCAGGCGACAACGGAATAGCAGGTGAATGCCATGCCGGTTCGATATCCAGACGCAGCGGGTAAACCCTACATGCCTAGCAACGGCACCGAGGGCGAGATGTTCATGTCGCAGTGGTGCTCAACATGCGTGAAGCAAGACACCTGCATGCGCGTGTTGCACGCTATGGCTGGTGACCAACCTCGCGACTGGCGGTTCGATGATAACGGCGAGCCAGAGTGTAGGGCACATTCAGACAAGCGGCCGGCGCGTCAGGTGCCGCGCTGCAAGAAAACTGGCGATCTGTTCGCCTAGAAAGGTACGTGCCTGAATGTTTGGGGTGGATTGGATATTGCCGGCGGGCCTCTGGCTTTTAGCTTTGCTCCATCATGTCCTGGCGATCCGCGCTCAAGAGCGCTTCAACGAAAGACAGTCAATTTTGCAGCGTCAGCTTGAAATGCTTCGAGAGGCGATTGCGTTGTCTAAGTACGGTGCAAAAGAAGAGGCCGAGCAGGTCATTGATGAAGCCGTAGCTCTCGGTGAGAAGTAGAAGGAGACGTGCGAGCCATGCCGCGCATTGGATACAACCCCGACGAATGGGATCGCTTAAAGCGAGTGGCAGATTGCAAGCTGGCGCTCACAAAATGCATTGGCGAGCATGATGAGCGGCAGATGGATATCTGGATCGCCGCCTTGGCCGAGCAGTTAAAGCGATTTGCGGATCTTCAACTGCTCGACGATGAAGAGCCAGAGGAAGTGTAGGTGGATGTCATGGCAACTGAGCCGCTTAATCAGGTTCGCGCAACAGCCGGAACAGATGTTGACGACTGTCATTGCGTAGTCGTCGAGATAGGGCAGTACCGCGTCGTTGGCGCGTTCGATGCTCACGCCTGGGCAGAGATGTCCCCGGACGATGCACGCGACGTAGCGCGCAATCTGATCGCCGCTGCAAACGAAGTCGAGAAACGCCAAGATAGAGATCGCGACGAACATCTTGGCGTTGGCGTCTAGCAGAAAGGGTGCCCATGGAAGAGATTCTGAAGCAGTTGCTGGACTGCCTGGACAGTGGGCGACCGTTTGTCTTTGTGGCTCAAAACGAAGACGGCAGTTTTCTATTCACCGGGCCGTGCGACGGTGAATGGATTAAGGTAGCCATGCAGGCAGTGAAAGAGCAGGTCGAGGCGGACGAAGTCGCTAGGCCAAACTAGAAGGATACCTGAGCACATGGGATACGGACAAGAGCAAGACTATGAGGCAACCCTGCCCGTGTGCAGCGGGTGCTCCGCCGTCCTTGATCAACACGAAGCCGAAGATGGATTTTGCGACGGCTGTATTGAACAGCAAAAGCTAGACGAGCAGCGCGAGCAATGGGAACGCGAACAGATGGAAGATCACTACCGGCGACATCCGCACGGTTAGTAGAAAGGGTGCCCAGATGGACAAGACGGCTATTCTTCTCAGGCTAAAAGAGCGTTTGGACGACATCAACGATGCTATGATGACGCCGGGCCAATACATCCACGAATGCGTTGACGTGATGACCGACGCCGTTGCTGATATCATCGTTGAGCTTGAAGCGAAGCGGAACCGTGAAGACGACGAATAAGGGTCCTCGTCCTCAAGCTTGTGGATCAGCAGTCAATTGGAGGGGTGAAGATGCGTAACGAAACTCGCCTCCTATTGCGTGCCGCTCTCCGCATTCTGATTGATGTTGAGCAGCAGTGCAGCCGAGATTTGACCGACAAACAGCAACAGAGAGTTCACGCGGCTGTGCGACGTGTCATGCTCGCTATGGATGATGAGTAGATAGCAAATTCGTTTCTGGGTGCGTTTCTGGGTGCCATTCAAATACCAAAACACCTAACCTATTGATTTTATTGGTCGGAGCGGCAGGATTTGAACCTGCGACCCCTTGCTCCCGAAGCAAGGAGAGTCGGCCAGATTCCCCAGAAAATAAGCCTGTTTCACGTGGAACAGCACCCAGAAATCGTTAAACCTTCGTTTGTTTCTGGGTATTTCTGGGTGCAGAGGCCGCACGGCGCATGTGGTCCGGGTGGTGGTGGCCGTAAACGTCCCGGACGACTTCCTCCGACATCCCGACGAATCCCGCGACCTCCCAGATCGGCACGCCCGCTTGCAGTAGCCACGTCGTGGCTGTGTGGCGCAGTGTGTGGGGGGTGACGCCTTCGACGCCTGCCAAGTCGCATACAGCGGACCAGCTACGGCGTAGTTTCTTGATCGGCTGGCCCTTCCAGTGAATGACGTGGGCCAATCCTTCGTCCCGTTTCCGCCAGCGCCGTAGGTGAGGCATGAGGCGGTCGGGAATCGGTACTGCTGGCCGGCGCTTTGCTGTGTCGTCCTCGCCGGCGCCGCGCCGATAGAGGATGCCGCGCTCGAGATCAAACCATCCGGCATCCGTGCTTGGTATCCAGCGCAGCTTGAATAGAGCTTGAGAGCGGGTTCCGGTGTAGATTCCTATCAGGATAGCGCGGGCTACGTGGTGGTAACCAAGGGCCCGGCACGCGATCAACAGCGCCGCCGCGTGGCTTCGCGTGAGCCATCGCGTCTTCGCGGGGCCACGCTTGGGCATGGTGACGGCCGG
>Ga0070753_1001981_pt1 | contig 11130 bp, 16 predicted proteins | sample VirMetDEL_Aug_31_FD_77441 | JGI IMG/M metagenome (GOLD analysis project Ga0070753, IMG submission 77441) | Aqueous microbial communities from the Delaware River and Bay under freshwater to marine salinity gradient to study organic matter... | ecosystem: Environmental > Aquatic > Marine > Coastal... | reverse complement strand
CGTGTTGAACTTAACCGAGAAAATCACAAACGTGGTACCTATGGAAATGGTGACGGAAAGGATGTCTCACACAAAAAAGATGGTTCAACTGTACTTGAAAAAGCGTCTAAAAATCGAGCTAGAAATCGGTCTAGGAAATGACTCCGTTGCTGCCAACCCCTGATCACTACCTTCAAAACCTAATAACCATGACAAGTCCTGAAGCTAAACGGCTCTGGAGAAGAGCCATCAAAGAGCACTTCAATTGTCAATGTGTCTATTGTGGAGAAACTTATGAATTACATGAACTCACTCTTGATCACGTCCGTCCTCGCTGCTTTGGCGGCGAAGATCTTACATCAAATCTTGTACCCTCATGTTGGAGTTGTAATCAGGCAAAAGGTAGCAGTAACTGGTTATCATGGATGCGAAAGACATTCGGGATAACACATAGAGAACATCTTATTTTACAACATATTAGGTAATGGAGTTATTAACAGACGAAGAAATTTTAAAAAAAGGCTACAATGCTTTAGAGCAAATTGGGGGCACTGTAAAGTTTGCTTTTAATAAATTTCAACAGATTCAGCAATTAATACGATCTGCTACACCTCAACCAATTAATCAAGCACTTGATGCGTTAAGTGGAGGGGTTGAGTATGTTGCAGGTAAAACCCCTATTGGAGTAGCTGATAGAGGTGCTTCAGCTCTCGGTGAGATGGTTGGGCAAGCTACAGGTAATGAACTTCTTGGGCAAGTTGTTGGATTTGGAGCAGGAATAGCTGTACCTGGACCTGAAATTTCTCGTGCTGCTAAACCTGTAATTCCTAAAGGCATTAAGCCTGAAGTTATTACCCAACCTCCAACACCGCCACCAATGGATTTTTCTCCAGCTATGGCATTAGCTAGCAGTGGGGGCGGCATGACTCTTCAAAAAGCAGCACCAACTCTTGCAGAATTGTCTGCTCAACCGTTGCAAATTGCATCTGATATGCGACCAACTGGGTGGCAAGGTAGCATTAAAACTCTTCTTAAAGAAAACGCACCTGTTGAACAAGTTAAAAAGGTTCTAGAGCAACCATATCATAAAGACATTAAAGCTAAATACAAAGCTATGTCTTTAGAAGAGTTTGCGAAAGATAAAGGTGGTTGGTTGACACGACTTATTGGACGTGCCGACGAACTTAAAGGTCAAATGTCCGACTATATGCGTTCTAAATCAGCCAGTAAACAACGCAGAATGTATGACGATTTTACTCAAAACCCATTAAATCCTAGTGAACAGCTGTATGACCCGGCTAATCCAATTAGGAAGATGGTTACAAAAACGTTTAACACTGTTGTTGGTAAAGAATGGCATCATATCTTTGGCAATAAAGAGGCTGCTGAGTTTATGCTAACTACTGTAGCTCAAGATCCTTATGTTGCAATGAATCTTATGCACCTTTTGCAAAAGATTAAATTGCCTACATCTGGTGTTCCTGAAAACATTGCACTAATGAATAAAGCCTTGCACCGTAAAAAAGGTGGTTATCACTCTTGGGCTAAAGAAATTGGTCTTGAAGGAGCTGGTAAAAAGAAAGGTGAATTAGCTATTGCTGATTGGGGCTCAGAAATTAGCAACGCTATTCTTTCAGGTAACACAGATGTAAACGAATTGTTTAGTATTATTGAAACATACGCTCGTTTAGTTAATACTGTAGTTAAACCTAAACTTAAAAAAGAGTTTGGTGCTGAAATTATTAGCGAAATGGGTCCAGTGATGCAAGCTATTCAAGGCGTTAAAAAATAAATCACTATCAGAGGCGTCTCTGTGCCCCTACAAGGCGCCTCTAACCTACCTTAGGTATATTCTATCATATGAATGTTTTAGACGCCCTTAAAGACGATTTTAAGTTGTTTCTTCAAGCTTTGTGGCAACAACTAGACCTACCCTCCCCAACCCGAGCTCAATACGCTATTGCTGATTACCTACAACACGGTCCTAAACGACTACAGATCCAAGCTTTCCGAGGAGTCGGTAAATCGTGGATTACTGGTGCGTTTGTCTTATGGACACTCTTCAATAACCCCGAAAAGAAGATCATGATTATCTCGGCTTCTAAGGAGCGAGCTGATAACATGTCTATCTTTCTACAGAAGCTGATCATTGAGACACCGTGGCTATCACATTTGAGACCAAAGAGTGATGATGCACGTTGGTCTCGTATTAGCTTTGATGTGCAATGTAGTCCTCACCAAGCACCATCCGTTAAGTCGGTTGGTATTACGGGTCAGCTAACTGGTTCTCGTGCTGACCTAATGATCCTAGACGATATTGAGGTGCCTGGTAACTCGATGACAGAGATGATGCGAGAGAAACTCCTTCAACTTTGTACTGAGGCTGAATCTATTCTTACACCAAAGAAAGACAGCCGTATTATGTACCTTGGTACACCACAGACTACCTTTACCATCTACCGTAAGCTTGCTGAACGTAACTACAAACCATTTGTTTGGCCAGCACGTTACCCACGTAAACTATCTAACTACGAAGGACTCCTTGCACCACAAGTACAGGAAGACATTGAAGGTGGTATTGAACCTTGGGCAGTAACAGATCCAGACCGTTTCTCTGATGACGATCTGATTGAACGTGAAGCATCAATGGGTCGTAGCAATTTTATGCTACAATTCATGCTAGACACCAGTCTTAGTGATGCTGAAAAGTTCCCACTTAAGATGCAAGACCTGATTGTTACATCAGTTAACCCTACTGAATGTCCTGATTCTGTGGTGTGGTGTAGTGATCCAAGTAATGTTATTAAAGATCTACCTACCGTAGGGTTACCGGGAGACTACTTCTACTCACCTATGGTTATGCAAGGTGATTGGTTACCTTACACTGAAACCATTTGTAGTGTGGACCCTAGTGGTCGTGGTACTGACGAAACAGCAGCTTCCTTCCTTAGTCAACGTAATGGGTTTATCTATCTACATGAAATACGTGCTTACCAAGACGGTTATAGTGATAATACCTTGTTAGACATCCTTAGAGGTTGTAAGAAATACGGTGTAACTAAACTTCTTATTGAAACTAACTTTGGTGATGGTATCGTAGCAGAACTATTCCGTAAACATCTTCAACAAACTAAACAAGCTATTGACATTGAAGAAGTCCGTGCTAATGTTCGAAAAGAAGACCGTATTATTGATACCCTTGAGCCTATTCTTAATCAACATAAGCTTATTGTTAATCGGTCTGTGGTGGAATGGGACTTCAACTCGAATAAGGAAGCCGCACCCGAAACTAGACTCCTTTACATGTTGTTCTATCAGATGTCAAGGATGTGTCGGGAAAAAGGTGCCGTAAGACACGATGATAGACTAGACTCATTAGCTCAAGGTGTTAAATACTTCACAGATGCTCTTGCTATCTCAGCTCATGAAGTCGTTAAACAAAGACGACAAGAAGATTGGAATGATTTACAAGAAGCTTGGTTAGATGACCCTCAATCAGCAGCTAATCATATGGTGTTTGGAATGAATTTAGACCAACGTAAACAAGCTAGAATGTTGGCTGGTAAAAAGTCAGTCCCTACCTGGGTGTGAACCCAGGCCCACACTGGGTTTAAGAGCGGTCCCACATGTATACAGGGGAAGGGAAGGGTGGACCCGACTCCTGGAGGGGGAAGACTCCAAGACAAACAAGTTGTCTTGATCATCTTCCCCTTTTTTTACTAATGAACAGTGAGGGAACAAAGACTCCAAAGACAAACATCTCCCTCTTAGTTCATTCATCTACTCCATCTCCTTTAACGGGTGAATCTAGTGAGTACTGATTCTCTCCATCCTTCTGAATCCCGTCACTACTTATACTACTGTATGCACACCACCACCCTCGTACACATCACTCCTAACGCTGAAGAACTTATTAGTTACATGGCTAGGGTATCTAACCCAAGTAATCAATCAAACACTGAGACCAGTGCTAAACTAATTAAGTATCTTATTAACCATCAACATTGGTCACCCTTTGAAATGGTTAACATGTGTGTAGAAATAGAAACAACACGTAGTATCGCAGCACAGATCCTTAGGCATAGGAGTTTTAGCTTTCAAGAGTTTAGTCAACGGTATGCAGAAGTAACAGTCCCGGCATCAATACCTGAACTTCGTAGACAAGATACAAAGAACAGACAAAATAGTATTGATGATCTAGATGATGTGCTAAAGAAGAACTTCCAGTTTAGGATTGGTAGTCTTTACTCTGATTGCTATGGTCTCTATAAAGATCTGGTAGCAGCTGGGGTAGCTAAGGAGTGTGCAAGAGAAGTACTTCCTATGGCAGCTCCTACTAAGTTGTACATGAACGGTACTATTAGGTCTTGGTTGCATTATTGTGACCTAAGAACTAGTAATGGTACGCAAAAAGAACACGCACAGATAGCAGGTCAGGTACAAGACTTGTTGTATCAACACCTTCCTAACGTATGTGAAGCAATGTGGGACAAGAACTTAAGTTAAATGAGTTTAAAATCCTTTATAGACACTGGAAAGCAGGTATTCCTTGGTTGGATCACCTGCTTCTAGGTCTTTTAGTGTGGATTGAACAAAAATTAGTTGATAATCGGGTTAAAGTAGAGGTAGATGAAGCGATTAAGACTTGGGAAACGCTTCATGTTGCTGATATGGTGTCCCCTGTGTACGAAGAAAGCCCGTCAGACACGTCTACAAGCCTCCCTGAGATGCGTTTAACTGCTCCTTGGTATATCGACACGGTTGATAAAGAATAACGCTCTTCTAGGTCATTGTAGAGGGGGCTTTAATTTTTGACAGAAATTTCTCAAGTCTAATACTACGCTGGCTCAGCGCCGCAGCCCCCCATAGGGGTACCCCGTGTTCGCACAGGCACACGCCCGCCCACACCCGCAGGCACACGCATGTGGTGTGTCCAGAGCATCTGCATCAGGCACAGGTACGCTGGACACGCGCACGCCACGAGGCAGCAACTATGCGGCACCACGCATAATCACATCTCACACAATCTGTCTGCTCTCAATAGTACACCTTATTGAGAACCCAGTGATACCAATGGATTACAGCGATTGACTGTATTATAAGCAGGACTGATAACCACTGCACTGCAATGGATCAGGCTGTACTATGTGCCACTTGCTGCCACTGTCCACCACCTCGGTGCTGTAGGCTGACACCTCCACTCTCTTTGAAGATTGAGTATCTCGACTCTCCCTGTTAAGGGTGAGGAGAGTCTCGATCCTTCAATCAAGAGAGTGAGAGACACCGACAACTGAATACGGCAAGCAGCCCTTGGCACAGTGCCACCTGACAAGCCGACCACCACTCCTTGACAAACCAGCTCAGCCATGCTATGGTGAGAGCATCGAACCTAGACAACTGAATAGTTGAGCTGAGTAGGACCACGGGTCACTGCCGCCACAACTGCCGAGCGGGTTCCGGTTGTGGGTTAGGGTACACTCCTTAGGTGCCAGCTGTGTCACGCCGAGAAGGGTGAGCACCACCAAACGGCGACTAGCCGTCACCAGCGCCGAGCCACAGGCGCTATACAAGTTTGCTCATGGCTTCATGCGTCTGATGCTGAGGTGGAAGCGATACTCAGGGACGCACTCATTCACTTGCTTTTGTTTACATGTTCAACAACTTCATTGCTGTTACCAACCGTACCTCTGACGCAGTGTATCAGCTGCTTGTCAATCCTTTCTACGGTACTGTGCTTGTTGAGTTCCGCAATGGTTACTCTTACCAGTACAGCAACGTTAGCCGTCGTGCTATTGCTAACCTGTTGCTCAACAAGAACATGAGCCTTGGGTTCTGGGTTAACGAGAACTGCATCAATGCAGCTCGTACTTCTACCCTTGCTCTTCAGCTTGGTTGATAGTTAGTTACACTTTGGCATCACATCGTTGATGCTTTTCTGTAGTTTACTTACGCTAATCATGTTGTTTTACACACAAACCCTGACTGATGTGCTCGCTGAGCGCTTCACAGATATGGATGAAGTACGTGACATAGCCAATCATGGTTGTGCCATGGGTGTCTCTGGTTTCATTTACTACCACGAGACTACCAAGTTCTTCCATGACTATGAAGACGACATCGAGGATGTTTGTTATGACACTCTCGGTGATGACTTCATGTCTATCGTTGCCAAGAATACTACGAGTGTTCAAGGTATGATACAGGTCATGGTATGGCATGTCATCGAGACATACTGTCAGTGGGTTCTTGATAACGTTTGACTCTCTCACTCAGGGACGCACATGTTGTGTCTCCCTTTCTGAGGGACTCACCCTCATTGTTTATCAATGGAGTTAATTATGTCCGAGATTGAATACCTACGTCAACAACTTGAATATGCTGAAGAGCAACTCATGATTGCTGATGACATGTACAGCAAGATCACATGGGGTAACCGATGTGATGCGCTTGAAGCTGCTCTCGAAGATGCGGAGGCTGCTTAATGACTAACTCTATTCACGATACAGCCATCAAGGTTGATGTCTACCCCGATGAGTTCAAGCCTATCATCAAGGTACTCAATCGTGCATTAGATACCAACCGTATGGTTGAGATCATGACACCTGAAGAGTTTAACCTAGTTGTCGGTTGGTTAGATGATTTCAAGTCCCTTGCTTTGGAGTATGCTGAATGACTAACTACAAGCAAGAAGCCATTGAGTACTGTCTCAACACGTTTAACTTCGAACGTGTGCATAGTGTGCTGAAACATGTTGAGTGGAAATGGGCAACAAAGAGCGGGTATCAAGTACCTACATTGGTGCAACTTATTCTCGCTGCTCACAAGAGGCTAAACGACGCATGGGACAAACGGACAACTGTTGAAAGTGGAGGCCTGCGTGCTGTTTACGTAGAGGCAGAACTTAATGCTGATGGGAAGATTGAACCTCCCGGTCTTGAACTTCTATTTATTCTCACTCAAACCCAATCGTATTAATTAGATGACTAACTCTATCCACGACACAGCCATCAAGGTTGATGTCTTTCCTGATGAGTTCATGCCACTACTGAGACTTATCAACCGTGCAATCTCTAACGATGATGTGATGCGTAACATCAGCAATGATGAAGCTGTAGTTATCTCTGGCATTCTTGACGAACTGCAAGACAAAGCACTGGAGCACGGAGTATGACACCTAACATCCAAGCAATCCTTGAAGATTGCATTGAACGTGGCATCACATCTGCGCTCATCAACAGGGACGCAGATTGGAATGATGATCAACTAGCAGAGGCGTTACATCAACGCATTTGGTTTGAGATTGACCTTTACTTTGACTTCGATGAAACTCCCTAGCGATGTATTAGTAGGACAATACCTACAGTATTTCACACTCATAGTGGCTGCAAGTATCGCGTTTGTGTATACTTGTGGCTACACATCTGGTCTCTTTGTTCATCAACTTAACGACAAATGTACACAACTTACAAAGGACTTCGTGAGTATGAAATCACTCTTCGTTCAGGTGTTTGGTATCTCCTAGCACCCGACTCTGAGCAAGCCGCATGGAAAGCTTTAGAGTTGTCCCGTGAACGTAATGATCAACTACTAAACGTTAAACAAACAGATGAGTGGTAAACGTAAGCCTTACTATGACAACAACTGGCAAGAATACAAGGACGCACCTGATGACTTCTTTGTACCGCACACGTTCGAGGAGGTAATGTCTTGGAAGGTAGGCGGATGGGAGCTACCTAGTAGTGTATGCTGTGTCATCCGTGCTACTGATCTTGACACACACAAGGTCACTGAGTATGTGTATCGCAAACATTCTGCTGCACAACGTAAAGTCAACGAGCTAATCAACACACGCAACTGTGAGTTTGTAGTGTGTGATCACGAGTCTATTCATTTCCTTTCACCTGCTGACATTTCCGATTATGATTCTGACGACTGAAGAGTTCAACGAGTTTGCTGAACAGTATCCTGAGCTTGCACAGCTTGTGTGTCTTGATGAGGTAGAGGTGCCTCTTGATTGGGAGGATAACTGATGCCTACACCTGCTCAAATTGATGAACAGGTGCAGCTTGAGCGTGACCAGATACGTCAGGGACTCAAGCGATTACGGGATAACACGGACGCATTACAGCAACGCAGCTACGCATCTGCTGCGGTATATGGTATTGCGTCCATTGATATGCTTTTACCTATATTGGTGAAGCGTCTTGAGGATACAAACAATCGTATCCATGAAGGTAAAACTGGTGTTGCATTCAAAGAGATTGCACAATACATCAGTGAGCTTGAACCTCTTGCTGCTGCAGCTATTGCACTCAAGCTAACCTTTGATAAGGTGTTCAGTTATAAGGAAGGCAGTGATCAAGTTCAATCCGTATGTGATGGTATCGGTTCAGCTGTTGAAGCTGAATGTCAGATGCGTTACTATGAACGATGTGCACCTGGTCTTCTCAACACCTTGAAGAAGAACTACTGGCACAAGTCATGTGGTACTGAGCAGAAGCTAACGGTCATTCAAACATTGATGAACCGTAGTGATATTCAACAATGGCAATCATGGGGCAGAGCAAACCGCATCAAACTCGGTGCGTGGTTACTTGATTGTATCATTGAGACATCACAGTGGTTCACTAAAGACATGCGTCAAGAGGGGCGCAAGCGTGTTAACTACGTCGTACCTACGCCTGAGTTCATCTCAATCAAGGACAAGGTGATGAGTGATGCTGAGCTATTTGCTCCGCTTGCTTGGCCTATGTTGATTGAACCCAACGATTGGACAAACGAACGTGCTGGTGGGTACTTACTGAATGAGGTTATGCGTGGGCATGATCTGGTACGCAGGGGCGATCCCACATGTATACAGGGAGAAACACCGATCAACTTTCTGAACAAGATTCAGAAGGTTGCCTTTACTCTAAATCCTTTTATTGTAGGGGTTGCGGAAGAACTAGATAGATTGGAACGAGCAGTTGGTAAGTTCCTCCCTATAGTGAATCATGAATTACCTCCAAAGCCTTACGATATTGCAGAGAACAGAGAGTCTCGTAAAGTATATCGAAGAGCAGCGGCAGAGGTAATGAATCTGAATGCACAAGAGTTTAAGAAATCTTGTCGCACTCGGATGACACTGGAGGCAGTGAAAAGGTTCAAGGACGTAGCTAAGTTTTACATACCTTGGAGCTTTGACTATAGAGGAAGAGCTTATCCTATTCCTGCCTTCCTTACTCCTCAAGATACAGACTTTGGAAAAAGTCTATTAATTTTCTATGAAGGTGCTTATGTAACACCTGAATCTGAGGATTGGTTAGCCTTTCAAGTAGCTACTACATTCGGTCTTGATAAAGCACCAATGGCTGAGCGTCTTGAATGGGCAAGAAATAATCATGAATTATTCACACTCATATCGCAAAATCCCATTGGTAATTTACACCTTTGGGAGAATGTAGAGGAACCTTGGCAGTTTCTAGCAGCAGCAGAAGAGTACTATCATTGTGTCGTAGTTGCCGACAGGCAGTTCACACGTCTTATGGTAGCTACAGATGCTACTTGTTCAGGTCTACAAATCCTAGCTGGATTAGCTAGAGATAAGTCTACAGCACGTCTTGTGAATGTCTTACCTGGTGATAAGCCACAGGACGCATACAAGGTTGTTGCTGAAGAAGCCACGCCTCACTGCCCTGAATCTATCCAACCTTACATGGATAGAAAGACAGTTAAGCGTGTCGTAATGACCGTCCCTTACAATGCCAAACCCTTCTCAAATCGTGGGTACATCAGAGACGCACTTAAAGAGAAGGGTGTAGAAATCAGCAAAGAGGATCTAACTAAGACAGTTAAGGCTGTACGCAATGCCATGGATGTTGTCGTACCTGGTCCTATGGCTGTCATGAAATGGATCGAAGATGAAGTAGCAACTGCTATTAAATCTGGTAAAGAGTATCTGCGTTGGACAACACCATCTGGATTTGTTGTTCATCAAAAGCTAAACAAGAAGCTGATTGTCTCTATTGAGTTACAGCTTTTGGGTCGTTGTAAGATGCAGGTAGCAGTTGATGATTCTGATGAGGTTGATCTCAACCATCACAAGAACGCAACAGCTCCTAATCTTATCCACAGCCTCGATGCAAGCTTGTTACATTTGAGTGTCTTACGGTTTGATTCACCCATTGCTCTCATTCATGATTCTGTCCTTTGTCGTGCAACGGACATGTCTTCCTTGTCCTCCATTGTACGAGAAACCTACATGCACCTCTTTGCAGAGCATGACTACCTGCGGGACTTCGCTTCTCACATAGGAGCGGAGACCGAACCACCGATTGTCGGAGATCTTGAACCAGAATCCGTCATCGAATCCACCTACTTTTTTTGCTAATGGCACAACCTATTCACGTTACCCAACAGCCTGTTGTCCTTGAAGGTTATCAAGCTGTACTGAAGCCAAGTAAGTTTGGCTACTCTCTGTCTGCTCTTGTCGATAAAGAACTTATTGATCGTCTTGAGGAGGATCGTGTTGATTCTCTCAAGTGGGCAGAATCTAAGCTCAAGAATCCTAAGCGGTCTACTCTCAAGCCTGAGCCTTGGGAAGAGGTTGCAGATAACAAGTACAAAGTTAAGTTCAGTTGGAATGAAGACACACGTCCGCCCGTGGTGGATACAGAAGGCACACCTATCACCGATGAAAGTACTCCCATCTACAGTGGTAGCACCGTTAAACTTGCCTTCCGTCAGAAACCATACATCCTCCGCGATGGTGTCACGTACGGTACAAGTCTTAAGCTTGTCGGAGTCCAGGTTGTCTCCGTTGGCACCTCTGCAGGTGTTGATGCAGGCGATCTTGGTGAAACTGAAGTGGCGGCTCTCTTTGGCCAAACAAAGGGTTTCAAGGCTTCTGAACCCAACATCACTCCTACCCAAGAGATTGAAGACGACTTCTGATGCCTAGATACCGTTCAGGTTTGGAAGAGAGGGTTGCTGACCTTCTCTCCAGCTTGAAGGTAGAATTTGAATACGAGTCAACCAAAGTTCCTTACATTCTTCAATGCAACTACACACCCGACTTTCTTTTACCGAATGGTGTCTACTTAGAAACAAAGGGACGCCTGACGGAGGAAGATCGCAGGAAGATGATCGCAGTGAAGAAAGCGAATCCCGACT
>Ga0070753_1001976_pt1 | contig 11149 bp, 23 predicted proteins | sample VirMetDEL_Aug_31_FD_77441 | JGI IMG/M metagenome (GOLD analysis project Ga0070753, IMG submission 77441) | Aqueous microbial communities from the Delaware River and Bay under freshwater to marine salinity gradient to study organic matter... | ecosystem: Environmental > Aquatic > Marine > Coastal... | reverse complement strand
AGGGCATTTCCTCCTCCATCTCCATCTCTTCTTCGTAGTCGGGCTCTTCCATGTCCATCATCGGCGGTCCCTTCTTCTTCGGTGCAGGACCAAGCGCGATGATGACATCGAGGCCGCCCTTACGCTTCATTGCAGGCTTACGCATCATTACTCCCTATCAAGTTTGTTGCGTGCTCTAAACAAATCCTCAATGTACCCGAGTTCTTCCTCTTTACCAAAGTGTTTTATTTCAACTGGAACTTCACTCAGGCCAAGCTCCAACGCAGCATCAAGACGATGATTTCCCTCGTAGATCCTCGGGCCGAAACCCGGTTCGTTTACGATGAAAATTGGGTTTTGAATACCACGTTGCGCAATATCAGACTTAAAGTCTTCCCATTTTTGGCCCTGTCTGTTCCTGTGCTGTCCACGAATCTCTCCGCGAGCACCTTGAAGATCGGCTATGTATTCAGTTGGAACATACCCCTCTTCTTTTGCGGTTAGATGATTCATGTTGCCACGCCTTCCTTCCCAGTTTTGACGATTAAGCCTTGGTGCAGGAAGATCTCCAAGTGCACGACGCAAACCTTTTCCAACACCCTTTACGACATCGCCAACGCCGGGGACAAATCCAACGCCAGCAAGGCCGAGGCCAACAAGATCTCGATTCTCAATAGCCCTCTTGGCATCCTGAACGTCGGCGGCAGTTCCAGCAATCGGAACAAAGCCCAAGCCAATATCTGCCAGTGCGTTCTCCCGCGTGCGGTTCCAGCCGCCAAACAGGCCTTTTAGTAAACCTTTCGGATCATCTTCGTTCAAAACGAACCTGCCGGCAATTGTTGGGCGAAATCACCAATGCTAGATGATGGGGTCGAGGACTCAGCCTCGCCCTCCCGAAAATAAGGGTCGTCGCCGGCCTCTTGCAACGGCCTGAACTCGTCGGGCTTAACACCTTGCACTCGGTCCCACCCGTGCAGCGCGAGCCCCAAGGCCATCACGCCGTCGTCGTGCAGGCCCTTCGGGGCCGAGTAGCGCACACCATTCGACGTGTACTCGAACTCAAACGACTCCAGCTCCGCAATCAACCAAGGCTCGTCCGGCAGGGTCATCTCTTTGTTCTGAAACGCGGCGATCAACCGTTGCATCAGCCTTAGCTTGCTCGGCTGCGTGAACACGAAGCCCGAGATCGGTTGCCCCTGCTCCTGCAGGTCCGACACAATCGCGTCACCCACACCAGTAGCGTCCACAATCGCCGGCGTGTCCTTCACCAACGCCTGCACGCGCTCCTTGGTGACGCTCCACGGGGCCTGCCAGCGCTCCAGCTGGACCACCCGCTGCCACGCGTCCATGCCGACGGCGACGGTGAAGTCCTGCGCTCTGGCCAAGTCTACACCCCAGACGACGACCGGCGCGTCGCCCACGTCGCCGATGGACTCCTCGATCTTCTTCAGGCCAAACGGGTTTGCGCCATCGTCGAGCGGGATGCCCTCGAACTCTTGGGCAAACACCTCGGCGGGCAACTCCCGGCGGGCAGACTCGACCTCTTCCTCTGGGATGTATGGGTTGTCCAGCGTAGAGGCCCGGAAGCTCTCCCAGTCTGCTTCCTCCTCGAGGAGGCCGCGGTTGAACATCGCCATGAAACCGTGACGCCGGCCTTTGGGCGTGCCGAGGATCAAGGCTCGGCCACCGAGGTCTACCAGCGTCGGACGAATCGCCGCCTGCCACGTCTCAGTGAGATCACGGACGATGCCGGCCTCGTCGATGACGACCAGCGCATACTTACGGCCACGGGCAGGGTCCTGAGTATCCAACGTCCAGACCTCTATAACGCCACCCGTGATAAGCTCAATGCGCTTCTCCTGCTCTGAGACGCGCTCCGCAACTGGACCCAGTCGCTGCACGATCTCGCGCCATGCCTCCAAAGCATACTTGTAGCCGGGAGCGAACCAGCCCACAGGCTGGCCGTCGATCGCTGCCCTGCATGCCGTGGTAATACCGAACGCAGTCTTACCAAACCGCCGGCCACACATCACCACGCGGAAGCGCGCGTCGCTCTCCGCGATCTTGATCTGACCCGGATGCAGCCGGTGCAGCTTGATCTCCACTGGCCCGTTTCCGGACCCCCTGCGCTTGGGTCTTGCCACCGAAATCTCCTCCGCTATTTTCAACGTGCGGCATGTGCCGTGGGGGCTCTCCAGTGCGCGACGGTGATGGGAAGTTCTTCTCGCCGGGCGACGGAAGCAATCCCTACCTCCGTTGGTTACAGCGACCGGGCGACGTCTGCTCGTTAACGAGAAACCGAAAAAATCTCGTTGTCGTGGGGGGTAGGGGGGATCCGTGCGCTCAGGATCCGGGAAGTTAACGCCGCGAACGCCGCTAACAGGTAACCGCCGCTAACGAGTAAAACGTAAACGCGCGATCACGCCTTCAGCGCCTTCACGCTAGCAGCGCCAACCTGAGCCGGCGTCAAACGCCGCAAAGGCTCTTCCTCGACCACGCGAATCTCGACCGTCTGTTTCCCCTCGGTCTGGATCGTCTGCTTGTCTCCGAACTCCATCGGGTTCAGGCGCGTAGCCGCCCACTGCAGCGCGTCAATCCGTACACGGTCCGCCGTCACCGTCTGGTTCGTCGCCATCCTCGCCGTCTGGATCGCTTCCTCGGCAAACGCCTGAGCCATCAGCATACGGGCCGCCTTGTACTCCCAGAACAGATCCTCGTCGCGCGCGATCCAGCGACGCACCGTGCCCGCCGACAGCCCGTACTCGGAAACCGTGTCCGACATCGTGCGCCCCTCCGCCATACCGGACAGCACGTCCTCGATCAGCGCACGCTTCTCGTCCTCGCTGTAGTCCGCTGCCGGCTTACGGGCTCGCCTGAGCTCGCTCTTTTCCATTCGCCTCCCTCTCGTCTGTCAGGAAAACTGGCAGAAATCTGCCGCAAACGAATGCCGCCAGCAAGTACACCGCCCGCGCGAACCCGTTGTCACGGCAGGATAGGTCCCGCTCTTGTGGGTACCGAGCAGCTGCCGGGGCTGGTCGGGTGGGGGTGTACCCCCCCTCCCCCCCCTGCCTGAATCGGGTGCGCCGAGGGCCTCTGGCTGTGGAAAACCCCTGTGGAAAACTGCGATAACGCAGCTGGCGCAGCGCTCGACCCTCGAGAGCCCGCATAAACACTGGGCTTTCGGCTTCTGTTCGTTTGCGCGTAATAGGAATTATGTAAACTAGCCAGCTGGGAAACGGGGGGCCGTGGCACGCCGCCTGCACTGCGTGCGCTCGCGGCGGTTCGCCGCAAGGTCGAGAGCGCGCCCAAAGCCAGAGGAGGATCCCCTGCCACCAGCTGGCCACTCCCCCGCAGATACCGCGCGTCCTCCACCTGTTGACTTTCGCATATGCGAACGTTACGGTTAGGTGCAGTCTCGATTCATCCATCCACTTCAGTACAAGGAGATCAGCATGAGCGTCAGTAAGATCTACACGGTGCGTGGCGCTGATGGCCGGCTGCACGAGGTGTGGTACGATCGCTCGATCCGGCTCTGGGTTCACGCCGAGGTTCTGAGCGACGAGGGCGACATCGGCCCAGCACATTACTCCCACGAGCGCGAGCGGGCATTCAGCCTGCGCGGCGATCGCTAACCCAAGTACAAGGAGAAGACCATGAGCAAGCTCATTCGTATCCCAGACCGCTTCTATCGTGACCACATGGACCGTGACCTGCCGACGCCGGAGGTCGTGCGCTTCACCAGCAGACACATCTACATCTCAAGCGATGACCCGGCCTTGCCCGAGCTTCTGAACGACGCCGAATACTACGCCGACCCGTGGGGACCTGACGGCGGCATCGGTCTACGAATGAGCGCCAAGGCAACCGTGAAGGCGATCAAGTCACAGGCGTGATCACCCCACCCGGAAACTAATTTCTCCTGACCCCTTGCAATTCGCATATGCGAAGGCGATATTCAATCATGAAGTTCACACTCACGTAGGTCATTACAAGGAGAATCATCATGACGAACGCCGACGCCAGCATCAAAGCAAAGGTCGCAAACGCCCTCGTATTGATTGGCCGCGCATGCGGTGGCCGCATCAACTACGCATTGAACGATGACGAGTTTTCGTCGCTGTTGATCAAGGCCGAGCGCAACGGGCTACTTGAGCGCCGCCCGGAACTTGACCGCGCCGGTGGCCAAGTCTTCGACATGACGGAGAAGGGATGGCGTTGGGCGCAGCGCAAGCAGAAGCAAAACGACGCCACCGAATCGCTAAACCACGGAATTGATCGCTAATCATCCCACACGCCCCGCCTCACTCCGAGGCGGGGCTACCACCCTACCGGAGACAGACCAATGAACAAGTCACTCAAGCGTGCCATCGACTACCTCGCCATCGAGGACGCGGACGTCTGCAACGAGCTCGAGCGTGGCGTCGACCAGATCAGCCTCCAGCTAGTCGCCCATGCGTTCGACATCGACCCCTACGTTTTGCTGGGCAAGGTGTGGGACCGCAAGTATGCGTGGTTCGCCGGCAGGACTGAGCCGGCTGAGGGCATCAGGTTCAAGGTCACGGAAGGTGGCGTCTACAGGATCTGGCAATTGAGATCCACTGGGGAATGCTTCGTGAACCTCGTACAAGACGCTCAATTCAATAACTCCGTCAGGCTGAACGGCGACCCGTACCTCAACCGCCGAGCCGCCAATGCAGCGATCCGCAAAGACACTGCACTGCAGCAGGAGCTGGAAGTATCCCGGACCAAGGATCGTAGCATGGAAATGGGCGGACCGTTTCCGATGGTCGTCTAAACACTCACCAACGGGGGCGGGCACTCGGCCCGCCCCCTCCACCTCACCTAGGAGAGACTCATGCAAACCATCGACCTCATCGTCCGCATCGGCATGGTACTCATGATTACCGTGGGCCTGCCGTGTACTCTCTGGAACATCTATCAGGACCTCAAGCGATGATGCAGCACATGATCTGGGCCGGCTTCGTGATCTGGCTGATCGCAGCCGCGCTCTACATCCTCGACACGATCGTCTCGATCGTGAACAAACTCACTGACTGACAAGGAGACTCACCATGATCAAGACCACCATCAAATCCGCCCTCGACCGTTTTGAGCGCGGCGAGCTGGGCAGCCTTCGTGTGCGCCCTGAGCATGGAGGCGACTGGTTGCCTCGCCTCATACACGAGCTGCACGAGGACCAGCTGCCGAGCAACTGGCGCTACGAGACCGCACGCAGCCTGCTGATCGCGCTCGGCGATCTCTGCGCCCGTCAGGACGACGAGGGCGATATCCGGGCCGCGATCGACGAGGAGCTGTGGGAGATCTGCGAGGGACTAGTGGACGCTTACAATGGCGCACGCTGGGAGTGGTTCACCGAGGACGGCTGGGTTTACGCCGAAGACGTAGTCGAGGCCATCCGCGCCGGAGACAGCGACTTCACCACGGCCCTCGGTGATGCCCAGTTCAACATCATCGTCCGCATGGCCGAGGCGATCGTCGCCAAGCTCGAGGAGGTGAGCAATGTCTAACATCATCGGCAGGATCATGGAGTACGAGGAGGGGTCAATGGACCCGGACGAGGTGGTCGGGTTCTTTGAGGAGCTCGTGGACACGGGCATGATCAACCACCTGCAGGGACACTACCACCGCACAGCGATGGCCATGATTCGTCAGGGGCTGCTGTGGCAACACGAACCCAACGAGACGGAGGAGCAATGGACGCACGAGACAAGCTGATCCAGTCCATCAGGGAGTCCGGACTGAGCATCAGCGATTACGCCCAGCAGGTTCTGGCACGACACCATTCGACGGTGTATCGGTGGCTGTCGCGTCAGCAGGAGATTCCGCCCATCGTTCAACGCTGGCTCGACAGCGGGGGTTTACAAAATGACAACGATTGAAAAGGTTGAGGAGTTGGTGGGCTGGGTCCGCTACCGCAGAAGAGAGACGCACAAGCGCTTGCACGAGGCCCGGATGACCGCGGTGATCGAGGCTCAGGACCGGGACCCGGACTTCAGGCCCAGCGACGATGGGTGGCGTAGATCGTTTGGTTCAATCAGCAGCGCCTACCGGGAGGCGAGGGGACGCGGGCTGGTCAGCCAGCTGCGCATTGATCGGTGCGACCTAATCGAGCAGGAGTACTACGTATGGATGGACGTTGGGGAATACACGGAGCTGCTCTTCAGCGCGGAGCTCTCGAGCGATGAGGTGGCTGTGGTCTGACGAGGAGATGGAGCGCCACGTCGAGGACCTGCAGGAGGTGCGCAACCAGTTCCGCGCCCAGATGGTGGAGGCCAAGAGGGCCGGAAACACCTACGCCTACATGCAGGCCCGCAGGAAGGTGCTCGAGATGCAGGAGGAAATCGAGCGCCACTTGGACGTGGGCTCACGCTGGCGGCTCATGATGCACCGCAGGAGAGAGCGGAAGCGAGCACGCTGGCGCAGAACAGGAATGAAGGCTGGACAACCTTACAGGGAGGAAGAAGATGCCTAGGGGAAGGTGCATTTACTGCGGCGGCTACAGCGAGGTGAAGCAGGGCTCTGGCTGCGACAGCTGCACGAGGGAGGGCTACCTAGCCGGCAACAAGCTGCCAAAGAGGCTCAAGGCAGCCGCGGAAGAAGCGGCGAAGCGCTGGGGCCTGAAGGAGCCGTCCGTCGATGATGTCATGATGGAACTGACCGGAAGGCAAGACTGGGACCGGATGCACGCAGACCTGACCATGTATATCGTGAACTGCGCCACAGGGAAGGAGTGACATGGCTACGATCGAGATCGATGGGGGCCGGCAGAACGATTGGGTCGCTGTGCCGAAGGCGTTGTTGATCGACCCGCGACTCAGCTGGAAGGCGAAGGCGCTCTGGTGCTACCTCGCGGGCAGCACAGAGACGACACCGAAAGACATGCGCCGCGCTGGCCGCGACTCGTCGCGAGCCATTCGCGCCGGATTGAAGGAGCTCAAGGAGGCAGGCTACCTGACGACCCAGAAGGTCAAGGGCGTGCTACACGTGGGCCTAGGTCTACCCGGAGCCCAGCAGCTACAGCTTGGCGACTTAGACAAGGTCTCTGCTGCCCGTGCTGTCAGCTCTGAGGACATCGAGCTCCGTCGTCAATTCGACGAGCTCATGAGGGCCTACCCGCCGCGTATGGGTGCGGCACAGAGGCCGGCGGCTTTCGCTGCGTACAAGAAGCAGCGTAAGGATGGCTCGCTGCACGTGCACATGGTTGCCGCGGCTAAGGAGTACGCTCGCTGGTGCGTGGCAGAGAACCGTGCCGGCACGCAGTACGTGCTCTCACCTGCTCGCTTCTTCTCGAGTGAGTGGCATCAATGGTACGAGCGCTCGAGCGCGCCGCAGTACAAGACAACCGCCGGCGGCATGAAGATCCTATGAGCCAGTGGGTCGTCAAAAACGTCTGCGACGCCAGCGAGGCGTTCAACTTCGGGGCCGGCCTGATCGGCGCGAACCTCAACCCGCTGCCCACGGGATTCCACTCATGGGACGCGGCGTGCATGGAGACCGACGGCAAGGGCATACCGCAGGGCTACTACGTCATCATTGGCGGGGCCTCGAACGCGGGTAAGACTCAGTGCCTGAACCACCTGCTCCGGCAGGCGATGGACTTCGACATGAATCCGGGCCTGATCACGATGGAGGTGCCGATCCACGGCATCCAGCGCTCGCTCTACTCGCAGGTCACGTCGTTTGGGTTCGGGGACCTTTTGCCGGCCAAGTTCGAGGACGGAGACGCGAGCGAGAAGACGGTGAGACTGGCGGAGGAGGTTAGCCGCTGGGCAGATGGCCGCAGGGAGCTGATCGTCGCGGAGCACGACGGCGCTCCCTCAATCTACGACATCGTGGACATGTGCTACGCATTGAAGGAGGCTGGCTGCGCGGTGATCGGCATCGACCACCTGCAGCTCATCAAGGCCTCGCCGGGGGAGATCGCGGACAGGGCCACCGAGGTGAGCGAAGAGCTTCGGCGCTTCGCCCACAAAGAGAAGATCACGGTCATCGCCCTTTCCCAGCTGAACCGTCTGGCGAGCCGCGAGCGCTCGAGGGTGCCCATCAAAGAGGATTTGAACGGAGGCACCGCACTTGAGGCGAATGCGAACCAGATCGTGATGCTCGATCACACGACCCACATCCGCGACGAGATGAACCCGGCGCGGCTTCGCACACGCCTGATCCTCGACAAGAACCGTGTGGGCGTGGCGCGGGTGGCGATGCTGGTAGAAGCAGACTTCGCGAAGGGCGTCTGGAGGGAGGCTTTGCCAGACGAGGAACACCTCTGGCGTGCAGAGGATTGACCGCCCAGCACGCACCTGATAGCATTGGGCGGTGTTCACACAATGACAACCGGAGGAAGACAGGATGGCTATCAAAAAACTCGCCGATGGACCGATCACGCTGACGATCACACATGCGGAGCTCGCGGAAGGGAACTACGGCACGCAGGTGAAGTTCGTCGGGATGGAGCCGGGGGCTGACGAGGACACGGTGCTCTATATCTCCGAGCGCTCTGCCGTGCGTCAGCTCGAGCGGATGGGCTACACGATCGGATCCTGCGCAGGCGCAACGATCCGCATGGAGCACATCGCCAAGGACGGCAGGACCTACACCAACTTCACCGCGGTTGACGGTGGAGCACCGGTGGCATCCGCCCCGAACCCGATCGCTGCATCGAGCAACGGCGCTGCGCCGGCACGGGAGGTGCGTCAGCCGTCAGTGGATCTGAGCGCTCGCTACATCGAGTGCCTGAATCAGGCAGCCCGCGCTGTCATCACGATGAGCGATGAGACTGGGGTGCAGATCACCGGCAGCGATGTCGTGGCTGCTGCTGCGACGCTGTTCATCCAAGCCAACCGACGCTGATGGCTGGCTTCGTCACCGCCGACGACGAACGCAGGGAGCGTGAGGTCGCTGACATCATCGAGCAGAAGTGGGACTGCAAGCTGCGGAAGTTTGGCCGCTTCGACCCCATCGACTTCTGGGCTGAACGCAGCGGCGAGGTCGTAGCGTTCTTCGAGATCAAGTGCCGGAACGTTCCATCGACGAAGTATGAGACTGTCTTCGTCACCATGCGCAAGTTTCTCGATCTACTGCGTGCGCAGGAGTGGTCGAACGGTGGGGCCAAGTCCTTTATCGTGCTGCGCTGGACCGACTGCGCTGGATGGTTGGAGGTGACGAATCTCGTGCCCGGAGATCTAACTGTGCTCAGGAGGATCGAGCACAGAGTAGAGCAGGACGTGGAGCCGGCGTTTGAGGTACCGATCGCGAGCTTCACGATGTTTCACCAGTTCACGTAAGAGCGCCCCCATCCCGAGAACGCCGATCTTACCCCGCTTCTCTCCTTTGCGGCACGGCTGAGGGGTGGGGGCCTTAACGGAGCTAACATGCTGACGAACAAACACAAACTGCCCGAGGCCTTCGTGGCCGCAGTACAGAACGATCCCTACGACGCAGGGCGCAGCGACATATCTGCGACGTCGTTGATCGACGCCCCGCAGCGTCGCTATCTGCTGGCCCGTCATCGCAGTGAGATCGTGGAGGACGTGGCTGACCGCGTGTGGTCTTTGCTTGGGTCAGCCGTCCACCATATCCTCGAGCGGGCGGAGGACCGGCACGCTGTCGTCGAGGAACGCCTGTTTGCAGACGTAGACGGGTGGGTGGTCAGTGGGCAGTTCGACCGATACATCCCCGGCAAGAAGCTCATCCAAGACTGGAAGGTCACGAGCGTCTACAAGGCTCAGGGTGACAAGGCTGAGTGGGAGCGCCAGTTGAATGTGCTGGCTTGGCTCGGTCGCAGAAACGGACTCGAGGTAGACCAGATCCAGATCTGCGCGATCATGCGCGACTGGTCGAAGTCGCGGGCGAAGAACGACGACAGCTACCCACAGGCTAACGTGCTTGTGATCGACATATCACTTTGGCCAGACGAAGTAGCTGAGGAGTACGTCCGAGAGCGCGTGGCACTGCATCGCGGCGTCCGCGAGGGAGAGCACGTGCCATGCACGGACGAGGAGCGCTGGTACTCGGGCGACTCGTGGGCTTGGATCAAGCCCGGAGGCAAGCGCGCCTTGAGGGTGTTCAACAGTGCGTTGGAGGCCAACGAGAACGTGCCCGACAGCTACATCGTCCAGCATCGTCCGGGGCAGTACAAGCGCTGCGAGCAGTTCTGCGAGGCCGCGCCATTTTGCCAACAGTGGCAGGAGGTCATACGTGAACAAGGATAAGGTCGCTGCGCTGGCTAACGCAGACGAAAAGCTCTCGTGGTCCTACGCGCACCTGCTGTACGCGATCAAGGAGCTTGATGACGACGAGGACGCGCTACCCTACCTCGAAGTCAGGGACGCGATACGCAACGCTATGTACAAGCTCGACTCAATCATGAAGCAACTCTAACTGGAGGCGGCACAATGAAGCTCGAAGAGCAGCTCGGTCGGATCCACTTTCACCTGTCTGCCGGCCTCGCTTTCATGGAGTCGGACCCGTTCAATCAGGACTTCGACGCGGACAGGCTGACGCAATGGCTGCGAGAAATCGTCCGCGAGATCGAGGAAATCATCGAGGACATCGAAGAAGAGGACTACGGTGGCTAAAGTCATGGGCATCGACCCCGGCATGAGCACGGGCTGGGCCTATACGTCAGAATCAGGACCTGTCATCGCCGGCACTTGGAATCTCAAAGGCAGCGACGACCATGAGCTGATCGTCTTGTTCCGCAACATGTGCGAGCTGATCGACAAGGTTGTGCCTGACATCGTCTGCTATGAAGAGCCTGTTGCCAGAGGCATGGCGGCACGCAGCCTCAACCGCCAGATGGGCATCATCATCCTCGCCTGTGAGGTCTGCGCTGTAGCACACTACCCCGTCAATCCGGGGACGCTCAAGAAGCACGCGACAGGCAGGGGAAATGCTACCAAAGAGGAAATGGCCGAAGCCCTCTGGGGTAAGGGCGGCTACCGTGCTGACGATCACAACGCCGTGGACGCACACTGGCTGGCTGACTACGCTCGCAATGTGGTGCTTCCCGAAATGGGAATTGACGAATGAACATCTTAGAGAAGGCCGCAGACGTTACGTGTAACGCAAGGCGTGACAGCTACGGGCATCCTCTCGACAACCACGGCTGCACGGCAGACATGTGGGCTGCGTATGTCGCCAAGCGTTT
>Ga0070753_1001975_pt1 | contig 11152 bp, 9 predicted proteins | sample VirMetDEL_Aug_31_FD_77441 | JGI IMG/M metagenome (GOLD analysis project Ga0070753, IMG submission 77441) | Aqueous microbial communities from the Delaware River and Bay under freshwater to marine salinity gradient to study organic matter... | ecosystem: Environmental > Aquatic > Marine > Coastal ... | reverse complement strand
GACATGATGTCCTCAGAAGACTGGGATGTCTTGGGTCGTGAGGTGGGCATGTAGTTCTCTGGAGCCTCGAAGGTCAACCCAGACGATGGGGTCTTGCTGCCGCCCGAGGGCGAGTTCGAAAAGGGAGACGCGTATCTCCGTATGATCGACCGCGCTCGGTATCGCATGGTGCCTGTGGAGACAGAGTTCAACGAGGCCGAGGACTGGAGCAAAGACTTTAACATCCTACGCAGGGTGCAAAAAGAGTATGCGCTGTATAAGTCGAAGCTGAACAAGATTGATTTCGTCGATCAGATCGAACTGTATATACAATCTGGTATACCGCCACATCTCGAACTGCTCATTATCGATGAGGCACAGGACCTCACGCCACTGCAATGGGAGATGGTGAAGAAGATCGCTGAGAATGCCGAGCGGGTGATTATCGCAGGGGATGACGATCAGGCGATCCACAGATGGACGGGTGTTGATATCCGCAAGTTCTTGAACTCATCGGGTAACGTCCGCGTTTTGTCCCAGAGTTTTCGTATGCCACAAAAGGTGCACGAACTCTCGCAGCGCATCGTTCAACGGATCAGCCTCCGCAAGGACAAGCTGTTTAATCCTACGGACGAAGAGGGCCGAGTAGACTGGCACTATAGCGCAGACGATCTGGACTTGGACCGTGGTTCATGGACCTTGATGGCTAGAACGAATAACTACGTTCGCCTCTGGGGAACCAAGTTGCGAGAGCAGGGGTACATGTATTCATACAAGGGGCACAGCAGCGTGAACCAGAAGTCCGCTCATGCCATGCAGACATGGCGCAAGCTACAGGCGGGAGAGGGCGTCGAACTCGGATTGATCCGTGATCTGTACAAACATGTCCGCAAACGCGGGGATGGGGCGGTCGTAAAGCATGGGGCCGCAGGACTGCTGACGCTGCGTCACCTGACAGCTTCCTGACATGGGACGAGCTGGTGTCACAGTTTGGTATGATCGCAGACAAAGAACGGGAAGCGTTCGAAGTTGCGAGGTTCGGGGAGGACGAGAAGTTGTACATCGAATCCCTGATACGTCGTGGCGAGGACATCACCTCGACACCTCGGATCAAACTGTCTACCTTCCACAGTATGAAGGGAGGAGAGGATGACAACTGCGCAGTGTATTCAAAGGTGCCTCCGATCTGTGATCTGAGCAACACGAAGACACCGGACGATGAACATCGCTGCATGTATGTGGGGATCACGCGTTCGAAGAAGAGTTTGCACATCATCGATCCCCCAGGGAGAAACAAGTATGAGTTCTAAGTGGGACTACTTCTGGGATGTCAGAGATGACGCCTTGTATATTTGGGAGAAGGGTGGCGTCTTGGTAGCCAAGATCGACCCAGAACATTTCGCTGCAATGGTTGCAGATTTAGCGGAGCACGTAAAATGGCAAGAAGCAAGTCGGACAAAAAAACAATAGCGTTCTTGGAGCGGATGGAGATGGACAATCCCGAACCGGATTGGAGTTGCCCATCAGAGTACCCAGACCTGACGCAATACAAAATCATTGCGGTGGACTTGGAAACGCGTGACCCGAACCTCATGACCATGGGGCCAGGATGGCCTCGGAACGATGGTTACATCGTCGGTATTGCTGTGGCAGCGGGAGATCAGTCTTGGTACTTCCCAATCCGTCACGAGCACGGGCAGAACATGGATCCGAAGTTCACGCTCAAGTGGCTCAAGAAGATGATGGCAACGCCACACATCGACAAGCTGTTCCATAACGCGACATACGATGTTGGTTGGCTACTGGCAGAAGGGATCGAGGTCCAAGGACGGATTATCGATACGATGATTGCCGCGCCTCTGGTGGATGAGAACCGTTTCTCCTACAGCCTGAACAACTTGGGCAAAGATTATGTGGGCGAACGCAAGAGCGAGAGGGTTCTACGCGCAGCAGCGAAAGACTGGGGCATCGATCCGAAGGGTGAGATGTGGCGGCTTCCTGCTAAGTATGTAGGGGATTACGCGGAGCAGGATGCCTCGCTGACCTTACGGCTGTGGGACCGCATGAGGAGTGAGATCAACGAGCAGGATCTGCACCACATCTTCGCATTGGAGACTAGCCTAATTCCGCTCATGGTCAAGATGCGATCTAACGGTGTACGTGTAGATTTAGACAAAGCTGCGCAGGTTAAAGAAAAGTTAGCAGTCAAGGTCTCTGAGTTAACTTCTGAGATCAAACGTCGTACTGGCGTGTTGATCGAGCCGTGGGCCAGTGCTTCTGTGGCACAGGTCTTTGAGGCGTTGAACCTAGACTATCCGATGACGGAATCAGAAAAGCCTGTGCCGTCGTTTACAAAGAACTACCTCAATGCGCATCCGCATGAGGTGGCGCAGATGATCGTGAAGCTGCGAGAGTTTGATAAGGCAAGTGGTACGTTTGTGGACTCGATCCTACGGCACGAGCATAACGGGCGTATATACACAGAATTTCATCAGCTTCGGAATGATGACGGTGGCACGGTGACGGGTCGGTTCTCTTCCTCGAACCCCAACCTTCAGCAAATCCCTGCGCGTGACCCAGACATCAAGAAGATGATCCGTGGGCTGTTCCTCCCTGAAGAGGGAACCAAGTGGGGATCGTTTGACTATTCGAGCCAAGAACCGAGGCTCTTGGTGCACTTTGCTGCGTCCATGCCCGACTCTATGCGGCACCCGATTGTCGATACGATTGTAGAGGAGTACCACAAGGGTGATGTGGACCTACACCAGATGGTCGCAGACATCGCAGGGATCGACCGTAAGGAAGCAAAGACCGTGAACCTTGGTATTATGTACGGCATGGGCAAAGGTAAACTAGGAGCGCAGCTAGGCATCTCTGACGCGGAAGCGGGACAGTTGATGGATACGCACGAGCAAAAGGTTCCGTTCGTTCGTCAGCTTGCAAAGGTCGCCAGTAAAAGAGCCGAGGACCAAGGACAGATACGCACGTTGCTCGGACGGGTGTGCCGCTTCGACAAATGGGAGCCTAAAACATTTGGCTATAGTCAACCATTATCTTTGGAGGAAGCTAACAAAAAATATGGTGGCGTGGGTCATCTAAGAAGAGCGTTTACTTACAAGGCGTTAAACAAATTGATCCAAGGATCAGCAGCCGACCAAACGAAAAAAGCGATGGCTGACTGTTTTTCTGAGGGATTAACTCCTTTGCTGACTGTGCATGATGAGTTATGCTTTTCTATAGAGGGCGACGATCAAGCACGACGCATCAAGGACATTATGGAAAACGGGTTGTCGGATGTCTTGAAAGTCCCCTCGAAGGTAGATGAAGAGTATGCTGACGATTGGGGAGGTATTGTAGGATGAAGACCCTTGGTTTCCGTGAGATGCATCAAACTCAAATACACGAACTTCTGGATTTCATTAACTGTTCACTGAATGCCGCTGCGATGGCGGATCCCGAAGTCTACGAGGAGATGAGCGAAAAGGCTCAAGACCTCATAGAAATCTTCGGTGGGATTCAGATTATTACTGAGACCTCCCTAGAGATCTAGCCAACGCCTGTGTTGCCGGATCGTTCCCTAAAACAATAGGGTCTATAACGGCAGACGCAGTTTGCACAGGAGCAGGGGCCACGGGCAGTGATCCCTCTCTTTGTGGTAGTAAATCATCGAACACCCCAGTAGGTGCAGGAGCAGGACTACTTGGGATTAGATCATTAAACACCCCAGTAGGTGCCGTTTGTGTTGGCGCAGGTGCCCGTGGCTTTTCTGCCGTGGGCTGTGATCGTGCAAGCGGCTCGTTGATCCGGCTCGATGTCATCTGATTGAACGTGGTGAACGGCACACGGCCCTCAACAAAAGAGCGACCCTCTGACTTACGAGCGGCGTTGATGTCTTTGGCTAACTCACGAGACGCTGCCGTAGGGAAGAACCGCCCATCCATGATTGCATTAGCCTCTGCACGGCTCATGTTCGCGCCCTGCACAAGGTTACGGCGGATGTCGAAGTCTGACAAACCAAGTTCACGAGCCGACTGGATGTCCGCATAGAGCTTGCTCTGCTCACGGTACAGGTTGTCGAGGTAGTTGCTCCACGCTGTGTTCATTTCCTCAATCGTAGCGTCCGCACGTTTAATCACACGAGTGGCTGTGGTTTTGGCATCCGTACGGCGAGGACCATACTCCAACCCCTTGAAAGCGAAATCGTTCTGAAGATCCACGGTCATAGGAGTAAAGCCCGTGACCAGACGCGCACCTTCCTTAAACACGTTGTACTCTTCGCCGCGTTTCCCTGGGAGACCAGTGGCTGCGCGGTACACGCGTCCTGGTTCAAACTCTCCAGTCCGCACGTTCTCAAACTCTCCGACCAGGCTAATGTACTCAGGGATGATACCGTTGAGGATGTGAGCGACACCCTTACCAACCTGATCGCCCTTGCTCTCTGTGTTGGAATACACAGTCGCACCAGTTGCAGTTTTACCACCACGGCCTACACCCAGTGACTGCAATCCTTCGCTTGGCAGTACGTCTCTCAAGCGTTCGAAGATCATGGATTCAGAACCAAACGGTTCTAAGAACATCTCCAACCCCTTGAATGCACCCGCTGCAATCTGCTCTGCTTCGCTCTTGTCTAGCTTCCCTGCCTGTGTGTACTTCTCGACTGCCGCACGAACAGGATCGAGGACAAAAGCGTACGGACTAACGTACGACAAATCGATATAATCAATCTTGCCCTTCTGGTTGTTGTTCAGAATGACAATGTCATGACCCGCCATATACTCTGGTAGCTGCTCACGAAGAGACTCCATCTGCTCCTCTGTCGTGCCAGTGGCGATCATAGATCCACGGACCATGGACTTTGGTACGGTGCTTGCAACTGCCATGTACGACATCAAACGCTGCGCACCCATGCCACGGATTTGTTTCTCCAGTGCGGCTGCGCGTTCTGGACCCATGCCCTGACGCAGCGCAGGAGACACCTCGAAGGACATCTCTTTCAGGCCACGGTCTAGGATGTTCACAGAGTTACGGATGTTCTCTGAAGCAAACGATGTAAAGTTACCGAAGATCGGAACCATGTCGATGGCGCGGACGGCCTTACCAACGCGAGGATATATTGGCATTGTGTCTTTGACGACATCCCCTGCCATAACCTCCACCTGAGATAGTCCCTCAGTTAGTCGAGTGGCACCCGCTTCGCGCTTGATTAGTCCGTTCTCTTTCAATGCATCAAGAAGATATGGGTTGTCGTCTGAAAGTCTTGCCGCGTTAAACGCGTTCATGAGTTTCTTCTCTTCACCGAGAAGAGCCAAGCCTTTGAAGAACGTATCTGACTCGGAGTAAATCCGTTCGAATAGCTGCATAAACGGAATGTTGCTTTCGAATACATCGATTGCGTTGGTCAGCTTGCCTGAGACAGTCAAGTCTCTGCCTGCGTTGCGATACTCTTTTAGGGCGCGAGTTACCAAGCTGGTATCTGCTACACCAGTTAAACTGATCTTCTTGGCTAGCTGTTCCAGACCCGCCTCGTTGAGCGTGTCCAAGCTCGATGTGAAGATCTTAAACATATCGGTGAAGTCAGTATCGCGTCCAAGGTTCGCGTTCCCTGCTAGCATACCCATGTTGCCGACGATGTTACGAACCTGCGCACCAGGGTTTGGTACGATTGTCATCTTCTGTGACAATGAACGCATGGCAGACAGGATGCCTGTGATCTCGCCCAAGGCCCCAGAACCAAGTTTCAAGGGCGCAGTAAGGGCACCATAGGATTCAGGCGACACCATCATGCCTGTCAGGTTGCCGTAAGAACCGCCAAAGACATGCTGGATATCTGCGCTATCGCCTAGCTGCACGTACCCCGCATCCCGTAACTGGTTCTTGTAGCTCTCGACTACATTCTCAGGCTTGATGTAGTTGGGGTTATCAACTGTGCGACCTGCGTCATCTGTGAGCGACATCGGAACGCCGATGTTCTGATCTCTTGCAATATCTCTGAAGGGCTGCATCGCTGCGTTGTATGCTTCCGGCGACATGTTTATTGCGTCTGGAATCTCTACGATAGCAGGGCGACCACCCTTAGACAGACTATCTAGTGCAGGGATAAGATTTGCCACCAAGCCTTGAGGCTTCATTCCTGCGTACATGTCGGCTGCGGCGTTGGCTTGAGCCATGTCATTTACTGTACGCTTGTAAACCTCAAGTGGATCAGTCAATTCGCCTTTTAGTTTCCGAAGGCTCGGACTGATGTCCAAAATCTCTTTGCGCTCTACGAAGATGTCGTCGATGGACTTCAAGACAGGACGCTCACGCGCCACGAGGCCAAAGCCTTTGCCCTTCTCTTTATCGACAATCGACTGACGTAGGTTTCTCAAAGCCTGATCGGGCGGCAGACCACCCATACCTTGAAGACCGAGGGAATCGTATACCACCCGTTTGGCTTGCGCTAAATCGTTGGCACTTGGTGCGCGTCCTTTACCAACAACCAAATGGCTAGCAACTTCGTTGACCGCATCGTCAAACTCTTTGGAGGCCAGATCGAGGTTCTTGTAGAACTGAACAGGGTTGGTGTACTGCTCAAACAAACGACGCAGATAGCCCGTCTGCTTTGCCTGTGCGTTCTGCATTTCCTTCAGAGCTTTGGCAGCTTTGATCTGTGCAGGAGTAACCGCATCCTCTAGTTCGTACCGCCCTGTCTTGATGTCCGCCATGCGGCGACCTGTGTCAGGATCGAGCTTGTATCCGATAGCCTCTTCAAGCTGCACGATAATGTTGTCGTCTAGCGAAGCACGGACCTCGACCATCTTGTCTGCGTGTTTAACCAGGGCATCATCGCCATAGGCTTCAAGGGCCGCACGGTTGCCGATCAAGAACTGGCCTAACGCCCCCTTGAGTTGCTCGGCATCCACAGGGGTTTTGTCTTTACCTAGTTTGGCAGCTTTTACGAATGACTGGGCAGCTTTGTCCCAGTCCTCTGCGGCCTGCAAACCAATCTTTTCATACATGTCTGCCTTGGCACGAGCGTCCTGCACTGTTTCGTACAAACGTGTGTCGGCCCCGCCAGAGGCAGTGAAGTATTCTTTGAATTTCTGGTTGGCAGCTTTCATGCCTTTTGCTAGTTTGGGTGCCGCACCTACATCGAGTGTTGTGCGATCTAATGCATCCAAACCTTTCATAAAACCTTCTGAAACCTTACTGGGCGCAGCGCGTAAAGCACGAGCCGTAGCCGCGCCTGCTTCAGTTTGACCAATGGCCCGAGAACCCATAGCCGCACCTTTTAGTGCAGTATCAAATACGCCACTCAGCAACGCATCCTCTGCACCAACACGCAGCTTATTACGAAGACGACGCTTGGCTTCGTCACGACCTGATAGCTCTGTGTCCTCCTCGGTTTTTAGGAACTCCGGAAGTATTTCAAAGTTATCCGATAGGGTAGCACGACCGTCACTAGCTACGGCTGTACTATACGCACCTGCCGCACCTGCGGTTGCTCCTGTCAATCCGGTCCAAGTACCGAGGGCTTTCTGACCCGTCTTAGATGACCCAAAGTTAATAGCGGATGTAGTGAACTTACCGCGTCCTGCGGTGGACAAAGGTCTGCCCATCTTCGCAAGTTTTGCCGCTTGCCCCGCTCGACCCAGCCATCCAGCAATAGGAATAAACCCTACACCAAATGCAACCAGATCCTCTGTAACCTCTCCGGCGGTGCCCATCTCTGGTTTGATTGCTTCGAACGCTTCTGTCACTGTGCGAGAGGTGTTGGTATCCAAAGCCATGTCCAAACCCAAAGCACCAAGTTCCGCGATCCCTTGAGGGACAGACACGACACCAGAGTAAATACCTTTACCGATGTCCTCAAAGACATCGGGCACAAGTCCTTGGTCCCCTGATAGGTAGGACCCTTTCTTCTCTGGAACTAAATCGTCAAACACACCGGAGGATTGAGCCTGGCCCCCTGGAACTAGATCATCAAAGGCTCCCATTATAGCCTCCCTGGATCAACACCCATCTCTCGTAGTCTATCTTCTACATCACTTCGTTTGGCACCCCGTTCGATAACACTACGCGCTTCCGCTAGTAGACTTTCAGGTGTCTGTTGACCACTACTTACGCTACCTGTAATAGACTGACGAACCTTGGTGCCGATGTTACCGCCCATCTCTGCGTTCATCATCTGCTCAACTTCAGAAGGTGGTACGTTGTTTTTGATCTGTTCTATGTATATTTCAACCGCAGCCTTACCACGCTCTGTGTCTAGGAACCCGCCACCCGCAGCGTCCGCTGCCGCTTCCGCTCGTGCCGACGCTGTCTGCTTGTAGTTCTGTAGACCTAGCAAGATCGCTGCCGCAAACTCGTCTGGTCCTTTGCCAATAGCAGAAGACATAGCTACGTCCGCAATGCGGCGGTTGATCTCGTCGATGTCATTCACATCGTTTAATCCGAATACGTTAGAAGCGAACTCTTTGACGCCTTCGTCAGTTGCAGGTAGTCCCGCTTGGTCCGCCACAGTCTTCGCAATGTTCTCTGGGTTCTCGCTTGCAATCGCTGCTTCAATGGGAGCAACTTTCTTTTTAACTTCTTCTTCGACCTTCTCTTCAGAACCAAACATGTCCATCATAAATTTGTAGACAGCACCACCTTGAAGAGCCATAACAGGATTCAGGATTGGGTTAGCCCCGATATCCACTGGTCCAGCATTCTCATCTTTTCTGACCGTCATAAAGTCTTTTGCAATGCCCTTTCCAACTCGACCAGCAAACTTAGCTGCACCTGCTATGGGGCCAAACACTTGTTCAGTTATATCAGAAGGAGTTTCCCTTACTTCAACAGGGCCTGCTACGTTAAACCTCATTGGCGTTGTAGGAGATGCTGGTTGTGGGACGGTAGGAACCGCCTGTTGTACAGGTTGTTGTACAGGTGCGGGAGCCATAGGCGCAACTGCCATCTGCATCGGAACCTGTGGCAACATAGGTTGAACCATAGGAGCAGGAGCCGCCATAGGTTGAGCCATGGGCCGAGGAGCGGGAGGCGTGGGCATCGCTGCTTGCATCAACTCAGTAGAGGACGCCATGATGCCGCCCATCTTGTTGAGCTTGTTTCGAGCCTTGCGTTGAGACGCGTCGATCAAAGATGCGTTATAAATGCCACCCTGCATGTTATGCTCCGCTTGGATTCATGAGAGAGCCAAGGCCCCCGTATATATTTCCTTGGCCCTGCGCACTGCTGATTGCACTGCCGTAAGCCAATGCGTTACCTAGTGGACTAGCCTGTGGTGTAGCCGCCGCCGACAGTGCAGTGCCGCTTGATGGGATACCCTGTAAGATGTCTCGCATATAAGAGAAACGAGCAAATGGTTCGTAGGCTTCTTCCAACTGACCCGCACGTTGTACGTCAAACTCACGCTGCAACTGCTGTTGTTCCAACGAACCAATGTTGAACAACGCGTTTACGTCTTTCTGACCAAGAGCTTGGGCCGCTTCGCCTAGTGCCCCGATCCCTGTACCAAGTCCCTGGAACAACTGACCCGCACTCTGTCCGCGCTTCATCTGGTTTTCAAAAGCAGACTGTGCTTGTTGCTGCGCACCTGTGTATGCTGCCGAACGTAGCTGCGCACCTGTCCGTGCCATCTGTTCTGCTGTGTTCCGTGCTAACTCTTGCTCTGCTACAGCCTGACGAGATCCGCCAAATGCGCCTTGGCCTACCGCCTCGGCACCAATGCGTCCGCGCTCGATGTCAGACTGGCGTTGGATGTCAGCAAGAGTTGTGTCGATAACCTGTTCTACAAACGGATCATAATACTGTTGGTACGATGTTGGATCATACGCCCCAATCGTAGGACGGATCGCTTCCATACCTTCTTCGTAAGCAGAAAGAGCTTCCTCTAGTCGTGGCTCATATACACCTGTCTGTTCTTGTGCCAGACGGATCGCTTCAACCTGTGGGTCTGTAAAGCGGATAATATCAGGAGCAGCAACCCCGCCCTCTACAGCAAGAACGGGTTCGCCATACTGGTCCGTCTGAGCCATTCCAATATCAGACGTATACGTCCCGTCCGCCGCAACATACATCTGTTCCCCTGTTTCGGGGTCCGTAACCGGAGTACCAAATAACGGCGATTGGGCAGCGATCCCTGAGATCGTGCCCGTCTCTTCGTCAACTTGGTAGACGTTTGCCAGTAGGTCTTTTAGAAACTTCTCCTGATACTCAGGAAGAAGCTGCATACTTTTGACAATGGATTCCTCCGCCATCAGGCCATCCTTTCAAACTGGTTCATCATCTGGTACATCTTCGCCGCCCCCGCATTGCGGTTGCCGTTCCCTGCACCTTTGACTGCATCCGCAGTCATGACGAACTCTCCATCAGACAGCCGTGCTTCCTGCACCGGACCACCATTCTGGTAAATCATAGCTGGAATTGAATCGCTTGTCCCTGTCCCAGGGCCTTCGATAAACCCACCCGCTGCACGGTAGCTCACAGTCGGAGTACCAGGGGCCGCTGTCCCACGATAGTCAGGGCGGCGTTCGCCTGTGCGATACTGTGCTAATTCTGTCTCTGACATTACGTTCTCGAACCGTGGACGACGCTGTTGGTTTAGCATCTCCATCAGCAAGCCACCCATGATTGGATCCATCTTGCCGTCAGGCCGTGAAATACCGGAGGCTTGTAAGATCCCTTGCACCGCGCCTGTTGGACCACCGCCAATCAGGCCCATTGCGCCACGTTGCATTGCTGCCTCTCGACCTTTCTGTGATGCCAAGCCTTGTGTCAGCATCTCGCCGCGTGAACGAGGAGAGTCTCCGCCCAGCGCACCAAGGGCCAAGCCTGCACGACCCATTGTAGAACCCGTCATAAAGCTGCCGATACCAGATTGAAATGCGTCCTGCATGGAGCCGCCGCTCAACAGACTACCAAGTCCGGAGCCAAGGGCCGCGCCTAGAGGATTACCGCCGCTAGCAACCATGCCTACAAGTGCGCCAATCGAGGAGAACAGATCGCCTGTTTTCTTTTCCGTTTGCGGTTGTTCTTTTTCTTCAGCCATCACGCCTCTCCCGAAATCGCTTCTGGGGCAGTTACTGTAATACTTGTGCTGCGCCGTTCCTTGCCTGTCCAAGATTCCCCGCAGTCGGGGCAGTTGCCTGTTGGATAAGTAGCAATTTCTTCTGGCGTGTCTACTGCGTTG
>Ga0070753_1001972_pt1 | contig 11161 bp, 9 predicted proteins | sample VirMetDEL_Aug_31_FD_77441 | JGI IMG/M metagenome (GOLD analysis project Ga0070753, IMG submission 77441) | Aqueous microbial communities from the Delaware River and Bay under freshwater to marine salinity gradient to study organic matter... | ecosystem: Environmental > Aquatic > Marine > Coastal ... | reverse complement strand
TGAGTCTTATTATCACCGAAAAATTCACTAAAAGACAACTTTAGAAAATCAAAATTATTATCTTTTATGATTCTCAAAGACCTTTTATATAAACTATCGGCAAACCTAGGCATTCCATTTCTACATACATCATCAGGTCCTAAATAGAAAAACATATCATCTTCAAAGAAATAATAAAAATCGAATTCATTTTCTTCTGCGTGTTCAGCAATAAATTGTCTACCACCACAAATACCTAAATTATCTTTCTTAATATGTTCAAAACCGTATTCTTCGCATATCTCAAGGTATCTTTCCGTTGTTGATAAATCACTCGAATTATCTAATAAAAACTTTTTAGGTTTATCTATAAAATCTCTATCATAACCAATCATAGATTTTATTAAAGTTTCAAATTGATTAGGACTGTTGAATGTTATAACATACAACGCGGTATTATTCATATTTAAATCTTGATTTATCATTGGTATTGGAGACATTGATTTCTTCTCTAAAGTATTATTCTTTAAGTCTTCAAAAAACTTCCCAAATAACCCATTAGACTCGATTTCAAAAAAATCAAACATATCAGAGTGTTTATAACACATTATTGAAAATATGGACTCCTCGGTACCCATTAAGTTTTCAGATAAAGTGGACGATAATAAATTATAATAAATTCCATTAGCATCACTAATACTGTCTTTTGGACCTCCAAAAAAACCACCTCGAGCAACTCTATCGACTTTTTTACCGGCAATTCTACATATTTCATTAAACTTGAATCCATGAATCTCATTATTTGCTTCATATGGAAAACAAACAAATGAAAACTTATCAATGTATTTTGTAAGATTATCTAACGCTTTATCATGTGTAAAATAACCCTGATGAACAGTATTGGTAAGTCCAGCATCAATCCAAAACATAAATTCACTATTGAATGGGTCTAAAATTTTAGCATCATGTAATAAAAACATTTTTGACATTACAAGTGGATTATACATCTCTAATTTAGCTTGGGTAGAGTCTGATAACCACCCAGCTAAATTATACCAATCAGGATTTGTCCTTATTTCTTGTATTTTTTCGTAAAATTCATTCTTAAACCATTCTTGGTTTTTTGTGTAGAATACGGTATTTTCTTTTTTTCTAATAGACCAAACAAATTCCTCTAATTCAGGGTCACCAAAAATAATCATATTATTTTCGACCTCTAATAATTGAGAAAACTTATTTAGATAATGCTCAAAACTTCTGGACCATCCTTCTTGTAGATTATCTCTACCTATATTCCACAATCCAGTGACTAATGTTAGGTTACTCATTTAAATCCTCTAATATTTTACAGAAACTTTTATTTTTTTCAAAGTATTCAGGGTGTACGTCTTTAGGTGCCGATTCTGGATGCCACCATGTATCAAACTCCTGTGTTATAAACCATTCTTTATGATTTTGATACATGAGTGACATAATGTGTTCTTCATGATATAATCTACCTTCAAATGGTAAAACCTCAAAAAGGTAATCATCAAATTGGTTTACAACTTTCTCCCATAATTCCTTTTTACCACCAAACATTCCTCCAATTATATGAACCTCTTTTGAATAGTTTTTATAAAATTTTTCATTAACAGTTCCTGACCAATAATTTCTGGCATTTTCTTTGGCTAATAATAAAAATTTATCATCACAATAATTAATAACATTAGATAAAAATTTGTTATTGAATAAAGAACTTTCATAGAAGCACCTCATCATTGGTAATGATGTATTCAAATATTTATTTGGTATTAAACCAGTGTGTGATAATCCAGCGTCAATCCAAAAGTAATAATCATACAAACCATCTTCCTTTCTAAACCAATCAAATTTAGAATATTGTATTTCAACACACCTATCATCTCTTGTAACCGCGTTATAATCTTTTACAGAATGTATTAGTTCACTATATTTTGTAGTTCGTAAATCAAATATTTTTATTTGTAATTTATCAGGACTTATATTATTCTGAGTATAGAAAAAATCAATAAGTTCTTCAAATTCAGATTCTTGCGTATAACACAAAAAGTCGGCATTGGTCATTTTTAGTAAGGACAATAAACTCCATTTATAATGGTCACGTCTGTTAGGTCTACCACCTAAATCAGTACCGTACAAGTTATTGTATATACAAGTTATAAATTTTATTTTCATTCTCTAAGTTTTTCACAGTATCCAATGTCATACATATTAGTTGGTATCTTAGTTGGTACATATGCATTCCAATTATAAGATAATACGTAGTGATTTGAATCGAAAGTTTTATTAATATCTGAAAAATCAGGTCTTTGTGTTGTGAACAAATTAAATGGTGCAAAAGCAACACAATTTTTGTAAACTACTCTATCAAAATAATCATCAATAGCAACTTGTCTATGACTGTTATAATAATATTTGTCAGTATCCCAGTTAGCAATAATTTCTGCAGATTTTTTATTTAAAACAAACGCAGTTGTACCAAAAATACCTCTATGTTTATTTTCATCTTTTGGTGGTAAATTACATAAATCAACCAACATGTCATTATACATTTGCAATGGTCGGTGTAAAGATGGTCCTAAGTGAAAAAAATCCCAATCTACATTAGACAAAGCTTGTTCGATTTTAGGAATAAGTTCTTTAGTGTATGGCATAATAAATAAATCATCTTCCATTACTAAAATATAATCATCTTTAGATTCTAAAAAATCTTGTGCAATTTTTTGATGTGACAATCCACAACCAACATAAGAATTTGTATCAATAGCTGAAAATCTTTCAAAATCCCAACCTATATAATTCATTTCAGATTGAAATTTTTCCAATCTATCTTGTCGTCTATCTAAATTTAAAACAATTTTTTTTACATCATTAAACTTGAACATATCTTAAATCTTTTACATCATGATGTCCTCTTCTATGGACAAAAATAACCGCACCGATTTCATTTGCGGTATTTAGGTTTCTACTATAATCAGTCCAATATCCATAAATGTCAATATCATGTCTAGGACAATCGTATCTTGAAACTAATATTGATAGAACACTTTGGTCATGTCTGTGATTTTCTTCGTCCCCAACAGTACACCCTATTTTTCCATATTCAAAAGCATCTTCAATTAATTTTCTGTATCTACCATCTGATTTAAAACCAAATATACCTGAAGATAATTGTTTATCTAATAATTCACTTTCACTTGCATTCATAAGTTCGGAACATCTTTTATGTGTGTAGTTCTTATTAAGATGAACATCTGTAACACAAAAAATATGGTCACTATCTAATATATGAAAAATGTGTTCAATGTCCTTCAAACACATTACACCCGCATCTAACCAAAATACATTCCAAGCATAGGACATTGAGTCATACAAACAAAATAATTTGTCAAAGTGTTTTTTTGGGTCATTTATGTGAGGGTATTTATCCCTCATATCTTTTGGTATTTCTTTTATGAATACTTTTTCAAGAGACTGTAGTTTTGATATTTCACCGTCATTTAACCCTAAGTTATAAACAAAAATACCATCGATAAAATCGAAGGTATTTTTATGTATACTACTAATAAGTGTTAGGAGAGTGTCAAAGTAAGTACTATTCGCTCCGGTAACAACAATATTATTGTGGTAACGCATTATGTAAAAATGAAGTAATTTGTTGTTCAGGATGCATAAAAGTTTTTGCAACCTCAAAATTATGGTTTACCGAATCTATCAAAGAATTGTATTTTTCTTCAGTACATTCACTTAGAATTGTTTTTAGTTCTTCAATATTTTCAAAGAAAAATATTCCATCTCCTCGGAAATGATGTTTTACATTTCTTGTCCCATAATAAATTGGTATAGTACCACATAAAAAACAATCAATTAATTTTTCAGTAAAATAGTCATCTTCAATTGAATTTTCCATCACAATACTAAATCTGTAATCTGAAAGACCCTCAAATTTCCAATCTAACGGTTGTTGTGAACCAGTACCTAGTAAAGCAACCCCCAAATCTTTTACTTGTTCAGCAATCAGGTGTCTTAGTCTATGTCCAGCATTCCATTCTTTATTAGAATAAATCATACTTACATTTCTTGATTTTTGACGAACACCCATATCTCTTTCTCTTAACCATGTACCTCCATGACCTAACCAAACAAAATTTTTAATTTTATCACCTAAAGATTTTATATGAGAGAAAACCCAATTGAATTTATCTTGGTGTTCAACTATGTGTTTGTAATTTTCACCATTAATGATTGGTGGTTCGATAATCCAAGCCACATTCACTTTTGAAGGGTCAACTTCTTTTATAAAACACATTCTATCGGTGTATACACCAATATCATAATCGTCAATATCTCTTTGCCAATTTGTGTTAGGATTTTGATATCGTGACAGTCCATCCTGTCCAATCAAATTTTCATCGAATAATCTAATTTTTCTTTCCATTTTAATTTAATATTTCAAATTCATTTAGTCCTTTAGTATTTGCAAAAGAATCATAACCTCTAACATAATTGTGTAAAAAACACTTTCCGTTCATCTTATAAAAGTTTACAAGGTCTTTCAAAGCCGATTGCATGATATGTATTTCTTGTGCATTCTCTAATAAATAGAGTAGGTCAACTACAAGATACTTTTTATTATTTTCAATTATTTTCAAATCGGTTCTTATGCGATTTCTATCTAATCTCATCCCTCTATCTTTATCCTCATGAATAAAAATAAAAGGTTCATTATTAGGGTTTAGTTCATAATAAACTTGTTTTTCTTTTTCTAAATTTCTTGGTATATAATGTTTTTCAAATCGACTCTCATAAGGAATATTAGCACCAACATAAAAAGTTTCATCAAAAGTTTCACATTTATTTTTTAATTGTAACACTTTTTCAAACCCAACTCGAACATATGAATCACGTAAATTGTTTTGATAAACATATGACTCTGCTTCGGCATCAGAGTTTACACCAATAATTCTAAGATTAGGTAAATCAGAATACATGTACTCGACATTCACCAAATAATGATTATATGAAAAAATTGTTAATTCATTTTCTAAAGAATAATAGTGTCTCACAATACTGTTACATGTAAAACAATCTCCTAAACCCAAATGGTGATGTAAGTATTTCATTATAAGTTACCTGTCATTCTATCACACCACCCTTTTGATTCTGAGTGTGGCCATACGACCCAATATTTAGGTTTTTCTGCGGTTTGGAAATCTCTCCAAATTTTACAATACTTATCAGGGTCATTCATCATTCTATTTATTTCGGCTTTATCAGCATCTTTTCTGAATAATGTTTCATCATTTTGTCCGTGAAACGCAACTACCCAAAAATCATAATCTTTTTCAGGTACTCTATCATAACTCACATCAATACAATGTTTGAATATTTGTGAAAAACTAGACTTCCATTGTTCTTCACCACCATGTTCCTCAATACTTTTGCAAGGTGGATATTTTTTATCTAAAGTTTCTTGTAATACTGCTCTTTTTTCAAATAAAATTCCAGCATATTCTTCATAATCTCTTAGAGACCTTACTTTACCAAAACCATATAGACCATCATGACCTTCTTGGGTTTCACCATCCATACCAAATAGTTTTCTATTAGTAAGGTGTGAATGTTGGTTTTTACCAACCCATTCTTTGTCATCATCCCATTGTTTTGTTCTACCCTTACGAGTATATTCATGCCAAATTAAAACCCTGTGTGGGTGAAATAAATCATAACCGTGAGTATAAGCACGAGCTGCAATTGATATTTCTTCGCCATGGAAATAATATTCGGGGTTGTGTTGAACCTCTTTAGAAAATTCACCTAAAGTGAAACAATAGTGTGCCGAGTAAAATCTTGCAGGGACTGGTAAATCAATGTCATTCCAACCAGGGATAGTCTCAGGTAAGAAAAATACCGCACCTTCAGGAATAAACCTATCAAACACCATTCTCCATGGTTCTTGTACTCTAGCACCTGGGTCATTTTCAGGATTAAATGAAGAAACATATCCCGTAAGAAGAGGTTTTTTATGTCCCTTCTTTTGGAGTTGCTTTATCATTCCAATCATCTCTTTATCCCAATTAGGGGCAAACCTCATGTGTGAATCAATTTGCAATGTGTATTTTTCACCTTTGTAAAGTTGTTGTACGGCATGTCTTGCCCAACAAACACCCTTTGATTCATTATAGGGTATGTTTAGGATTCTAAAACGTTCATCATTTTCAAATTCGGATAAATCATCAAATTTATCTGTCTCACTAAACTGTCTGGCAATTCCGATTCTAAGATTTTCAGGTTTGGAGGCATTCTCCATCATGTTTTTTATCGTATTGACTAGTTCAGGGTCTCTATACGAAGCAATTTGAACAAAAATTTTCATGAAATACTTTTTTCAAAAAGTAATCAAAATAAGAAAGAAACTGAATAATAAATTTTAGATATTGATTATATCTATCAAATTAATGTTACTGTCACATAACCATTACCAGTATTATATGAACCCAAATTAGTAATACTTACACTATTAAATGTTGAACTTGAGTTATATTGTCCATCTGTTGTTCCTACATTTGTTGCACTACTATTAATGAAAGAACCACCTCCACCACCAGCGTCTGACGCAGGGTTTAGTGTACGGTATGCTCCACCACCACCAGTGTAGCCACCACCACCTCCACCACAAATAGGGGAACCACCACCACCTCCACCGAATCCACCGTCAGAGGCTTGACCATAACTCGTTGAGTAACCACCACCAATAAGGTCGGTGTTAAATCCATTACCACCACCACCTTGTTGTGCAGTCGGGGTTCTTGTTACTGACCCATCTCCTCGTTCACCACCACTTGAGAAACCGCCACCAGCACCTGAATCGTATGTGTTAGTTGAGGTTGTAGTTCCATTTGTGTGTGATTCACCACCATTACCTGCGGAACCTGCAGGTGCGCCAAAGAATGAAGTAGTACCACTTACATTGGTTACGGCATCAAATCCTTGTCTTAGTGTACCCGAATCATTACCTGTCCAAGCACCGTCACCTCCACCTCCACCCGCAATGAACAATGGAGTCCCACTTAACACTACGAAAGTACCACCTCCACCACCTGCACCATTATATCCTGATACTGGTTGGGTGAAATTAGCGGCAGTTTGGCCAACCGCAATGGTAACAACTTGACCCTGAGTTAGAGAATATCTACCTTCAACAATAACACCTCGTCCACCGTCTGAAGATGATGGATATGTTACTGAACCAGCCTGTGCTCCAGCAACTTCAAATTCATAAGTACCTGTCTGAGGTACAGTCCATAATTGATATCCTTGTGTAACAACATTTAAGAAACTTGTATTTTGAGTCCATGATTCTGCACTATATGCCGATTGTAACTGAACTAATGTTGGTCCATTAGCTCCGTTAGTAACACCACCTGTTGTGAAAGTAAATGCACTAAACCCATACAAAGCGTTAGGTGTTACTGATGGTGTTGGAGTAAACGATGGTGTTACTGATGGTGTAATAGTTTCAGTAGGTGTTGGCGTAGGACTATCAGATACAGATACAGTTGGCGTTACCGTTTCAGTTGGTGTAGGTGTTGAAGTTAATGGATTAAACGTAACTGAAGGTGTTGGTGTTAATGTTTCAGTTGGTGTAGGTGTTGGAGTATAAGTTTGTGATGGAGTAACAGTTGGTGTTACTGATGGGTTAATTTCAGCACTTATATAAACAGTTTGACCTGTAACCCATTGAGTTGCTGCCGACTGTATAAGAACAACTTCATTTTGTGGTACTGTTGTTCCTCCGCTTCTAAAGAAGAAACCTGAACCACTTCCTGCAGAAGCCCAAGTATAAAACGTAGGTCCATTAGGCGAACCTTGGCCAGTATTACCTGAATATACCACAGTACTTCCATTTTGACTCATAGTCAATGTAACACTCTGACCTGTAAATCCTGAGAAATAATCTGTTCTATCAATACCATCAATATCAATTGAATTCCAATAAATTCCATCTGGTTGTGTACCGCCTGAAAAACTATTAGGGTCCGTAGAACCTTCATTTATTCCACCACCATTATTATTACTAATAAGTGTATTTCCTGAAAGTGGGAAATCATATGGTAATACAACTAAATTAAACCCATAACCTGTTACCGGTATTGATGTTACTGATGGCGTTGGTGTGAACGATGGTGTAAGTGATGGTGTTACAGTTTCAGTAGGTGTCGGTGTATTTGTTGGAGTATCACTTACAGATACCGTTGGTGTTACCGTTTCAGTTGGTGTAGGAGTTGGAGTATTACTTACTGAGACAGTTTCAGTTGGCGTTGGGGTAACAGTCTCAGTTGGCGTTTGAGTTGGTGTATCACTTACAGATACCGTTGGTGTTACCGTTTCAGTTGGTGTTTGAGTTGGTGTGTCACTTACCGATACAGTTGGTGTAACAGTTTCAGTTGGCGTAGGTGTTGGAGTATCACTTACCGATACAGTTGGTGTTACAGTTTCAGTTGGCGTAGGTGTTGGAGTATCAGAAACAGATACCGTAGGCGTTACAGTTTCAGTTGGTGTTGCAGTCGGTGTTTGGGTTACATCAGGTGTATCTGTTGGTGATGGAGATATTGTTTGTGTTACGCTTGCGGTTAATGATATTGTTGGTGTAACACTTTGTGTGACAGTTGCTGTTGGAGTTGGTGATTCAGGGTACCCAACAACTATATCACAATCGGGTGCCGGAGTAATTGTTGGTGATGGAGTTGGTGTTAAAGTTAAACAAGTAATAGTACATGCACTTCCTACTGTAACAACGTTTGCATACGGCAATGATGTATCCAAACAAACTTCCATATCAGGGTCTGAACCGGATATAAATTGACCACAACAATCAGTATAATACCAAAAACTATTTAATGTTATTCCACTTTGACAAGTCATGGTGTTGGCATTTCTTGGGTTATCTCACATCCGGCTTGGTCAATGAGTTTTATGAGATATACCGAGCCAACTATAACACTAGCCGGTACTTCAAATGAAAATGGAAAACTAGCAACAGTTGCAATATATTCACAACCAGTTCCACCACTTAGGCAAGTATATATATCCACAGGTTTATTTGCGGTAACTGAAGTAATTGTTGCTGTCAATCCTGAACTCATGTCGATACTGTTGTTGTTCCGGTTATGGTACAATCCAAATCATCAATTATTTTTACCATATAAGCATCTAAACCAACAAAAGGTGCTGGTATATAAAATTGATAAGGTAAGGTAGATATTGTATCAATATACAAACAACCTGTATTACCTGTTGTACAGATATAGACATCATATGGTGATGTTCCTGTTATAGAATCAATAGTTACTTGTACAGCCATTATGTTACGATTACAACTTCAATAATTACATCATTACTAATAGGTCCATAACTAAAGGTATATGTATTCACATATAAATTAGAATAGGTTGAGTAAGTAACCAATGTTTGTTTATCCTTTACATAAATATCTTTTATGACTTGGTCAGGTCCAACTCCATTAATTTTCAAATTACTAACTCTAATAGTATTTGTAGAATTTAGTGGTACACTAGTGGATGTTGTCAAATTATTATTTACATAAAAATTATAAGTTGTGGTAGAGGCAACTAAACCACCAGTATATAATACATTACCTTTTTCAATAGTATTATAGCTTATAGTACTACATTGTTCACAAGTATCATATGTTGTAGATACTACACCAAACAAATTACCATTATAATTTGTCAATACACCGGCAAACGATATTGGTGGTATGTAAATACCTGTTATAGGTCCAACATAAGTGTAACACATATCATTATAACTAAAGAACAATCCTTGTGCAACACCATTTACTTGTACAGTTTGTACCACAATTTCAGTTCCATTACAAGCTGAATAAACATAACTATATTGTGTTGAAGGTGTTGGGCTTCCTGTTGGAGTATTGGTCGGTCTTGGTGTTTGAGTTACAGTTGGAGTTACAGTGCCTGTTGGTGTTGGACTAGCTCCAATTGTTGGAGTAACTGTAGACGTTGGTGTAATTGTAGGTGTTATAGTTGGAGTCACAGTAGTGGATGGTGTCAATGTAGGTGTTAATGTAACAGAAGGTGTTGGTGTGTTAGTCACAGTTGTTGGACAAGACTCGCAATTACCATACAATCCATATATATTATTCACATTTGCATTACTTGAGACTCTTTCGTCACCAACATAAGTAACACATCTAACAATACCGTTTACTGATGCTGATATTGTGATACCTGTAGCAATTGGTACATCCAAATATTTCAAATCATCATTGGTATAGTAGTATTCACCTGTATTACAATCTAACAACACGTGAGTATCCAAACAATTCAAGAATTCATCAAACACTTCAAATGTAACCGCTCCTGCAACATCTACTCTATTTGTAGGTGTTGGAGTTGGAGTTGTTGTAGGTGTTGAACTTGGGTCTGTGACCGCTGATATACTAAATAAAATACCATCAGGATAACATGTTGAAGGTGTAGGTGTTGGAGTAACAGTAATAACCTGTGTAACTTCAAACGTAGTACCTGAACAATCTAATGGTGAAGGTGAAGGTACTGGTGGAATATAATCACAATCAAAATAAGCCGTAAAGTCAAAATCAGTACAACCTGTTGGCGAAGGTGTTGGTGAAGGACATATTCCTGTTGAAAATACTGAACTATTAAAATCAGGACATGGTGAATAGCAAGGGCTACTACCCATTATAAGACAAGGACCACCCAAACTAGTTGACAAACACCATGTATTCGCTGTGTAATATATGTAACCAGTGGTTACACTATCACCTGTAAAGTAATCATAACCATTATAAGTTCCCGCGGTTGTATAGTTACCTGTGTATGCCGTATATCCGGAAACAGATGTATAGAAACAAAAATCATCAACAGAACAATAGTCAGGAGTTGGTGTAGGTGTTGGTGTTTGTGACGTTATTGTTGGTGTTGGAGTAGGTGTTGGTGATTCATAAGGGAAACATTCACCTATCAAAGTAACAATAACAATATTAGGGACAATTATAGTGTCTTTACATACACATAAATCAATACTTTGACTTGGACCTAATATTAGTGTTAATTCATTACCATAACAATCAATATATGAAACATCCGCACTTACC
>Ga0070753_1001968_pt1 | contig 11173 bp, 11 predicted proteins | sample VirMetDEL_Aug_31_FD_77441 | JGI IMG/M metagenome (GOLD analysis project Ga0070753, IMG submission 77441) | Aqueous microbial communities from the Delaware River and Bay under freshwater to marine salinity gradient to study organic matter... | ecosystem: Environmental > Aquatic > Marine > Coastal... | reverse complement strand
GGCACCGGATCGCACGACGGGGGCAAGTCCGAGCGTGATCGCTGTGACGTTGCATCCGGGAACAGCGATTCTGGATGCCCCGGCCAACACCTCGCGTTGCTTAGAACCGTCAGCGTGCACAAGTTCGGGCAAGCCGTACTCCCACGCTCCGTAAAACTCGCCGCCGTAAAAGTCTGCCCAGTCGCTAGCGCTCGTGAGCCTGTGGTCGGCACCACAGTCGATCACGAGCGTGCTCTCCGGCAGGTGGGCAGTGAGTTCGCCAGATTTACCGTGGGGCAAAGCCACAAACACCACGTCGTGCCCAGCGAGGTTCTCTGGAGTTGTGTCGACAAAGCTCAGGTGTTCGAGAGAGCGAAGGTGGGGCTGCACCTGAATGAGGGGCTGCCCTGCGTTGCTGAATGCGGTCACCGTAGTGACATCGAACTCGGGATGGTTTGCGAGCAAACGCAAGAGTTCACCGCCCGCGTAGCCGCTTGCGCCTGCTACTGCTACCGAAAGAGACATGGATCAACCTTATTGAACGAGGGAACGCCCGGGAGACAGGGGCGCGCTGAGTCGGCGACGGATCGCGAGAATCGGCGGCAGTGAGCCACGCCGACGCGAGCGGTCGCCTAAGATCGCTCGCTCGAAAAACGACGTCGCAGGCCACAAGACAGCGCGAAGCTATCGGTGCCTGCTGCAAAAAAGTCGTTCACAAAATCAGCGTACTACCGCACCGCTACCATCACCGAATCGCTACTGTTGCTTGTGCGGGCGGAATACCCGCACTTGCGCGGAGATACGCCCGCGAAAGCGTACACAATGAGGAGAAACCCATGTCAGAGTTTGACGCCCTGCTCGATCTGATTCCGATCGGCGATATTGCCAAAAAAATTGGCGTAGACGAGAACATCGCAGAGCTTGCTGTCAAGGCCGCAGTGCCCGTCATCGTTGGTGGCCTCGCCGCCAACGCTGCAACGTCCGACGGCGAGAAGGCTCTCGAGGGCGCCCTCAAGAAGCACAAAGGCAAAGTGCCAACCAACGTTGACGACATCGACACCGCTGATGGTGACAAGATCGTCAACCACGTATTTGGTTCGAAGAAAAAGGAAGTTACTGCGGCCGTCGCCGACAAGAGCGGCAACGCCACTCAGGAGATCATCGCTCAGGTACTCCCCATCATCGCCCCCATCGTTATGGCGTGGGTTGCCAGCCAGTTCCTTGGCAAAAAAGAGACAGCAACCGAGTCGACGGCAGCAGAGGACGACTCGCCTCTCGGTGGCATCGGCGAAATGCTCGGTGGCTTCGTCAGCAGCAAAGAAGGCCAGGACATGATCGGCGGAGTGCTCGGCGGACTCTTTGGCGGCAAGAAGTAAAGTCTCCGTTTTCGTAGCGATCTAGCGCTCCACACAAGGCCCGCAGTTCACTTAAGAACTGCGGGCCTTGTGCATTTCAGAGATGTCGGTCTGGGATGCCGCGCCGCGAGGTTATTCGCGCAGCGTAGCCCCGTGGCGCTCTCCGGCAAGAGCCACTGCCGCAAGCTTCGCCTCGGTTGCTTCTGCGGCCGTGAGGGTGCGGTCCGCGCCCCGGAACCGCAACGCAAACGTCAGTGATGACGTGCCGTCGGCCAGCCCAGCACCGCGATACACGTCAACCAACTGAGCGTGCTCGAGCAAAGCGCCTGCGCCCTCGATGATTGTTGCCAGAACGTCGCCTGCAGGCACCGAATCGGCCACCACAAGCGAGAGGTCTTGAGTCGCCGCCGGGAAACCAACAATTGGGGTTGGCACCACATCGGTGGGAGCTGCGGCAATGAGAGCGTCGAGGTTGACCTCGAGAACCGCGACAACTCTGGGCAAATCGAGGTCATCGGCAATTATCGGCAACAATTCGCCGGCAAACCCTACCGACACTCCACCAACAAACAGTTCTGCCGTGCGGCCGGGGTGCAACGACTTGTGCGAACCCTGGGCGACAGTAAGCGCTGCTCCAACGGAAGCCGCCAACTGATGAGCCGCCGAGAGGGCGTCGGACAAGCCACTTGGCACCGCGGCAAGCACCGGTTGCTTCGTGACAGTGTCACCAACAAACAGTGCGCCAACGTGCCACGGCTGAGGCGGGATACCCGCGTTCAGGGTGTTGAGGGTTGCGGCATCCGGCCGAGCGTTTCCGACCGGCAGTGGACCGCTACCGTAGCTCGTGCCTGCCTCGGGAAGGAAGACCGAGCCGGACTCGAACACGGCAAGATCGGTGAGACCTCTGGAGAGGTTGCGCCTCGCGATATCGATAAGACCGGGCAACAAGGAACGTCGCATGAGAGCGGCTTCCGAGTCGATCGCGTTGGCGAGCCTGATTGTTGCTGCGCCATCCTCACTGAAAAGATCGATCGCCTTCTGGCTCAAGAACGGGTAGGCGAGAACCTCGGTGAGTCCACCGGCTGCGAGAGCGTGGGATGCCGCGCGCCGCTGGTGCTGCGCGCGAGTGAGACCACGACCGGGAGGCGCGACGGGCAACACCGACGGAATGCGGTCGTAGCCGACGATGCGGGCGATCTCCTCAACAAGAGTCGGAGCGTCGGAGAGGTCGGGGCGCCAGGTGGGAGGAGTGACACGCAATCCCCCGTCGATGCGCTCAATGCTCGTTCCGATCATCGTGAGTGAGTTGTTGATCTCGTCGTCGGTGTAGTCAACGCCAATGAGCGATGCCGCGTAGCCGTCTGCCAGATCGATTGTGATCTCGGAAACGGGTTCGCCCCAGCTTGAGCCGAGAGTATCGAGAGTGCCGCCTGCCAGCTCGACGAGTAGCTGCGCAACTCGCGAAGCGGCTGCCGCAGAAATGGCAGTGTCGACACCGCGCTCGTAGCGCTTTGCCGCTTCGCTCGGAAGCTTGTGGCGGCGGGCTGTGCGCGCAATAGTCACGGGCTCCCAGTTCGCTGCTTCAACAAGAACGTCAACAGTGGAGTCGCTGATTTCGGTCTTTGCGCCACCCATGACTCCTGCGAGCCCGATGGGTCCAGAGCCGTCTGTGACAAGAAGATCTTCGGTCGAGAGTTTTCGAACCTTGCCGTCGAGAGTCTCGAGAGTTTCGCCCTCTGCAGCACGCCTCACGACGATGCCACCGGTCAGAGTGGCGAGGTCATAACCGTGTGTGGGGTGACCAAGCTCGAACATGACGTAGTTGGTGATGTCGACGGGAAGCGAGACCGAGCGCACTCCCGCGAGAGCCAATCGCGCGACCATCCACGGTGGAGTGGGCACGGTCGGGTCAATGCCGCGAACCACTCGCGTCTCAAAACTTGTCGCGCCTTGCTTTCCCCGAATTGGAGCCTCGTCAGAGAACGAGAAGTCGAATCCTGTGCCGGGCACGACATCGATCGCAGCCACGGGGTCGCGGAATGCCGCGCCCGTCGAGTGCGAGTACTCGCGAGCGACTCCGCGCAGCGAGAAAGCGTAGCCGCGGTCGGGAGTGACGTTGATTTCAACTGCCGCATCATCGAGCCCGAGGAGCGCAATAGCGTCGGTGCCAACCTCAGGGTCGAGCCCGAGGGAGGAGAGCAACAAAATTCCGTCGTGCTCTTCGCCCAAACCCAGCTCGCGCGCCGAAGCGATCATGCCGTCAGAAACGTGGCCGTAGGTCTTTCTCGCAGCAATGGGAAATGGCCCGGGAAGGACCGCCCCGGGAAGCGATACAACAACCTTGTCGCCGACAACGAAGTTGTGAGCACCGCACACGATGCCGCGGGGCTCCGCCTCGCCAACGTCTACTTGGCACCAGTTGATGGTCTTGCCGTTGGACTGTGGCTCGGGTTCAAGTGAGAGCACTCGGCCCACAACGATCGGGCCAGTCAGCTCGAACGTGTGAACGTCTTCCTCTTCGAAACCCACGCGCACGAGAGCCTCGTGAACGTGCTCGAGAGTCGCATCTGCGGGCACGTCGACATATTCGCCGAGCCAACTCAACGGGACGCGCATCAGACCACCATTCCAAACTGCTGCGAGAAGCGGATATCGCCCTCGACCATGTCACGCATGTCACTCATGTTGTTGCGGAACATGAGCGTGCGCTCGACACCCATGCCGAACGCGAAACCCTGATAAACCTCTGGGTCGATACCTGCTGCGCGCAACAGGTTTTGGTTGACCATTCCGCAACCACCCCACTCGATCCACCGAGCGCCACCCTTGGCATTGGGCTGCCAGACATCCATTTCTGCACTCGGCTCCGTGAACGGAAAGTAGTTGGGGCGCAGACGAATCTTGGCGTCCTCACCAAACATTTGGCGAGCGAAGTGCTCGAGAGTGCCACGAAGGTGAGCCATCGTGAGGCCCTTGTCGATGGCGATTCCCTCGATCTGGTGGAACACGGGAGTGTGCGTCGCGTCGAGCTCATCGGTGCGGTACACGCGCCCGGGTGCGACAACATAAACGGGAAGCTCACGGCCCAACAGCGAACGAATTTGCACGGGGCTAGTGTGCGTGCGCAACAACAAATGTGCGTCGACAGGGTCAACAAAAAAAGTGTCTTGCATCGCACGAGCCGGGTGGTCTTCGTCGAAGTTCAGTGAGTCAAAGTTGAACCACTCGTTTTCGAGCTCCGGCCCTTCAGCGACCTCCCACCCCATTCCGACGAAGATGTCGGACATGCGCTCCATGAGGAGGCTGAGGGGATGCCGCGCCCCTTTGCGCCACGTCGTGGCTACGGCCGTGACATCCACAGTCTCGCTCTCAAGCCGCGCGGTCTCTTCGGCGAGCGCAAGCTCTTCTTCGCGAACGCTCAAAGCCTGGGCAACCTGCGCGCGCGCACCGCCAACGAGCTTTCCCGCGGCGGCCTTCTGATCACCAGGAACATCGCGCATGAGCGCGTTGAGTTTCGCTAGCTGCGAGGTTTCGCCGACGTGAGCCGAGCGAGCTGCCTTCAGCTCGGCAACGCTCGAGGCTTCGCCAATAGCGGCTATGGCTGCAGCGGTCGCTTCAGCAACGGCTGTCTCTGTAATCGGGGTGGGTTCTGACACAAGAAACGAGTTTAGTTGCAGAGCATGCGCCCTCGTGCCCACAGCGTGAAGTTCGCGCTATGCACGGCGAGCCCGCTAGGAGCGTTGCGCGAAAGCGCTCTCGTACAGACATACCGAGGCGGCAGTCGACAAATTCATCGATTCGGCGTGCCCATAGATCGGAACCGTGATGGCGCTATCGGCGAGAGCCAACTGTTCGTCGGTGAGGCCTCGAGCTTCGTTGCCAAAAAGCCATGCTGTTGGTGCGGCAAGAGTTCCCGCTTGGCGAGCAGCCAAGAGGTCTTCGCCCTTGATGTCGGCGGCAATGACAGTGAGCCCGGCATCCCGGACGCGATCAAGAACTACTGACAGGTCGGGAGCAAGAGCGACCGGCACGTGGAACAGCGAACCCGTTGTTGCCCGCACAACTTTGGGGTTGTAGAGGTCGACGCTTCTGCCGGTAAGTATGACGCCGTCTGCCCCGGCAGCATCGGCTGCCCTAATAATGGTTCCCGCGTTACCGGGGTCACGTACTTCTTCGAGAATCGCGAGAAGCTTCGGCTCGCTCGCAATGATGTCTTTGAGTGATGTCGGGAACTGCTTGCACACGGCAATGATCCCTTGAGGGGTCACGGTATCTGCCATTGATTCGAGAACCTGCTCGGTCACAAATTCAATGTCGAGATCGACGGATGCCGCACCCTTAGCGATGAGCGGGTAGCGGTCGAGCGCGGTTGGAGTCGCGTATAACTCGACGAGCAGCTCTGGACGGTAGGTCATAGCCTCGGAAACCGCTTGAGGACCTTCAAGCAAAAAGTAGCCCGTCTGCTGCCGTGCATCTTTTTTCGCAAGCTTGGCTACGGCGCGAACGCGCGGCGAACGCGGGTTGTCGATCATAAGACTGATGGTAGGGCTTTGGGTGACCACAAGCTCGCACCCCGCGCGGGTGCACGGAAAGTTAACGACACATGCACCGGGAGGAAACCTCCCGGTGCATGTGTCTACAGCGTGTTGTCGCTTAGGCGGAAACCTTTTTAGCGTTGACGTCGGAAGGCAAAGCAGCCTTGGCCGTCGCAACAATCGCGGCGAACGTAGCAGGCTCGGTGACAGCAAGGTCAGCGAGGATGCGGCGGTCGACCTCGATACCAGCGAGATTGAGTCCCTGGATGAAGCGGTTGTAGGTGAGGCCGTTTGCGCGTGATGCAGCGTTGATGCGCTGGATCCACAGGCGACGGAAGTCACCCTTGCGGGCACGACGGTCGCGGTATGCGTAAACGAGCGAGTGTGTGACTTGCTCTTTAGCCTTGCGGTAGAGGCGTGACCGCTGTCCGCGGTAGCCCTTGGCGCGCTCGAGGATAACCCTGCGCTTCTTGTGAGCGTTTACTGCTCTCTTTACTCTTGCCATTGTTCTATTCCTTCAAATTCCGTTGAGCGCTTGGCTGGCCTAGAGGCCGAGAAGCTTCTTGATCTTCTTGGCATCCTGGGGAGCAAGAACGGCGTCTTGGTTCAGCATGCGCTTCTGCTTGCCGGACTTGACTTCAAGGTTGTGTCGCATACCTGAACGCTGCTTCTTGATCTTTCCGCTGCCGGTGACCTTGAAGCGCTTCTTGGCGCCCGAGTGTGTCTTCTGCTTAGGCATCTTTATCCTCTTTCTTGGGTGCTTTCTCGGCCGGGGTTTCAGCCGATACAGGTTTTTTAGGCGCAGCCTTTGCCGCCATCACCTTTGCCGCGCTAGCAGCACCGGCTGCAGTCGGCTTGATGGGCGGGCGGGCGGCAACAGCGGCCTTGGGCGTCGACGCCGGTGGCGTTGACTTGGGCGCTGCAGACTTGGGAGCTACTGACTTGGGTGCAGCAGCAGGCGCTTCGGCTGCCTTAGCAGGAGCGGCACTCGACGCAGTCGGCGCGCTCTTGGGTGCTGACGAACGAGCAGGAGCTGCCTGACGCGGCGCCTTGACGAAAGTGTCTTCGACAAGCTCGGCGGAAAGCGGGGCTTTCTTCGCTGCGGGCTTTTCGGCAGGCTTCGACGCTGCGGGCTTCTCGACGGCATCAGGGCCACCAGATGCCTCATCGGCGCGACGCTCGGACTTGCTCGAAGACCGACGCGCATCTGCTTCAGCCTTGGCCGCTGCCTTGGTCTTGTGTGGACCAATAACCATGACCATGTTGCGACCGTCGATTGTTGGGGTCGATTCGACAGAACCGAACTCCGCAACATCCTCAGCAAACTTCTGGAGAAGACGAACGCCCTGGTCGGGACGCGACTGCTCGCGACCGCGGAACAGAATCATTGCCTTGACCTTGTCGCCACCGAGCAAAAAGCCTTCGGCGCGCTTGCGCTTGGTCTCGTAGTCGTGGGTGTCGATCTTCAAGCGGAAACGCACCTCTTTGAGGATGGTGTTCGCTTGGTTGCGCCTAGCCTCTTTAGCCTTTTGCGCTTCTTCGTACTTGAACTTGCCGTAGTCCATGATCTTGGCAACGGGAGGCTTGGAATTGGGAGCAACCTCAACCAAATCCAGATCGGCCTCCTGGGCCAGGCGAAGTGCAACGTCAATGGAAACGACGCCAACTTGCTCGCCATTGGGGCCAACAAGTCGGACCTCCGGTACCCGGATGCGGTCGTTTGTACGGGGATCGCTGATGCGGAACTCCTTCATAACTTCGAATTGCTACAACTGGCGGAGGTTACCGCGCAGCGACGAAGGAGGAATTCACGCGTTTTTCAACACGACACCCTGAATAGCTCTGCTCGCTCGACCGGTTTCGATTCGTCACAAGACGAACCAGTGACGATCGGCACTGCAGGGGGTGTAACTACCCGGTAACCTTGTAGCGGTCGACGGGTGGGAGAATCTCCACTTTCGTATCGGGGCAAGCCCCGAAGCCTGCACAAGAATAGCAGAAATACGGAATTTCGTCGCATCCTCGGCAGTTTGATCTTTCGAACCGCTCTCAGCCCCCAATCGAAGGATCATCATGGCCGACAACGACTTTGCTTCTGCCGAGATCCGCGATATATCCGAAGTGCCCGCAGTCGAGCTCATCAACACCGTATCGGTGCACCTCATGAGCGCGGCCGCAGTAAAACTCGGTCTCTCCGAATCCCCAAACGCCGCAGCTGAGATTGACCTCGACGAAGCGCGCAAACTCATCAACGCTCTCGCAGGACTCATCACCGCCGCGGCCCCTGATATTTCAAACAGCCACGCTCGACCCCTGCGTGATGGCCTCCGATCACTTCAACTTGCGTTCCGCGAAGCCTCGCACTTCCCCGACGCGATCGGTCACGGCCCTGGCGAAAAGTTCACGGGCCCCGTCAACTAGCGCGCGAGAGTCGCCTCTTCAGAGGCGAGCTCAAAAAAGTCGACAATCAGTGCTGAGGCGTCAAGGCCACTATCCTCGGCTGTCGGCCAGGAGTGGCCACCACCCTCGAGAGTGACAAGAACAACGGCTGTCCCTGCCGCACACTCGTCCAGACTAACGGTCATGAGGGAGCCGTCGATCACCCGGGCAGAACTGGAAGCGCAACCATTGGTGAGCTCCCACTCTCGAGTGTCCTCTGCGACAGACGCGTTTACCCACGAACCGAAACGCGCACCAGTTCGAGCGTTCGTCGCTCCACCTGCGAACGGCACCGTCGCATCGGCCGTGCCGTGAATGATGAGCACGGGCATCCGCTGGCGATCAACGCAATCGCTTCCGCTCAAAGCTCCAGCCACGACGGCAATCCCTGCGATGTGTTCACTCGATTCGCACGCGATTCGGTTGGCGAGCATCCCACCGTTGGAAAAGCCAGCGATAAAAACTCGCTGAGGGTCGCCGGCGAAGGTCCCGAGGACATCCCGGATCACCGTGTCGATAAAAGCAATGTCATCGACGTCTGTGCGAGCGGGTACTCCACAACACACTCCGGCGTTCCAGGAAAACTCCCCCTCGATATCGGCGGCGATAGTTCCTTCTGGATACACAACAATGAAGCCCTCGCGCTGCGCCAAGACACTGAGCCCCGTGTAGGCGGCCATTCGTTCAGCGCTAGCGCCCGCTCCGTGCACGGCGATCAGCACGGGAAGAAGGTCACCGGTGTCACGAAACTCCGGGGCCACAACTGTGTAGTTTCTCTCGAGGCCATCGAGAGAAACCGAGCGGGAGTCGTGCGAGACAGTCACAATGTCAGCGGACGGTGTCGCGAGCTCCGCACTATAAATTGGCGCACAACCGGCAACAAAAAAGGCACACGCCGCAATCAGCAGACCGATCGCGAGACGAGTGCGGGGCGCTAGGGATGCCGGACTCTCACGAACCGTCAGTGGCCACAGCATGCAGCCAGTCTAAACACGTGATCGACGCCGCAACGACCTACGCGGCGACGACCTGCACTGCCATCGAGTCGACTCGATCGGCAATGAGAGCACTCTGGGCCCATCGCGCTTGCAAGCGCTCAAGAACAGCGCTCAACTCGGTGCGATCTAGACCCGGAGAAATCGCCACGTGCACTTTAAGCTCAGCTCCCTCCATGAGTCCGCGCGGGTCGCCAGCGACTATCGCGACGCTGCGAACCACGGCTTCGCCGCGAGCCGCATCGGCAAAAGCGTCGAGCACAGCTTCGTCGTTGTAACACGGCACCCACTCGAGCGATTGAGCAATCGACCACAACGCCGGGCGACGAATCGTGAACTGGCTCGGTGACGTTGGGTCAATTACAACAAGATCGGTGCCCTCGCTCGCCGCAGCAAGAGCCACACGCACGGCAGTCGCGGGAACAGGGCGTGCCTTGTTGTCCCACACGCCCATTGCTTCGACCGATGAGAATACGGGAAGCACCCGTCGCCCATCCGGCGCGGTCACGGTAACAATCGACAGCTCTTGGGACTTATCGATCGTGTGACCGGTGTCGGAAACACCAGTCTCGCCGAGCTCCGCGAGCAAAGGGATCAGGAATCGTGACTCGCGAACGATATCAATAACCGCGGTCTCTGCGACCTCACCGGCGCGAAACTTCTCCACTGCCTCAAGGAACCCGATGGGGGCGCTACCGTCGTCCTCAGCACTGGGGTTGGGCTCGAAGTGACGACCCTCCCACGGAGTTCCTGCGGAGTCAGCGAGCGGCATTAGTCACCGGCGACGTCGAGGGCCTCGGGAAGAGTGAAAGCCTTGGCGTAGAGAGCCTTACCCACAATGGCTCCTTCAAGGCCCAGAGGAACAAGTTCCCGCAGATCGGCGATGTCATCGAGGCTGGAAATGCCTCCGGAAGCGATCACGGGCTTGTGAGTGCGTTCCATGACCTGGCGAAGCAACTCAAGGTTCGGACCCTGCAGAGTTCCGTCCTTCGTCACGTCGGTCACGACGTAGCGGCTGCAGCCAGCTGACTCCAGTCGCTCAAGAACACTCCACAGGTCACCGCCCTCTTTTGTCCAGCCACGAGCAGCGAGGGTTGTACCGCGAACATCAAGGCCAACCGCTATGGAATCGCCAAACTCCGAAATAACGTGCGCGGCCCACTCGGGGTTTTCGAGAGCTGCCGTGCCCAGGTTGATGCGTTTGGCACCGGTCGAGAGTGCGGCTTCGAGGCTTGCGTCATCCCGAATGCCGCCGGAGAGTTCGATGTTTACGCTGCGCGGAGTGTTGCGAATAACCTTCTCGATGACTTTGTGGTTGTTGCCGCGACCGAACGCTGCGTCGAGGTCTACGAGGTGAATCCACTCGGCACCTTGACTGATCCACTCGCCTGCCGCGTCGACGGGGTCACCGTAGCTTGTCTCGGTTCCAGCCTCACCTTGAGTGAGCCGCACCGCCTTGCCGTCCGCAACATCGACAGCGGGAAGGAGGGTTAGGACTGGGGACTTAGAGAATTCGCTCAACGGGTACCTTCTAGGAAATTTCTGGGTGCCGCGCGACGTGAAGTGCGCGCGCGCAAACACTCGATAGTACCCGTTTGCCGGGGCCTACAGAGTCGTCAACCAATTGCGAAGCAACTGGATGCCGGGCTCCCCCGACTTTTCAGGGTGAAATTGGGTGGCTGTCAGTGGGCCGTTCTCGACCGCAGCGATAAACGGACTACCGTGGGTTGCCCAGGTCAATAGTGGTGCAGGAAAGGGTGGCTGGACGTCGAGAGTCCACTCTTGAGCGGCGAAAGAGTGCACAAAATAGAAGCGCTCATCGGCGACTCCTTCGAACAGTCGTGAGCCTTCTGGCACGTCAACAGTGTTC
>Ga0070753_1001961_pt1 | contig 11194 bp, 6 predicted proteins | sample VirMetDEL_Aug_31_FD_77441 | JGI IMG/M metagenome (GOLD analysis project Ga0070753, IMG submission 77441) | Aqueous microbial communities from the Delaware River and Bay under freshwater to marine salinity gradient to study organic matter... | ecosystem: Environmental > Aquatic > Marine > Coastal ... | reverse complement strand
GTGAAGAGATAGCAAGACAGTATGTAACAAAACAAGAATTAAAAGCTGACTTTGATGTCCTTATAAGTAGGATAGATAAATTAGGTGAAAAGCTTGACAAACTCTTTGAAGTCAAGTAAAATATACATGTAGGTATTATAAATGAGTAAAAAGAAAAAAACATATAAAAAGAAATATACTACAAAGGATAGATTAGATATGTCTAAAGGTGGTAGAGTAAAAGCTCAAGTAGGTGGTATACAAAAAGCACCTATAAGTCGTAGAAGACCTCCTATGTCTATAGAAAGAGAAGAAGAGGTTAGACCTACTGTTCAGCCTACAGTACCTAATAAACCTTTACCTAAAGCTCCAGTAGAACCTAAAAGACCTGATGTTATTCAGCCTCAAGAAAGATTTATTGAAAATATAGATACTGCTGCAAATAATATAGATACTACATTTAGACAAGCTCCAACAACAGGTAAAGGCTCTGACCAAATGTTTATTGGTAGAACAGACCAAGAAACTAGAACTCCACAACCTGCTCAAGCTCAAACTACACAAGCTGCTCAAGCTCAAGGACCCGGTGGATTATGGTGGAGAGATGCAGGATATGGTTCTTTTAGAGAAGCTATAGATGATGGTTGGACATATGACTCTAATTCAAGAACATGGTCTCCGGGTGGTAGTACAACTACAGGTGGTACAACTACAGGTGGTACAACTACAGGTGGTGATACAACTTCAACAACTACTGAAGCACCTATAACAACTCAACAAAGAGCAGAACAAATAGCTGCTGGTGATTTCTCAGGTGTTGATTTACCAACTATTCCAAAGCCTGAAGAAATTAGTATGGAAGGTACTGAGTTAGACCCAACTTCAGAAGCTTTTAAAATGCAAGAAACAGCAAAAGCTGAAGCTGCTAGAGTTGCAGATGTTACCCCAGAAACTGTAAGCACTGTAGATACTGTTGAAAAAGGTGTTGTTGATGCAAATGTAACAGCATCTACTTTTGATGCAATTATAAATGACCAGCCTGTAGAAGTACAAGCTGCTATAAGAGAATTAACACCTGAATTAAAACAAAGAATAACTGCAAACGTAAAAGAAATAGAACAACGTGACCCTACTCAAGCAGCAAAAATATTACAAGAACAAATTGAAGCTGCATTAGCTCCAGAAGTTCGAGGACAATTAAGACCAATTTCTAGAGTTCCAGAAGTTACTGGAGAAAGAGTTGAAATGGAAGTAGTTCCAGAAGCTGAAGTAACTACAAGAACTGCAGAGATAATAAGTGAAAAACAAAAAACAGATATACTTTCTAACGTCACAGGAGAAGGTGTAAACTTAGAAGATATTCCACAATTTAATGTGGTTGGTCAAAGAACTGCACAAGTTGCAAAAGCTAATACAAGAATAGCACAAGAGTTAGGAGAAGCTCCAAGTGAAGATGCACAAACTAGGTCAGCTATCACATCTGATGGAATTGCTAAAGGTAATGCTGCTCAAATAGGCGGTGTACCTACTGTTGCGGCTGCATCAAGACAAGCAGTAACTGGAGAAGCTCGTAAGACTGCAGCAGCAGATATGTTAGCTGTGGTTGGTGAAATGCCACCAGAAGTAACAGCAGCTATTATTGAAGACCCAGCAACAGTAGAAGCTCAATTAGATACAGCACCTGTTAATGTTCAAGCAGCAGTAGCAGCTTTACCAAAAGAAGCTTTAGTATCTACACAGATGGAAGGATTACTTGCTGGTATAGAAGAAAACAAAACTCCTGCATGGGCTAGACCTGCTGTAGATGCAGTTAATGCCATGTTAGCTAGAAGAGGTATGTCAGCTTCAACAGTAGGAAGAGATGCTTTATTTAATGCTATTATTCAAAGTGCTTTACCAATTGCACAAAGTAATGCACAAGCTTTACAACAAAGAGCTTCACAAAATTTAAGTAACGAACAACAAGCTAACTTACAACAAGCTAATCAAGTCATGCAACAAAGAATGACTAATCTTTCTAACAGACAAACAGCAGCTTCACAAACTGCACAAATGGCACAACAAGTTGTATTAAAACAAGGTGAGTTTGAACAACAAGCAGTACTAACTACAGCTCAACAAGAGCAACAAGTTAGAATGCAAAACATTCAAAACGAACAACAAAAAGCTTCTCAAGAATCTGCACAAAGACAACAAGTAGCTATTGCTAATTTAGATACAGCTACTAAAATAGATTTAGCTAATCTTGAGCAACTTAATGCAGCCGGTAGAGATAATTTAACTGCTGACCAACAAACAAGATTAGCAGAGTTTCAAGCTAAAGTAGATAGAAATGCTAGACAAGCTGAACTTGAACAAAGAATGGAAGAGGTTAATCTTAGTAATGATTTAAAAGTAGAACTTGCAAACTTAACAGAAAAGAATCAAGCTGCTAGAGAATCTATGACTGCAGAGAATCAAATGAGATTAGCAAATCTTAATGTTCTTGTAGACTTTAAAAAGACTAATGCTAACTTAGCACAGCAAATGGACTTAGCAAATATGTCTGCTGAGAATCAAATGGAACTTGCAATGTTGCAAGAAAGAGCTGCTGCAGATAGTGCAAACTTTACAGAAGCTAATAAATTTAGATTACAAGAACTCACAACTGCTGCAAATGTTTTATCACAAAATGCTGAGTTAAAACAAAGAGCAGAGTTTGCTAAGTTAAGTGCTGAAGAAAAAATAGCACTTGCAAATCTTACAGCTAAGAATCAAGCAGATAGTGAAAATATGTCTGCTGAAAATCAGATTGAGTTAGCTAATTTAAATAAAAAAATGAGAACTGCTGAAGTTAATGCTAACTTAGCACAACAGTTAGGACTTGCAGAGCTTTCAAATGCACAAGAAGCTGCAATGACTAATGCTCAGATTAATGCTAACATGGATATGGCTAACTTTAATGCAGAGCAACAAACTGCTTTAGCTAATAGTAAGTTTATGCAAAGTGCTACTCTTGCTAATTTTAATGCTGAACAACAAGCTATTATGCAAGATGCTACTTCACTAGCTGCAATGGATTTAGCTAACTTAGATGCTCAAACTAAAGTTAAAGTAGAAAATGCTAGAAACTTTTTAGCTTTAGATATGGCTAATTTAAATAATGAGCAACAGTCTAATATCTTAAAAGCTCAACAAGAACAACAAAGATTATTGAGTAATCAATCGTTTGAAAATGCTGCAGCTCAATTTAATGCAGCATCAGAAAATGATGTAAATAAATTCATGGCTGGACTTAATTCACAGATGAGTCAGTTTAATGCTTCACAAGCTAACGCTATGGCACAATTTAATACAACTCAAGAAAATGCTGCAGAAGCTAGAAGAGTTGGTATGGAGTTTGAAGCTAATAAAATAGATGCACAATTAGCAACAGAAGTAGATAGATTCAATGCTCAACAAGAATTTGCTAGAGAACAGTTTAATACACAAAATGAAACTGTTATAGCACAGTCTAATGTACAGTGGAGAAGACAAGCTAATACAGCTAATACAGCAGCTTTAAATGCAGTTAATCAACAAAATGCACAAAATGCTTTTGGAATGACTGCATCAGCTATGAACTTTTTATGGCAACAATTAAGAGACGAAGCAGACTTTGCATTTAGGTCAGAAGAAGGTGATGCACAAAGAAAAGCTTCATTAATGATTGCTGCTTTAGGAAACGAAGGTGCTACAGCACAAGATACAAGTTGGAGTACAAATTTATCTGCTATAACAAAATTAGTAGAAGGATGGTTAGATTAATATGGGATGGTTAAGAAAAAAAGCAAAACAAATAGGTAAAGCTATAAAAAAAGTAGGTAAGAAAATTAAAAAAACTTTTGGTAAGTTGCTAAAGCTTTTGGTAAATTAGGACCTATTGGAAGTATAGCTATGTCATTTTTATTACCGGGACTAGGACAAGCCATGTCGGGATGGATAGGTAGTTTTGGTAAAGGAGTAATGAATATATTACCTAAAGGAGCTAGTGAATTTTTATCAGGAGCTGCAGAATTTATAAGAAACAATGCTATACGTCCTGTTACTGGGAAAATTTCTCAAGTTTATGATAGTATTACTGGAGCTTTAAGTGCTGGATTTGAAGGAGCTAAAAATATTATTGAAACAGGAGTAAATAAATTAGGAGGACTTGTAGGTAAAGAAGAATTAGGTACAGACATAAGAAATTATTTTGCAAACTTAAAACCTTCTAAAACTGCAGAGACTCCAAAAGTTGCAGAAGTAGATACTACATCAATTGATGTTCCTATCGATACAAAACTAGAAAAAATGGATTTAAAAGAAAAATATGCAGATGAAATTTCAGCATATAAAAAAGTCAAGGCAGTTGGAACATTTGGAGAAACTATACAAGCTCAAGAAGACTATGCAGAAGCCATGCAAGAAAGAGAAGATGATAGAAGAAGAGCTTATTTTAGCAGTGTAGGAGAACAAGCTTTAGGACAAAGAAGTGATTTAACTTTATCAGGACAACCTATAGGTTTTATAGATAATAATATGTTTAATGTAAATCAAGGTATTGACAAAGTTGCATCATTGTATAGTGATATTGTTTTAAATGCACCAGTACCTGCCGGTATGAATCCTTTAAAATACGTAAATAATTTTTTACCTGTTGGACCAACATTACAAGAGTTATTAGGATTTCAGGAGTAAACAATGATAACAGATGAAGCAAAACCATTTTTATTTAAAGGAGCTATTCCGGGACAATCTTTAACAAATAGTCCCGATAGTAAATATCCTTGGGAAGGACCACCACAAATGGTATCTCAAAGAGAAGCTACTGAAAAAATATTTTTAGATTTACTTAAACCTGAAAATATTGAAACTGTATCTAACTTAATGTCTGATGGAATGCCAGTAGCTGACGTAGCTCAAATGTTATTAATGGGAGGTTTTTCTAAAGGTAAATTTAATCCTGACATGATGTTAAACTTATTAGAACCTACTATGTATATTTTATTATCTATTGCTGAAAAAGTAGGTATTGACCCTAAGATAACTAGAGAAGATGATGAGATTGAAATAGATGATGAAGATTCAACTGAAGAAGATTTACAAAATGCAGATGAAATAAAAAATGTAATAGGTAAGGGTGGAAGATTCCAAGATGCTAAAGTTCAAAAAATTAGTCCAACTTCAGTTGGTAGTTTAAATGTAAAAGAACAATTAGAAACTTTAGATACTGCAAAGTTACAAGCAAGTTTATTAGAAAAAAGAAAACAACAACTACCACAAGAAAGTTTATTAAGTAAGACAGAGGTATAAAATGGCTACTAATTTTAGTGATATATTATCAGACTATGATGAAATGAGTTTTGAAGAACTAGGAACTTCTTTGCTTGAAAGACAAGAATCACAAAGAAAACAAGCTGCAAAAACTTCAAGAAAAAGTCAGAAAGTTCAACAGGCTTTAGGAGTTTTATTAGCAACACAAGGTCTTTTTAAAAGTCAATTAAATAAAAGACAACAAGAATTAAAAGAATTTAAAACTTTAGATTTATTAAACAAAGAAAACACTGCTAAAAAACTTAGAGGAGTTAGTTCGTTTGTAAATATTATACCAGAAAACTTTGAAGCTGATAAACCTCTTGAAGAAAGAGTTAATAGTTTTATGAATAATCCAGAACTTTATAATCAATTTAAAGTAAATTCTAGACCTTTAATAAATAGTTATTTACAAAGTGTTTTAGGAAATAATAAAGAATTTGAATTATCACCAGAATATGAAGGAATTGTTAGATTTGGAAATAAAGCTTTAATAAGTAATTTATTAGAAAATAATAATTATAAAACATTTATAGATGAACTTTCTGAATTAGAACCCGGTGAAATGAGTGAATCTGATTTGTTAAAAAAATATATGAGTATTAGTCCTGAAAAATTTACTCAACAACGTACTAGACAATATCAATTAATGGAAAATGAATTAAAAAAGAAAGCAGGATTTATTGAGGGGATAAAAGGTATAGTTCAAAAAGTTAGTAGAGATAAAAGTAAAAAAGGTGAATTAGATTTATATGGTAGATTAACTACAGAAGATATTGCTGGAAATGACTTAAATACTATTTTAGATAAATTAGATATAGGCGGAATATTAATACCTGAAATAAATAAAGCTATTGCAAAGTCTGAAGCTTCTCCAGTAAAATACAGAAACATAATGACTACAGCTAGAGGTAAAACTATATTTGACAGATTAGCTAATCAAGATTTTCCTATGTTAATGTCTAAAGTTCGTGAAAGAGGTCCAAGAGCTGATAAATTAATTGACAGTGAAACTTTATTGAACGAAGTAGAAATTACTAGATTAGATGAAGTCTTAAAAGATATAAATAAAAATGCAACTATAAAACAACAAGTTTTAGTAGATGCAGGTGCTTTAAGTTTAAGATTTCAAGAAGACCCTAAATTTGCTATTGACATTTATAAAACTATCACAGATGATGTTAATAAAATTAATAAGTTTAAAAATAGGATTCAAGATACAGAATTTAGAAATCAATATGCTATTATGATGACTGTTAAAATGGGAACAAAAGGATATGGTTCTTTGAGAAGAAATAAATACGAAGGCTATAATAAAAATCCTATGACTTTAATGCTTCAAGATGTTTTTGAAGTACAGAATGGTAACTTTAGAGCCTCTACAGATTATTATTTTTTAGATGATGATGAACAAAAAATGATGGTAGATAAAAAAATAAAAAGTATTTTAAATATGCCAATTTCTCAAGAAGCTAAACAAAAAACTATTGATAACTTTTTTGGAAATATTGATGTTCCCGGCTTTACAAATCAAGAAGACTATTTTAAAAATTTAATAATTTAAATTAATGAAAAACGAATTACAAGAATATCTAAATTTTTTAGAGGAAGAAAAATACCGTAAATCTCAAGAGGAAGAAGAAGAACTTGTACCTACTGAATACGTTCAACAAACACAGGAACAAACTACTGAAGCTCCTAAAGTAACTCCTTTACCTAATTCATATATACAAGCTAGTCAAACTACTCCTACTTATTCATTAAGTGGTAAAAAATCTTTATCCGAACTTGAGACAGACCCTGAGTTTGATAAAAGAGCTGCACGTTTTTTAGAAGGTATTGGACGTAACGAAAACATATTTGAGTTTTTAAGAGATTCTGATTATAATTTAAGTTCTGCTATTCAAAGGTCTTTTGAAGTTGGAAAATGGACAGAAGAACAAAAAAAAGATTATTTATATTTAAGAGAACAATTTGATAATGCAGAACTTAGTGGTCTTAAAGAAAGATTAGGGTTTGTAAAAGATTTTGCTATAGATGTAGTTCGTGACCCTCTCAACATTCCAGCTCTTTTATTTACAATTCCTACTATGGGAACTTCAGCAGCAGGTAAGATTGCAGCAACTCAAGCAGCTAATCAAGGTATCAAACAATTAATTAAATCATCGTTAAAGTCTGCTAAAAAACCAGCTATTTACGGAGCTGCAGAAGGCATGGCTTGGGCTGGACCACATGAATATTTTTTACAATCTATAGATGTAGACCTTGGAGCTAGAGATGAAATAGATATGTCTTTAGTAGCAGGGACTGCAGCTTTGGGTGGACTTATTGGTGGTGGTTTAATAGGTGGTTTAGGTGCTATAAACTCTGCTCGTTATTTATCTAAAGAATTTAAATACTCTAACGAAGAAGCAATAATAAAAGAAGGTAAGAAAAAATCTAGAAAACAAATTGCTACTGAAGAACAATTAGATTCTGTAAAAGAAGGAATTAATAAATTTAGTGCAAAAACATTATTTGGTAAAGCGACTACAGAATTTGTTGAAAAAGCTAAAAAATCTGATACATTAAAAAAATTATTAGATAACTTTAGATATGATTGGGATGTAACAGTATTTGGTACTAAAGATATTAAAGTTAGAAAAGATTCATATGGTTTAGCACTCGGAAGACTTCAAGGTACTTTACTTACAGGAATGGGTAAAGCTTTAAATGGTTTAAATAAAGTTCGTAAATCAAAATTAAATTGGTCTGGGGTATTAGATAAAAAAGACAATGACCAATTAGCTTATCTTCTTAGAGGTGGTAAAGAAGAAGTTTATAATGGTGAACAAATAAGTGAAGAAGTTTTTGAATCTTATGAAAAAATAAAAGCTTTATTAGAAGATACTTTTAATCAAGGTCTTGAAGTAGGTTTATTTAATCCATTACAAAAAATAAGAAATTACATGCCTCGTAAATTTAAATACGAAGCTATTGAAAATAACTATGATGATTTTGTAGATTTACTAGTTAAATCAGGACATGCTAATCCCGTTAATGATATTAAACAATTAACAACTATTAATGTTAATGAAGTTGTTGATGGTGTTACAAAAACTAAAAAAGTACAAGGAACTTTAGATGGTCAACTAGGTGTTGACATGGAAGCTTTTGGTAGAGATTTTCTTAAAGAAGCTGATAATGATATAGCAAAAGCAACTAGATTAAAAGCTGAACAAATTGTAGATGATATGTTAGAATATCGTTGGACTCCTTTTGAATTAAGGTCTACATTAAAAGCTGGAAATGGCTCTAGTTTTTTACAACATAGAGCTTTTTCAAAAATAAAAGATAATGATTTAATACCTTTTTTAGAAAATGATGTAGAGCTTGTATTACAAGATTATTTTACTAATGCATCTCAAGCAATTGAAAGAACTAGATTTTTTGGTAGGTCCGTTGAAGATTTTAGAGATAACTATTTAAATAAAATCCAAACTGAATTAAGAGCTAATGGAGTTAGTAAAGAAGATACAAAAGAAGTTATTGAAAGACTTACATTAATGCATGGAAGAGTTACAGGATTAGATGTTCCTCAAACTCCAAAAGGATTAAGAACTTTTTCAGACTGGGGAAGATTATCACAGCAAATGGCTCACCTTCCTTTAGCTACTTTATCAAGTGTTACCGAACCTTTAATTCTTTTAAGTCGTGTAGGCTTAACAGAAACTCCTGAAACAGCAGCTATTATTGGTAAATCTTTAGTGGCTGAAGCAAGAAAAACAGGACAAAGAATAGTTCAAGGAGTTCAAAGAGGACTAGGTAAAAAAACTAAAAACTTAAAAGACTTAGATGACGAGACATGGTCTGAAATTTATCAAACAGGATTAGCTTTAGAGCAATCTGTAATGGATAGAATTGAAAGTTTATATGGTGAAGCACTTGGAAGTTCTAGAGCTAAAGAATTACAAAACATGTTCTTTAAAACAAACTTACTTACTCAGTGGACAAGTGCTGTTCAACTAGCAGCTTTTACAACAGGTAAAAGATTAATAGTTCGTAATGCTGAAAAACTTTCTAAAGGTGGTTTAAAAGCAAAAGACAAACAATTTTTAACAGAACAATTAAATGATTTAGGTATAGATGCTGACGAAGCTGTAAACTTTTATAAAAAATCTTTAAACAAAGATGGTATATATAGTGGAAGACTTGCCAAACAACAAGAATTTTATGATACTAAATTATTATCAGGTGCTAATAGATTTACAAAAGAAATAATATTAAATCCTAGTACTGCAGAAGCTAATAGACCTTTATGGTATTCTACACCTGCAGCTCAAATGTTAATACAATTTGCAGGGTATCCTACTGTGTTTAATAATACTGTATTAAAAAGATTTATAACTGATATGAGAGACTATCCCGGACAAACAGCACCAAGAATTTTGGGAACTACGTTACTTATGACTGGTGTTGCTATAATGGGTAACTATATTAGAAATCCAGAATATTTTGATACTAATATAGATGGAACTCCTAAACCAACAGGAGAAATAATAATAGATGGTTGGCAAAGATGGGGTGGATTAGGACCATTAGACTATTCTAAAAGATATACTGAATCTGAAGAAGCTGGTGCTGGTCCACTAGGTTCATTAGCTAAAACTGTTGGAGGTCCTTTACCTCAAGATGTTTTTGATTCTATTCTTTATAGAAAAAATGTTTATGAAATGGCAGGAACTAACTTACCTTTTTATTCAGCTTATGATTTAATTTTTGGTGAGGGAACTAAAAAACAATTAAGAAGTAATTTAAGAGCTATAGGAAAAGAACCTAAAGAAGAAGAACTAACAATAACTCCAGCATATGCTAAAGGTGGTATAGTTAAAAATGTTCCTAATGTAACTGATGAGCCTGATGAAATGCAAAGTAGAGTAACAGGTATGCCTTTTAATAGTACTGCAGATTTTATGCAAGATGCAGAAGATAGAGCTTTAAAGGGTCAAATGTCAAGACTTGGTTTAGCAGATGGTGGTATTTTAGGATTGGCTCAAATTATTTTAGATGCAATACAAAAAGACCCTAATAGAAATTATACTGATGAAGAAATAGAAGTTTTAAAACAACACGCTGATTATGTAGCTAATGCTGAGTCTGATAGAATTCCAGATAGAATACAGATGGGAGGAGGACCCGGAAGAGGTAAGTACCAATATGAAATAGCTACTGAAGATAAACCGGGACAACAAGGTGCAAAAACTGCTGTTAATAGATATATTAATTTAAAAAATAAATATGGTATTCCTTTAACAGAAGAAGATATGTTATTGAGACAAGATGAAAATCCTGATTTTTCTAAAATTTCTGAAGATATGCAAGATGCTATTTTTTATGCAGATAAAGCAATGGGAAATATGCCTGTAGGAAATTTAGTAAAGGGAAGATTATCTCATGAAGATGCTTGGGTAGATTATCATTGGGCAGGAGACCCACAAGAAAGAGAAAAGAAAATAAAATACTTTATTGAAAAGAATTATTAATTATGGGATTTCCGTTTGAAATAATAACTATGTTAGCTTCAACAGTTCTTGGTGGAGTTATGAGTGTTTGGTCTGAAAGTCGTAAGGCTAAAGCAGAAGCACAAAAACTTCTTATAACTCGTGGTGAGTTTGATATGAAAGCTAGAAAGCAATCACTTGACCAAGGGTTAAAAGACAAAGGATTTGCATGGACTAGAAGAATTATAGCACTGACATCAGTATTTGCTATTGTTCTTTTACCAAAACTTGTGGCTGTTTATTATCCTGATGTAAGTGTTACAGTAGGTTATACACAATGGAATCCGGGTGGTTTGTTTAGAAGCGGTAGAGAAGTATTTGAATGGATAACTTTTCAAGGCTTAGTAATAACACAACTAGAT
>Ga0070753_1001956_pt1 | contig 11212 bp, 9 predicted proteins | sample VirMetDEL_Aug_31_FD_77441 | JGI IMG/M metagenome (GOLD analysis project Ga0070753, IMG submission 77441) | Aqueous microbial communities from the Delaware River and Bay under freshwater to marine salinity gradient to study organic matter... | ecosystem: Environmental > Aquatic > Marine > Coastal ... | reverse complement strand
GTGGACGGCTCGCACGGCCGATGGGTCACCCGGCACGCCGTACGCTCCCGCGTGGAGCGGCGACGCGTGGACGGTGGTTGGCGTCGGCGGGGCTATCCAGACATCGCCCGACGGCATCACGTGGACTGCCCGCACGGCGGCGGGCGGGTTCTCGAGCGCGTTCCTTGCCGCCACATGGACGGGCGCGCTGTTCGTGGCTGTCGGCGCGGCTGCCGAGATCCAGACGTCACCCGACGGCGTCGCATGGACGCAGCACACGGCCGCGGGCGGGTACGCCAAGCAGTTCACGTCAGCGCGATGGAGCGGCTCGCGGCTCGTTCTTGCGGGCGACGACGGCGGGATCCAGGCGTCCGCGCCTGTCGCTGCGATCGCCCCCCGCTTTCACCGGCTGCGCAAGGTTCAGCTTGTCGAGTCGTGGACGGCCGCAGGCACCGGGAGCGGTGACGACTACGACGCGGTGCTCGACTGGTCCGGCCGCACGGTGGACTTGCGCCGGTCTGACCTCGACGACCTGAACAGCAGCGACTCGGCCGACGCGTGGAGCGTCAGCCGCCCGCCGCGATACCGGCTGATCGCAGACGGCCAAGGCGGCAGCTCGCTGTATTTCGACCCCGCGCCAACAAGCGCGGTTGCCGTGCTCGTCTGGTACGTCGGCAACCCGCTCGACCTATCGAGTTCGGACGCCGTTGCGCTCGCGCCCAACTGGGCCGAGTTCCTGGTCGTGGACGCCGCGTGCGCGTTTGCTCGCCGCGACCGTGACACGAGCTCCATTCTCGCCGAGCTCAAAGAGGAGCGCGCGAGGCTCGAGGCCGCCATCCGCGCGCAGGCCCGCGACCGCGACGACGGGCAGCCGCTGACGCTGCGCAGCACGTTCGCCGGCGGGCGCGGTGACGCTCAGCTTCGCGACATCCTGACGGTGAGACTGTGACCGCCCGAGACAAACACAAGGGCAATCGGGCCACGGACCCCGGCGCGGAGTTCGCTGCGCAGCTCGAGCGGTTCCCGCCGTGGGGTGAGCTCGTGACGTGCTCGATGTCGGGGACGCTCGCGCAGGCGTTCGATCATGGTCTGGGCCGGCGGTTTGAGGCCGTTATCGTGGTGGGCCAGGGGCACGGAATAGACGTGGTCGGATACGACGCCGCGACGGTCGAGATCTTGGGTTACGACGCAACGAAAAAACTGGTGTTGCAGCCGGACTCCGCCGCAACGGGTGATGTCACCGTGTGGGTGTTTTGAATGGGCGATAACCGGCACAGCATGACGATCCCGCTCGACGGCGGCATGGTAAGCAACGCCGAAGAGGCTCTTTCCAACGCGCCCGCGCTCCAAAGCAACGCCCGCTGGCGGCGCGGCGTGCTCGAGGCGACCATCGGGCCGAACGACGCCTTTACGGGCACCACGAGCGTCGGCGCGGGGCAGGACACGGCGGGCGTGTCACTGATTCCCCGTGCGGGCGGGGTCGGCATTGCATCGAAGCGGGGCGTGTGGAGCTACCACGACCGCGCGGACACCTTGACCCGAAGGGTTAGCTCGTGGTCGACCCCGGGCACGCGGCCGGCGCATAACTGGTGCCCCATGGGCGTCACCGGCGGGGGTGTGATCTACGCCGGGGGCGATACTGAGACCGTCGAGAACGTTGAGTCATGCGTCTTGGTTAGCGGCTCGTCAGAATATCTAGTGAGCGCCGTGACCGTGTTCGACCAGGCGCTGAGCGTCGGCATCTTCGAGGGCACGCTGCGCGTGGTGCTCGTGGTGCAGGACCCTGCAACGGGGGCGCGGCTGATCGATGATCAGGAGCTCGCCCGCGCGAATACGGGCGCGCTCGGCGCTGTCGACGGCTGCTGTGCGCTCGGGGTGATGCCGAACGGCTCTGTTTGGTTCGGGGAGTACGACAACGGCACCACGACCTGGTCGATTCGCTACGTGAAGGTGGCCGTCAGCGAGTCGACGCCATCGATCACGGTTAGCGCTCCCGTCACACAGCAAACGATGGCCCGGCGGGACGTCCTGGTGGCTGTTACGCAGGAGGTGGAGGGAACGAACCCGAACATCGTGTATGTGGGCGCGACCCGGGTTTCGGACCTGCGCCCGACGGTGGAGGCGTGGAACACGAGCACCGACGCGACGGTGTGGACGGTGACAGGGTCGGCGGCAGCGTTGACGACGGGCCACCCGGGGGCGGGGGTCGGCATGGACCTATGCGGGCCGCTCGACATCGCGGCCGGCGACGGCAACGTGGGGATCGCATCGCTCGCGAACGCGTACACGATGGCCGTCGAGTCGTGGCAGATCGCCACGCAAAACTTCCTTGGGTACGACGCTGCGGCGATCGCCGTCGACGTGAACACCCGCTTGCGTAGGATCGGGCTGGCGGCGCGTGGCCGCGGGTTTTTGCGGGACTGGCTAGCGGTCGCCACGCCGCAGGACGCCAGCCCGGGTTACTTCAGCAACGCGACCGCCACATATACGGACCAGCGCCGGGTGATCACCGCCGACGTGAAGCCGGGCGGCATTCTGTCGGCTATCACGACGTACCATGCGTCAATGGCGTGCCGGCCGTTCACTGGCTGGGACGCTGACGCCGACAACAACGAGCAGCACACAGAGTTTGTGCCGATATCTAAGCTGCCGCGGGCGTACGACTCGGCGGAAAACCCGAACGGCTACCGCTACACCGGCGTCGCCGGGCAGGTGTCCCGGCTGCTGGATCCGGCGATCGAGGTGTGCACGTTCGGTTGGGCGGCGGCGACCGATACCGCGGCCGAGCGACGGCTGCACCCGTGCGCACGGCTCGGGGTCGACATGGCAGTTCCCGGCGGATCGCCGGCGCAAGAGCTGCGCACCGCGCGCGGCGCCAAGCCGCACAGCGTGGACGGGAAGCGGTTCGCGGTAGCCTACCCCGCAGACCCCCAGGGCAGCGCGGATATGGCATCCACCGCCAGGTACGCCGTGGTGGACCTCGAAGACCCGCCCGCGTACGTCGAGACATCCGACGGGCTCACCTACGTAGCGAGCGGCGGTTTGTTCACGTGGGACGGCGACACCATGCTTGAAAGCACGCCGCTACCACTGCCGCGGGTGCGTGTGGAAAATGCCGGATCGGGCGCCGTGTTCACCACGGGCGACTGGTACTTTAACGCGACCTATGTGTTCCAGGACGCGGCCGGCATCATCCATCGCAGCCGCCCCTATCCCGAGCCCGCTGTCTATACCGTGTCGGGCGCGGGCGACGCGCTCACGGCGTACGTGGAACGCCCGCTTTCTATGCGAGACGGGTATTCGCTGCGCCTGATCGGCGTGGAGCTCTACGGCGGTCTGTCGGCGGGGAGTTCCGATCTGTACCAGTTCGTTGACGTGATCAACGGGAGTCCGAGGACGCCGGACAGCACGGCGAATGGGGAGTTTGCGTTTGCGCTGTAGGGGACAGAGCTTTCCGCAGACCACCCGGCTGCGTGGTGGCAGGGCCGCGAGGTGATGCCGGACGCGCTGCCCGCGTGCTCGGACCTGGCGGTCGTGGGCGACCGGCTGTGGGCGCTGAAGGCAGAGACTGGCCGGGTGGCATACTCGAAGCCGCACCGGGAGGGGCACACGTACGAGTTCAGCGCGATGCAGGAGGTGGTGTTTCGCTCGGAGGCAAGAGCCGTCGCGGTTGTGGAGCTCGCCGGCCGCCCGCTGATCTTCACGCGTGATGACGCGTGGACGGTGTACGGAGATGGGCCGAACGCGAACGGCGTAGGGGCGTTTAGTCTGCCGCAGCGCGTGCTGCGCGTGGGCGCCGCCGACCGCAAGCTCGTGCTCGAGACGCCGGCCGGCGTGATTTTCAAGGCGCCCAGCGGCGAGTGGTTCATCGTGGGGGCGGACTATCAACTGCAGCCTTGGGGGCTCGAGATCGCCGACCTGCTGAACGGCACAAACGTCTACGGTGGCAACTCTGTGCCCGCGTCGCGGATCTGCCTGCGGCGTGAGGCGGGCGAGGTGCTGGTGGCGCGGCCGGATCGCGTCGTAGCGGGGCAGATCGCGTGCTGGAATATCGCCACCGGCAAATGGTCGCGGCTCGTCGATCGGGCGTGGACTGACCTCGCCGTCACGGGCGGCAACGTGTATGCGCTAGACGGCGTGGGGCGCGGGGACATCGTCGTCAGCCACTCCATGACAACGTACACGGCGAGCCAGAGCGTTACCACGCAGTGGGTCAAGCCGTCGGGCGGCTTGGAAGGCTCGGCTAGCTGCTGGGAAGTCATCTACACCGGCCGCCGCCTCGCTGCCCACGACCTCACGATCGATGTGTGGACGGATTACGACAGCACGACGCTTCGGGATTCGTTCGCGTGGACCACGGACCAGGTGACGGCCGCGGCGGACGGCAGCACCTACGTCACGCTGCGCGCCACGCTGTCGAGGCCGCACGCACGGTCGTTCCGGTTCCGCGTGAGCACGACCGCGGCGGGCGGGTGGCGCCCCGCCGCGTTGACACTCACCGTGGGAGCTCGGCCGGGGCAGCAGCGGCGCAACGAAGGGAGGAAGTGATGGCGACTGGCGAGGGGATGTTCGAGTCCACGAGCATCGACAAGGACAAGAGCCATTTCGGCGGGAGCAAGGAGGCTTCCGACGATCACAAGGCGCTCGCGTCCGGCATTGCGGGCGGCGGGCAGGGGCAGATCGGGCAGGGCGTCTCGCGCATGGGCGGCGCGGGCAACGACGCTGCCGCTCTGGGTAACCTCGGCGGCGACATCTATCGCCGCGGGCGGGATCAGCAGATTCGCACCAGCAACGCCGCCGAGGGCTACGGGAACCAGCTTGGCGCGTTCCGCTCGAACGCGAGCGACATCGGGCAGGCCATGGGCCGGCAGATGCTCAGCGAGGGCCGGCAGCAGGCGCTCAGCCTGGCGAGCGCGGGACGAGGCGGCAACACCGCCGCCGCGATGCGCGAGGGGCTTTCTGCGAACGCGCAGGCCGCGGGGCAGGCCGCCATGGCCGGGCAGGTCGCCGCGGGTCAGCAGCAGCTCGCCGCCGACCAGATGCGTATGCAGGCGCTCGGCCAAGCCGCCGGCATTCAGCAGGGGCTGGCCGGTATGGGACTGGCGACGGCTGAGCAGGGGCTGGGATTGCAGCAGTTCGACGCCGCAACGAACGCGCAGATCGGGCAGCAGCTCGCTGCGCTCGGCGCCGGGCGCGAGGCGACCGGGCTGCAGACGCTTACGGCGACGGGCGCGCTCGAATCGCAGCTCGCCACGCAAATCGCGCTCGAGCAGGCGCGGCTCGACGAGGAACGTAAGAAGCGCGGGGCCGCGTTGGTCGGCGCGGGCATCGAGAGCATCGGCGGACTGCTCGGCAGCGTCGGGGGGATGTGATGGGCTACACGGACGACGAGCGGGCCAGGCTAATCGCTGCGGGCATGACGCCCGAGCACATTGACGGCATGGAGTCGTCCGGCATGTCGATGCCCGAGCCTACCGCCGCGCCCGTCGCACCGGGCGGGGGGATGGACCTCCGGGGCCTGGGCGATGCGCTGGGGCCGGAGCGCGTCGGCAGCGGCGTCAAGCTGCGGGAGGGCGTCGAGGACATGGTGCACGCGTCCGGGGGGCTCGGCGACACCATCGCATCGCAGTATTCGCAGGCGTCGCACATGCCCGCGCTTCCCGTGCCCGCGGGTGTGGTGCGCGAGGCCGCGAGGCCGCTCACGCTCGAGGAAAAGGTCGGCGTCGAGCCGCTGCCGGGCGAGCGCGGCTATGCTCCGCCCGAACAGCAGGACCCCGGCGCGCTCGCGAACGTGCAGCCAGTCGCCCCTGCGTACCGCCCGCCGCCTCGCCGGGCTCGTGGGCCGCGCGGGCCGTCCGGTATGGAGCTCGCCCAGGGTCGTCTGGGCGCTGCGATGGACGCGCTCGAGGGCACCGAACAGCGCTATGCGCAGAAGGCCGAAGACTCCGCGTGGGAGCAGGCGCGCGAGATCCAGGACGCTAACGCCGTGGCGGCGGACCTGCAGGATCAGGCCATGGCGCGCGCGTATCGCAACGAGGAGCAGCGCCAGGCCGACAACGCCATCCAGCAGGCAGCCGCGGCGCAGGTCGAGCAGGACCGGCAGCAGCTCCAGCGCGACTACGACGCGGTGGGGGACAATCGCACCGGCGGGCAGAAGTTCGTCGACCTGCTCGCCATCGCAATCGGCGGTGTGGGCGCCGCGCTGAAGGCGTACGGCGGCGCGGACGGCCACAACAATGTTGTGGACATGATTGAGCGCCGCATTCAGCGGGACATTGACCAGCAGTTCAAGAGGCTGGACAAGCGGGGCGCCGCTATCGACGGCCGAGATCGGCAGATCCAGATGGCCCGCGCTGCCATCAAGGACGACGCGGCGGCGCGTGACTGGCTAGTGAGCCAGGAGCTCCGGCGGGCGGGCCAGGTCATGGAGAGCGCCGAAATGCGGCGACGAGCGGCGGCGATGGGCATGGACGGCACGCAAATCCGCGGAGCCGCCGAGACACGCGCGCGCGAGCGTGACGTTGCGTCAGCGCAGCAGCAAGTTCAGGCCGAATACGCGCTTGCGCGTGAGCGCGCGAAGGCGGCCGGAGCGGCGCGCAAGCGGGAGCAGTCGCGAGCGCTTCCACCCGGGTTCCGCGTGGCCGACCCCGACCGATTCGAGGGCGTCGGGCAGCAGGCCCGCGAGAAGGCCATCGAAGCCGCGAACGTGGGGCGCCGGCTCGTCGATGTTGACGCCCGCATGAATCAACTCTTTGAGAAGCACGGCGTTCTGACCCGCTTCGGGTCGTTGTCGGCGCTCGCGGGCGCGATGGGGCAGGACGGCGCGAACGTCGCCGCGGAGATCGAGTCGCTGCACGCGCAAAAAACAGCGCTGATGAACCGGGCGCTTGAGCTCGGCGCGCTCGACGAGGGCGGCAAGGCCATCGTCGAGGGCAGCATCGGCACTGACCCCACGTCCATTTTCAAGAGCGGCTACCAGGCCAAGAGCAGCGCGGCTGCCAAGACGATCGCGGACGGCGTGCGGCGCGACCTCGAGCGCGTGGGCCTGGCGTCCACGGATCGCAACGTGCTGAGCACGAACGTGCGGAGGGGGGCCAGGTAGTGGCAGACGACGCCGTCAATCTCGTTACCGAATCCGGCGAGGTGGTCAACACCGACGCCGTGACGGCGGCGGACCTGCTGCGCGGCGGTGGGTTCCGTGTGGCGACCGGCGACGAGGTGGCGGCGGACCTCGAGCGCCAGGAATACAGCGACATTGGGAGCCAGGCCGCGGCGTTCGCGGAGGGCGCCGCGGATGAACTCACGCTCGGCGGATATTCGCTCGCGGCGACTAACCTGGGATCGGATGAGTACGCGGACGACGTCCGCAAGCGGGCCGAGCACTCGGGCGGCGCCCGCACCGCGGGCCGAGTAGTTGCGGGCGTAGGCTCCGCGCTGGCGACCGGCGGCGGCAGCGCCGTGGCGCGCGGGCTGGCCAAGACTCCGGCCGGCATGATTCTGCGGCAGGCTATGCGAGCCGAGGACGTGGTCAGCGCGACGCGAGCGGGCCGCGTGGGTGCGCTCATGACCTCGGGTGCTATCGAGGGCGCGCTATTCGGCGCGGGCGAGGGCATCAGCGACGCCGCGTTGTCGGCCGACGAACGCGACCGCACGGCGGAGGCCGTGTTTGCGAGCGCGGTTGACCGCGGACTCGACGGCCTGCTCCTGGGCGGCGGCGCGGGGCTCGGCCTGGGGCTCGCCGCGAAGGGCGCGGGCAAGGTCGCCGGGGGGATCGGTCGCAGAGCAAAAGGATTCCGCGAGTCGCTCGACGCCGCCCGAGCGGGCAAGCGCCAGGGGGCGACGTCCGCGAGGACGGGCAAGGCCGCAGCGACCACGGGCGATGCGGTGGAGCAGCAGCGGATAACCTTGCGCATGGAGGATGGCGAGGGTCTGCCGGACCCCCGCACGCGTATGCGGCAGCTACACGACGGCCTTGGGGCTCGACGGCAGTTGGACGACGAGATCGGGCGCGGCTCGGTGGAGTTCGCCGAAGCCGAGGACCGCGCGCGGCAGGCGTTCGACAAGATCCACAACGACGAGGGTTCCATCGCGGTGAAGCGCCGCAAGGTCGACGCGGCCTTCCGGGAGTCGCCTCCAGATGCGCCCGAAGCGATCGGGGGAGCGATCGAAGAGGTCCTTGTCCCGATGCGGGAGCAGCTCGAGCGATTGCGCGTGCAGGACGCAGACGTACTGGCCGAGGTCGGCGGCGCGTCGAAGGTCAAGAAAGCGCTGGACCGCATCGACGGCGCGCTGGCCCGCATGGATGCTGCGGGCACGGACGCGATCGGCGACGTATTCATGGCCGCCGATGACCTTAAGCGCACATTCGGCAAGATCGCGAGCGGGCGCAACCCTCACCTACAGCCTATCTTCGCCGACTTCTATGCCCGCACGCGCGGCTTGCTCGAGGACCGCGCAGTATGGGGCGCGCGGGTGGTGGATGAAATCCAGGCCCCGGTCAATGCCGCGTGGACAAACTACATCCCGAGCGCTCGCGCATTCGATGGTCTGACCACGCGCCGCGACATGGTGGCCCGCACCGGTAGCAAGCAGGGTTTCGGCGAAGTCAGCCGTGCGGAGGCGAGCAAGATCAAGGGGGCACTTGGCAACCTGGCCGACGTGACTAAGGGCAACGACCGCGAAGCCATCGTTCAGGGCATCCGCACCCGCAAGGCTCTAGCCGAGGCCATGGAAACGGCCTACGGCGCCGATCCCAAGCTCGTCCAGCAGATTCGGGACGCCGCCGAGAAGCAAGAGGCCATCTTGCTGAGGTCCGAGCGGCTGAGCAAGGACGCCAAAGCCGCCGAGGAGCTGCTCGAGGATCTGTCGGCTGTCCCCGGGCTTGGCGGCGCCGTCCAACTGACGGCACGCCTCGCGACGCGCGCCAGCAAGCTCCAATCACTTTACGAGGCCGCCGGCAGCGGGCAGGCGTCGCTGACGCAGAAGATCGGCGATCTGGTCCAGGGCGGCCGGCGCAGGCTGCGCGGGACAGCGCAGCGCGCGCGCGGCGCAGCTATCGTCGCGGGCGTCAGCGCGTCTCAGCGCGATGACTCGTCGAGGGGTAAGCGCGAGCGGTTCAAGGAGACTGCGGAGCGGGTGCGGGCGTTTGAGACGGATCCGCAGGGAGCCGTTCGGCAGGTGGTCGCGCGCGCGGGAGGCGGGCAAGGGGCACCGCTGCTGTCGGCGTCGCTGGCGAGCACCGCCGCGCGTGGTGCGCAGCACCTGCTCGACACGATGCCCCGGGGCCGCCGCCGACAGTTCGGGCCGGAGGACGACATCGCAGCCGACCGCGTGAGCGACACCGAGATCGCGCAGTGGCTCGACCGGGTGGACGCTGTTGAGAATCCGCTGGGCGTCATCGACGAGGTGGCGGCGGGCCGCGTGCCGCGCCACAAAATCGAGACGATCAAGCAGGTCTACCCGGCGCTATTCCGTGACATGCAAGATGCGGCGCTCGACGAGCTCGAGAGCATGGACGAGCCGCCGGACTACGACACGAGGCGGGCTGTCGGGCTGATCCTAGACCTGCCTGTGGACGAGTCGATGTCGCCGGACTTCGTGGCGTCGATGCAGCGCAGCGCGTCGACGGCGCAGGAGCAGCCGACGGACGCACCAGTGGTGACCCCGGGCAACGCCAAGGCGCCCGAGGAGCTAGACGATATGCACAGCACGCGCGCTGAACGGCTCGCGGGAGGGTTCTAAGAATGAGCACGGAAGCGCGAAAGATCATCGACACAGCGGACATCTCGGCCGACATCGACCAGGCCGCCGGCGACAGCGTCGGTGTGTTCCACGTCGAAAACGGCGAGCTCGTCTCGATTGACATCGACACGACGGGGGCCACGTCGCCCACGGGCGATTTTGAACTGGAGCACTCGCCCGACTGGGACAACAGCACGCAGACGGGGACGTGGTTCCCTGTCGATGGCGGAACGATGGTGCACACGCCGGCCGGCACTGCGGGGAAGATCAGCAAGGCGTATCGCGGTTTGAGCGGCACGTACAAAGTCTGGTGGGACTTCACCAGCGGTAGCGGTAGCGCCACGGTGTGGGTCAAGCACGGCGGGCGCGGGCGCTGAGTCATGGGCAAGGATCTCGCGACCGACATCGCGACCGACATCGCGCCCGACCTAGCCACCGACCTAGCGCCGGGCGGTTGGCGCAACAGCGTCACGGGTCTGGTGGAATATTGGCGTTGGGGCTATGGCGAGACGCTGATCGGCGGCAACCTGGACTCGTGGACCGGGCAGGTTTCCGGCGACCTGCTAACGGCCCCGTCGGCCCCGCAGCGCCCGACACCCGGGGCCAAAGGCTGGACGTTTGTGCCGGCCAACTCGACGGTGGTGTACGGTGCTGCGTCTGCTGTGTTGTCCGCTGTGAGCGGGGCGGCGGCGCACACCGCGATCGTCACTATCTCGCCGGGCGCGTCGGTGGATGATTGCCCGTGGATGTTTTGCGATCCGAGTTCTGACAGCGTGCAAACGAACCTGTATCAGAGTAGCGGGACGTCGTGGGTGTACCGGCGTCGCAGCGGGACGATCCAGGCGCTGAATTTCACGGGTCCAAGCTCCGGTCTGGCAGTTGTCGCCGTGACCTACGACGGCACGAATGGCCGGGTGTATCTGGATGGCTCGTTGGTGGCGGGACCAACCGCTCAGAGTCACGCGCCCGCGGTGACCCGCGTGTCTCTAGGCGCGGCGGAAGACCTCAACCCAGGCAGCTACTGGACCGGCGATGTCCACGACTTCATGGTGTGCGACTCGGCGCTTGACGCAGCCGAAATCAGCACGATCAGCACGCAACTGCTTGCGGAGTATGCGTGATGCCCGTGCAATGGGACGCCATCGACGCGGCTCAGGCGTGGAGCGAGCGCGTAAACGTGGACGCGCGGCGGGATCGGCCCGTCCAGGTGTACGCGCGCACGCGCGGGAGCCACCGCCAGCGGCAAGATCCGTCTTCGGAGATCGGTGTTGTGTACGTGTCGAGCACGACCCGCAAACGGGGGTATGTGTCTGATGATAGCTGGGTCGCGGCGGCAGTGTCCGCGCACGACCCGACAGCCGACGGCGTCGAGGACGTCAACGGGACCGAAGCGAGGTATGCATGACGCAGGCGAGCGTGGCAGCGGCGGGCAATGCCCTTGTCGGCGTGGGCGCGTCGGCGGACGGGCGTGTCGTTATCGACGAGACGGGCG
>Ga0070753_1001954_pt1 | contig 11228 bp, 7 predicted proteins | sample VirMetDEL_Aug_31_FD_77441 | JGI IMG/M metagenome (GOLD analysis project Ga0070753, IMG submission 77441) | Aqueous microbial communities from the Delaware River and Bay under freshwater to marine salinity gradient to study organic matter... | ecosystem: Environmental > Aquatic > Marine > Coastal ... | reverse complement strand
GGCTTTACAGCAAAGAGCTTCTCAAAATCTTTCTAACGAGCAGCAAGCTAACGCACAAACAGCTCAGCTAGACATGCAGAGGCGTATGGCTAATCTAGCCAACCAACAATCGGCAGCTAGTCAGACAGCTCAGTTTGCACAAAACATGGCTCAAATGCAAAGCCAGTTTAGGCAAGACGCTACTATGTTGTCTGCTCAGCAAGCGCAAGAAGTTAGAACTCAAAACTTAGCAAATCGTCAAAGAACTGCTGAAATAAATTCTCAAAATCAGCAAGCTATGAATGCTCTGAATTTGAGCAATGAGCAGCAGATGGAGCTTGCTAATTTAGAAGCTCTTAATGCTGAAGGCGCTCAAAATTTAAATGCAGAGCAGCAAGGTAGATTAGCAGAGTTTCAAACTGCAGCAGAGTTTATGGCTCGTAATGCCGGATTTACACAAGAGATGTCTCTGGCTAATTTAAGCGCAGAGCAACAGGTTAGGCTTGCTAATCTTACTTCGTTAAATCAGGCTTCGTCAGAAAATTTATCTGCTGAGCAACAAGCTGAACTTACAAATCTTGAAGCTACAATGCGTAGTAACTTAGCAGCTGCTGATATTGCTAAGACTTTGAATATAGCTCAACTAAATGCAAATCAGCAAAGAGCAGTTCAAAATGCTTCTTTAGTAGCTAATATTGATTTAACAAAATTCAATGCAGAACAGCAAGTGGCTTTAGCAAACAGCCAGTTTATGCAATCTGTTACAATGGCAAACTTTAATGCTAAGCAACAAGCAGCAATGCAAAATGCAACTGCAATGGCTTCATTAGATTTACAGACTGCTGATGCACGAACAAGAGTAGCAATTCAAAATGCTCAAAACTTTTTAGCACTAGACATGGCTAACTTAAGCAATGAGCAGCAAGCTTTAATACTTGATCAGCAAATGGCACAGCAAAGATTGTTATCTGATCAAGCTTCTAAAAATGCAGCACTACAATTTAATGCACAATCTGAAATGCAGGTCGAGCAATTCACAGCTAGTTTAGCAGCACAGATAGATCAATTTAATGCTGCTCAAATAAATGCAATGGAGCAATTTAATGCTTCTGAATCTAATCGAATGGAAGCTATTGCAGCTCAAAATTCTTTAGAGGCTGATAAGTTTAATGCTCAAATCCAATCTCAAACCGAACAGTTTAATGCACAAATGCAGCAGCAAAGAGATATATGGAATGCACAAAATGAACAGGCTATTGAGCAGTCTAATACTGAATGGCGTAGACAAGCTAATACAATTGATACAGCAGCACAAAATGCAGCAAACCAAGCTGCAGCTCAACAAGCTTTTGCTTTAACTGCTGCCGAGCAGCAATTCATGTGGCAAGAAATGCGTGATGAAGCTACTTATGCTAGAGAATCTTATGAAAATGAACAGCAGCGTAAAACTACTTTGTATGCTACTGCTTTAGCTAATGATTCAGCTGCTTCAGGAACTGCAGGAACAAGCACTAATACTTTAATAAGCACCGTTGAAAGTATATTTGAGGGTTAAAGATAATGGGATTTTTTAGTAAGTTGTGGAAAAAGGTAACTAAGCCTTTTAAAGCAGTAGGTAAAGCAATCAAGAAGACTGTACAAAAAGTTGGAAAGGTTGTTAACAAGCTAGGTATTGTTGGACAAATAGGACTAGCGTTAATCCTTCCGGGGGTGGGGTCTATGCTTGGTTCTGCTATAGGAGGGCTTGGAACTTTAGGTGCAACTCTTGGTGCAAGTTCTAATGCTCTTCTATCTGTTGCAGGTAAAATAATAACAGGTGCAGCTAAGTTTGCTACAGGAGTAGGACGAGCTTTTCAAACTGTTACTTCAGGAGTTAAAAACTTTATTGGTGAATTTGGAAAGACTGCAGCCAGTAAGCTTGGATTTAATGTAGAAGGAGCAGCAGGTAGTTTCTTTGGAACTGAAGGGGCTTTTGAAACAGCCCTACAGTCTACTAAAGATACTTGGGGTTCTTCTACTTGGGGCTTTGGTGATGCTTATAATGCAGCTGTAGATGACACTATTTCAGTTCTTACACCTACTGAAGAAGTTGTAAAACCCGGAGATCCTTTTGCGGCTCCAGACGCTACAGTAACAGACATTGTTCCAGAAGTTCCTGAGCCAAGTTTACTTGGGCCTTCTAGACCTGTGCCTGAAGGGATACCTGTTGTGGATGCTCTGCCTCCTGTAAATATTATGCCAACAGAACAGATTGTTGCTCAAGTACCTAATATGGCAGCTCTATCTGAAATTGATATTCCTCAAGTAGAAGTGCCTGATCAGCCTAGTTTATTCAGTAGAGCAACCACTGCTGTACAAGAAGAAGTAGGTGATTTTGTTTCTACTGCAATGGCTAAGCCTATATCAACAGCTATAGCAGGTTACAATGCTTATAAAGCTTACACAGCAGAAGCGCCTGAATATGATTATACTACTTCTGGTGTAGTAATGGATGTAGGCCAAGGAGCAGCATTCCAAGCAGCGCCAATTGATTTTATATCTTCAGCTCAAATGCCTTATGGATATCAAGCATCTCAAGCTGATAGGATCTATCAAGGTGGGGCTTGGCAACGTAGAATGATGGGAGGCTTTGCTTAATATGATGGATGATAATTTAAGAAAACATTTTATTTCAGCAAAGCGTTCTATTCCGGGACAGTCTTTAACTAATGACCCAACCAATCGTGCGCCTTTTGAAAAAGCTCCAGAGTTCACTGTACTTCGAGATGCTATAGAATATTTGTTTGTTAAATTCACAGACGAAACTTTTTATATCCCTACAATGCAGAAGATTTCTGAAGGTGTTCCAATTATGGAAATGGTACAGCTTGTGTTGTTTACAGGTTTTACTAAAGGTAAATGGAATCCTGATTTGATGTTGCTTCTTGCTGAACCTGCTACTTATATGCTAATGGCTTTGGCTGAACGTGCAGGTATAAATGACTATACAATTTATAACGGGGAAGAAGACGAAGAGGCAGCAGAAGAAGTAGCTTTAGACAATAAGGTTGAGAAAGAACTTATTGAACGATTCAAAAAGCGCAGAAAAACTCAGCAAGTCCCTGAAGGTATTATACCTGTAGAAATTGAAAGAAAAATTGAAGCTATGCCAATAGATAGCTTAATGGCGCAGCAAGGAGAGTAAGATGGGCATTGAACAATTTGGTGAATCTTTACTGCAGCGTCAACGCCAACGTCTAGATAGACGCGATGAAGAGTTTAGAAAGGAACAAAAGCGTCAAAGGAAGTATGCTCTAATAGGCACAGGTGTCAAACTAGCTAACAACTTCTTAAAAGAAAGGACTGAAAACTTCCTACGCTCTGAAGAAGTAATGGCACAGAAAGCCTTGTACAAGACAGCGGCTAGTAACGCTTCACAGATTCTTGCTGTTGATGATGCTATTAATCGTTCAGGTAAGTCTGCTGCTGATTACTTCTATGAAACAGATAGAGAAGCTTTTGAGAACATGGCTCGTGAATATGTTCCATTAGATCAGCAAACAAACGAAGCAGGAATAGGTGTTTATCAAAGAAGAATCTCTGAAGAGGCTAGAAAGATTGCCGAAGAAAGAGCACTTAAACATGCAGAGGCTGTCTCACGCGCTAATAATCTTGTAGACAGAGAAGACTTTGAAGCCATGATAGCAGCAGCAGCTAAAGAGGCTAGGCCTTCTAATGTCTTTGGAATGTTAGATGGCGCTGCGCGTAGGGCTTTCAGTGGTAAATCTAGAGAAGAACTAGATACAGAAATCTTTGATGATGTTAAGAATAGTTTTGAGATGGAAAATGTCACAGCTCTAAATGCTTTTATGTCTGAATATAATAAGTCTAAGAACTTAGCAGCTTCTTATGACTATGGTAATTTTGTTTTAGAACAAATAAAAGATGTTGATCGCTACGAAACAGACGTATCTTCAGAAGCTAAGGTAGTTGGTGATAGTCTTGTGGTTGTTAAGAAAACTACTAAAACTGACAGAACTAGAGCAGGGAACGATACAAGTAAGATAGATGAAATTAGTGTTCAATTTACTGATACTGATGATGCTGCAACACTTAATTCTAAAGTTGTAAAAGGGCTAAACGAAGGCTTTAATTTTGCTACCGATGGTATTCGCTTCTTAAATCCTGAGGCTTGGTCAAGGTTTCAGGGAGAAGTTGCAGAAAAATTTGATACTACTGTAACTAATATTAAGAATCCTACTGAATATTCTCAAGTATCTGCATTATTTAAAACTTATTCAGACATTCCAGAGAACCTTAGAGATGAATTTAGAGATAAAGTCTATGCTGATACATTTGACATTTTAGCTTCAGATGCACTGGATCTTCAATCTTTTATTGCAGGCTTAGAAGAAGATCCCGACAACGCCAAGGCTCTTTATGATCAGTTAATTACAAAATTATTATCTACAGTCCAAAATTCTTTGGACATTGCTAGACAAACTCGTGGTGTAAACTTCGCCGATCTATAAAATCAGAAGGTTAGTTATGGCTGATAGAAATATAAAACTTCCTAATGGAATGACTATTAACAATGTACCTGAAGATATCTCAGATGAAGAAGCTATAAGCAAATACGAAGCTAAGTATGGTAGTGTTACTCCTACATTAGAGCAACAAGTAGCTGAAGTTACGGAAGATACTTCTGTCTTATCACAAGTTAAAGAGTTCCTTGGCGAAAAAATAAAAGAAGGTGCTGAGCTTATAGGCAGTCGTCCTTCTCTAGAAGCTCGTAGATTAGAACGAGCTGATATGACTGCGCGTGGGGCAAAGCTTGCTGAGTCAGGAGAAGGTTTAAAGACTTATGTTTCTTCTGTTGTAGGTGAGTTAAAAGACCAACCCGCTGATGTAGGATTAGATTTTGCTAAAGTCTTTTATGATAAGGCAGCAGAACTAAAAGCTTTACCTTTGTCAGCTATGATGAATCTTACTGAATCAGGTAGAGAGTTAAAAGACCTTGATCCTGAGATAGCTAAAAAGTTTGTTATAAGTCAACAGGCTACTCCTTTTGTTGAGAAGGAAGAGATGTATACGCCTGAAGGAGATTTAAAGCTAGAGACTGTCACAGGAATGACAGCAGATGTAGCGGCAGAAATAGGAACTTATATGGGAGTAGGTGCAGGAACCTATAAAGTTTTACCTGCTATTCCTAGAGTTGTTAGAGGCCTTGTTTCTGGTGTTGTTACTGATCAGATACTAGCAGACCCCGAAGAAAATATTTTTAATGTTGTAAAAGACACATGGCCTGAGCACTGGGTAAACGACTATACTAGTTTTATGGCTACCGAAGAAGATGATCCTGAAGTTGTACAGCGCCTAAAGCTTATAGGCGAAGGCTTGACGTTAGGTGCTCTTGGTGAGCTTATTGGTGGTATGCCTTCTTTAATAAGAAAAGCAAGAGGAACTTATAACAAGTCTTATAAAGATTTAACTGAAGAAGAAAAGGGTGAAGTTCTTGTTGCGGCTTTAACAGATGCTAAGGCTCAGAAAGGAGGGTGGGTAGAAAACAGAACTCCTCAAATAGAATATAGCCAAGTCCCTGTTACAGATGCTCAAGTAGCTCAGCAAAATAGCAGCGGATTAAATAGGTTTATTCGCCAAATGTTTACTACTAGAGGTTACTGGACTCCTGCAGCTTACAATGCTTTCCAAGATTCACAATATGCACAAAGAGCTATAGTAAAACGAGCAGAGAATGTAGCCAATAGATTGCAAATAGAACTTGATAATATTGTAGACTCTACAGAATCTTTAGAGACTGCTGAAAAAGTTCAGCAGATTTTAGTAGACGATTTAAGTTTTATTAAGGGGCAGTCCAAAGAAGCAGCCATCCAAGATTTACGAGATGCTTATGGACTATCTAACGAGATAGCTTCTGAAGTATATAACGCTAGAAATTTAATTGATGAGATGTCTAAGAATCTTGTTAATTCTTCTGCTGTGCCTGTAGAGCTTAAAGAAATCATAGCTGAAAATTCAGGTAGTTATTTGCGAAGATCTTACAGGCTTTATGAAGACGCAGGTTACAAGCCAGACCCTATTGCAAGAAGAGATGCTGAGTCTTTTCTTGTTGGCAGAATAATGAAAGCTAATCCTGAGTTATCATATGAAGAAGTAGTACTTAGAGCTAACAATCAAATCGATGAAATACTTGGTGATGCAGGTAAAGACATAAAAGTATTTGATGAAATGTCAACGATACGCAGAGTTAATAAAGAAATTCTAGCGGGTCGTAAAGATATCCCGCCTGAAATAAGAGCATTGATGGGAGAGATAAAATCTCCTACAGAAAACATTGTTCTTACTGCTGCTAAAATGGCTCAGCTAAGTGAATCTAGTCGATTCTATGACGAGCTTTATCAACTAGGAAGACAAGGTAATTATATATTTGATAAAGATGCAGGTCGTCCTAGTGGTATTAAGTGGGAGCAGATAACAGGTACTAACTCTAATCTAGATGGTAAATGGACTACGCCGGAAATAATAACAGCAATTAAAGGACAGGAGTCTAGGTTAGTTGGGACTGACTCTAAAGGCCCTTTAATTAGTTTGTACCAAAACTTCTTAACTCTTAAAGGAACATCCCAAAAGATGAAGACTGTTTACAGTCATGTTACTCATCTTAGAAATATTTCAGGTGGTGCTCAGTTTGGTTTAGCTAATGGAATGAATCCTTTTAGCAACGCTAAAGGCACACTTGCTTTACTTAAAAACGAATTAAAAAACATTGGTCAAGAAGGTATAGATGCAATCTATGAAAAGTATTTAAGATTAGGAATTATCAATACTAACGTAAGAGTTAATGAATTTAGAGAGCTGCTAGATACTGGCTATAAAAGTGTGGCAGATGGATCAATTGATAGAGTAATTAATCTTGCTAAGAGCAACAAATATGGTGCAAAGATTCTAGACAAGGCTGAAACTATCGAAGATTTTTACCTAGCGACTGATGACTTTTATAAAATTAATGGATACTTATCAGAGCTTGATACTCTTAAGAGAGCTTATCCAGACAGAAATATAGCTGAGCTTGAGGAGATGGCAGCGGCTAAAATTAGGGATACTTTTCCTAACTATGATCGTGTGCCTAAAGGAATTAAAGCAACCAGAGAGCTTCCGTTTGGTAACTTCGTAGCCTTTCCTACAGAAATAGTTAGAACAAGCTATCATATCTTAGGGACAGCTATAGATGAAATAGGTTCTGGTAATGCTGTAATGCGGAATAGGGGTCTTAAAAGACTTGCAGGATTTTCAGCATCTATGTATGGATGGCATGGTCTTTCAAAGCTATCCTCAAATATGTTAGGCCTTAATGAAGAAGAGAAAGAAGCATTAGATGTTATCTCTGAAACTCCTTGGTCTAAAAGCGCACCCAGAATTTATATTCGTATAGATGACAAAATTCATGCAGCAGACACACAGTTTCTAGACAGCTATAGTTTTATTAAAGAACCGTTAATGCTTGCTTATGATGAGATTGCTTCTGGTAAACTTAAAGGACAAGAAGCTAAAGAATATATAGCTAATGGTTTAATGGAAGGAGTAAAAAAATTATTAACTCCTTATACTGACCCTGCTATTTTATCATCAGCAGTAGCAGATGTTTATACTGCTATGAACAGCCCTGATGGTAGAACAACAGATGGTAAGCCTTTGTTTGTAGCAGGACTAGATACATCTGAAAAAATATATAATGGAGCTATACATATTCTAGAGTCTTTTGCTCCGGGTTCTGCGACATCTATTAAAAGAGGTATAGATGCATTCGGTGAGAAACCAAATGAGTACACAGGAAGAGATCTTGCTTTAGAGCCAGAGCTTATTACTAATATGTCTGGTATTAAGTTTACAGAATTATCTCCAGAAGATAGGCTTAAGTTTAGCTTAGGTGCTTATCAAAGAAATAATAGAAATATATTAAGTAGCAATGCTCGTTTTGGTCAGACCGCAGAAGAAGTACGAGAAGTATATTACAAGCGTGAGAAAGAGAGATACAGAAACCAACAAGAGCTTTATCGTATCTTTGATGCGGTCTCAACTATAATAGGAAGAGAGGAAGCAATAGCGATTCTGTGGCAGCAAGACGGAATATCTAATGTAGAAAAAGGTCTAATAGCTATGGGTAAGTTTAACCCAGAGGCTGTTACTAAAGAAGACGTTAAGAGAATAATAGAACGAGTAGATACAGGAGATCAGTCTAAGTCTGAAGTAGTTACAAATATTGTTAACATGATTGCCAATATGAAAGCTACTGAGCTTACATTCCCTGAAGACGAGGAAGACTTAAAAGAATTCCAACGCTACCAAAAGGCTAAGGGAGGAGAAGTCTTCGGAGTTCCTAAAGCTCCCTCAGAGCCTGATGAGCGCATTGATAAGATGACAGGCCTACCTTATAACATACAGGCAGGGACAGCTTTCATAGACGAGGAAGATCGTGCAGGTCTTGCTGAAGGAGGTACGCTGTTTAAGTCTTTAGCTAAGCGGGTTAAAGACGTTGCAGAGAAGGGGATGGCTGCAGCAGGAGTAGCCGGAGGTAGGTTTGCTGAAGTTGATCCTAACCAATTACTGTGGGCTAAGGAGCTAGGAAAAGCGTGGGGTAAAGAAGAAGAGCTAGATGGTAAAGGAGATGCTGCTCGTCACTTAGCTTTAGGTTGGATTGCTCAAAACAATAAGTATCCTAAGGCTGCTAAGTTCTATATCGATGCTAGAGAAGTGTTTAGTTCTGCTCCTGAAGCTAAGATGGATCGACTTAATAACTCTATCGGCTTCGCACTTAAAGCCAAGACACAAGAAGAAGCAGAGAGAAGGATTAGGGACTTAGTAGAAAGGGGTAAGGTAGCCTACCTACCGCCTAAAAGTATGAAAGGATTTGCTAAAGGAGGAAGAGTACTTAAAGCATGTAAGAGTTAATAGCTCTTAGTTCTTTCTCAAGGTCATTATGGAAACCTTCGAATCTTCGCTTGGTCTCCTTAATGGCCTTTTTTATTACTGCTCTATCTTCTTCTGCAAAGACATCATCAATCTTTTCAATAGGGAACTCTGACACTTCCGTGTGTAGGTTCCCCTCTTGATCAACTACTACTGCAAAAGAAATCAAATTTCCATGTGTCATTGAAAAGATACTCGTTCTTGATTCCCACGCAGACCTGCTTTCATATAAGCAGTAGCTCGGCCTTCAAAGAAGTTCTGATGCTCTACCCCTAATATGTCATCTAGCCACGTTAGAGGATTCTCTTTGATGTTATAGTTAGGCTTTAGCCCCAGTTGTAGTAGTCGCCTGTCGGCAATATACTCTACATACTTACCCATCTCTTCTCGTGTTAAGCCTCGTATGTCACCCATCTCAAAAACAAGATCAAGAAACTTCTGCTCAAGATCTACCATATCTCTACAGGCTTGGTAGATTTCTTTCTTAAAATCATCTGTCCATATATCTATGTTCTCGTGGATAAATTCTCTAAAGAGCTTTGTCATCGCTTCAACATGCAAGGATTCATCCTTAATGCTATAGCTTACTATCTGCCCCATACCTTTCATCTTTCCAAAGCGAGGGAAGTTGAGAAGGATAACGAAGCTAGAGAACAACTGTAAGCCTTCAGTGAACGCACTGTAGACCGCCAAGTTCTTAGCAATAGAACCTTTGTCAGTCTTAGAGATTTTTAGATCGTTGATGTAGTGATGCTTGTCTGCCATCTGTTCATACTCAGCAAATGCTTTATACTCTCTTTCAGGCATACCCACTGTATCGAGCAGTAAGCTGTAAGCATGTTGATGAATAGCTTCCATGTTTGCAAAAGAACCCATCATCATACGAGCTTCAGGCTTTTTAAAGATTCGCATATACCTATCAACATAACCTGCACCTACATCTACATCCGACTGAGTAAACAGTCTAAATATTTGTGTCAGTAAGTTCTTCTCTTCAGAAGACATATCTTGCCAATCCTTAACATCATTGTGCAGGGGTACGTCTTCAGGGAACCAATGCATCTGGTTCTGTTGTACATAATAATCAAACATCCAAGGATGATCGAAAGGTTTGTAATAACTTCTAGTTCCTAACAGGCTCATTTTTCTTTTCCTTCTTGTCTTTCTTTTCTTTGCTTCCGAATATTTTTTCCCAGTTCTTCTCGAACTGATCCTTGTCTATTTGGCTAGGTCTGCGCTTGCTACCTTTACTCATCTTTTATGAAGACCCCATTTTCATTAAGATATCCTTTACGATCTTTAATTTCGTTGTAAGCAAACTGTAAACATTCTTCAAACGAAACACCATATATTTCTGCAATGATAATAAGAACTACTGCGCAGTCTCCCACATCGTCACGGATGTCCTTGCCTTTTGCAAGGTTGTCTGCAAGTTCTCCAACCTCAGACACTAGTTTTAGTCCCTGAGTTTTTATATCACCATTTTCTATTATGCGCCTATCTTTAGCCCACTGTATTACTTTATTTACAAGATCATCCTTCACAGCTTAAGCACTCCGCTAAATCTATTCGAGGTATTTTTACATTAACATTTTCAGCTGATCGAGCTGCGTCCGAACGTAAGTAATAAAGAGACTTAAGTTTGTTAGCTCCCGCCCAGTGTACATCATTTACATACTGCAAGTAATCATCGTGTACTTGTTGAGGCTCTGTAGCCTTTGGAGGTATAAAGAAAAGATTGACGCTCTGGCTTTGACAGATATAGTTCTGCCTCTGCTGAGCATGTTCTATAATCCAAATCTGATTTATCTCTATAGCCGTCTTAAAGACTTCTTTAATAGTATCATCAAGCTCTTTGATATTCTGAACAGAACCTTGTGCTTCTGTAATTTGTTTCCAGATTTTCTCACGTTTAGTATTATCGGGGAATAACTCGAAGAGCACATCATCTAGATATTTGTTACGAACTCTAAAGCTTCCTGAAAGAGTCTTATGAGTAAACACATTGGCTCTCATAGGTTCTATCGAAGGACTAGTGCCACCACAGATAATAGAACTAGAAGCATTAGGAGCAACAGCCAACAGGTGTGCATTACGCTTACCCGATCCAGAGACATCTGGCGCTTCTCCCCTTTCATCAGCCAAGAAACGAGAAGCCTCTTCTGCTTTAGTTTTAATAAGAGAGAAGGCTCTGTGGTTAAACGAGGTCGCATACATACTTTCAAAAGGAATCATATTCTTTTGTAAGTAACTATGGAAACCCATAGCCCCTAGACCAATCG
>Ga0070753_1001951_pt1 | contig 11239 bp, 16 predicted proteins | sample VirMetDEL_Aug_31_FD_77441 | JGI IMG/M metagenome (GOLD analysis project Ga0070753, IMG submission 77441) | Aqueous microbial communities from the Delaware River and Bay under freshwater to marine salinity gradient to study organic matter... | ecosystem: Environmental > Aquatic > Marine > Coastal... | reverse complement strand
GTTTTCCAAGCCCTTGCACAGTACCGACGAGCCATGAAGTCTGCACAAGCGAAAGACGAACTCAACACCTCACTCAATGCAGGTGTAGGATGGTTCGCTGATGGTGTCGTTGATGCAAACGGCGTTGCACGACCATACGCTGACGAATCTAAGGCTCGCAAAGCATGGGTACGCAAGCATATCGGTGAAGATTGGTGGGTTGGCCGTACTAAAGCGGACAAGCAATCACTCCTCGCAACCGCTAAAGTGTACAAGCAAGCCAATGCACTCGGCAAATCCGAGCAAGCACCTGCAAACACCTACACAATCCAAGCCGTCGAGAAAGCACATCACTCAACCATCAAGCGTATTGCTCGTGATATGAGTGGCGGCACGACCTTTGCAAGCAAGGACAAAGCGTTGCAGTACATCACTGACAACATCGCTCAATTCTATGCACTCGACTTGAGTGCATACAACCTTTGAGTAGGCTCGCAGTAGTCCGTTTTCCTGACCCACTCACCCGTTGAGTGTTCTCATACGAGTTGTTGAGTGCATGAGGGCTTCGGCCCTCATGTACTCCCCTTTGGGCGTGGTCGCATAGGCGACCACGCCCTTTTTTTATTTTCAAAATCCTCATAGCACGACGGGTCGTGGGTGCTGTCGCCACGCTACGCCCGAACAAAAAGTTCAGCCTTGCGTGTTAATGCGACGCACCCATATGGGTTGGACTCTTCACGCATCTTGATTAATTCCGCATCGTGAAGATATTCATTTGAACAATTCCACATCGGGAGGGGTGTGCAATTGCACAATCCCGCATTATATATTTGAGCATCCGAATAATATGGGTGTGGGTATTTGCTCATCGCCTTGACTTTTAGAGCGACCTAAGATACGAACATGTTCGATTAGTCTGTATTGGTATCGAACATGTTCGCCTTTATTCACATCTTGCGTCAAGCAAACCGTGATACTGCGAGCCACTTTATTCACTATGTTCAAAACCCACTTCACTCATTTGACTATTCGCTTTAGTCATAGTCATGATACCCCTACACTTCATAGCGAAAATGCCCCACGCTTTATTCACTTTATCATAGGTACTACAATTAATAATAATATATATTATAGAGTATATGAATAAAGTGAATATTCCTGTACGGCCAAACTGCTTTAGTCAAATGGGTGAATAAAGTTTTGAATAAAGTGAATAAAGTGATACAAATGACACACACCTAAACGCAACACTGCGAGCCTGTCAAGACTGACCAAGCCTTGCACAACATAACAACCTGCGGTGAATAAAAAGGCCACTGAAATTGATTAGTATTTAAACTAACTAAGAAAGTTTTGAGCCGATGAAAACCGAAAACATCAATCCCCTAAACCTAAACCCACAACAGTTGAACATACAGATGGCACACATACTACAGAAGTATGGCTTCGATGCAGTGCATGACAGACTACACGCAGTAGGTGGTCGAATGATTATAGGCTCACCTGTTGTCAATCGCACTCACATTAACAACCTTGCTCATGTGTCCATTGAACTTATCTTCGATGTGTATAACATGAACACCACCATTCGTATGCTTGAATGGGCAAACGACAACGGCATGACCGTGGACTTTTGGAACAACAAGAACGGAATCCTTCACGATGTACGAGAGGTGGTCGCATGATTGGGCCTGTCGCATGGGAAGAACTGCATTGCCGACCACCTGCTACACCACAGAAGTTTCTTGAGATTGAGTACAAAGGACAGTTGTACAAATACGATGTTGCGAGTGCAGTGTGGTTGTTCGATTACTACCAACAGTTTCGTACATGGTGCGAAGAAGATGTACGCAACAACAACGGTGAATACGCAGACGAGATTGAGGTGATTGCTTGAACCACGATACATTACTAAAATCCTATATGAATGAATGTCTTAAACAATGTAAAGTGCCGACATGGGAAGGGTGGACTGAATTAAAACGATTGCATGAGGAGATTGAGGTGATTGCTTGACAGAAGAATACGAATACCCCGATGACTTAGACGAATGGGATTACCCACAGTGGCACGAAGACTTGTACGAAACACTACAACAATTCGGCTTGGCAGACAAGCCTCGATTACTCTTAGGGTTGGAACGAATCATGCGAGCACATATCAACAACGCAGATGCTTCACAACTTTCAAGACTACGACAAGAGAACACAGTGCTACAATCAAAATTACAGAATGCGAATGAGCAATTCAAACTTTTGTACACAGAAATTTACATGAAACATGATGGGGTGATTGCTTGAGCCGTGATGTCCACTGCACAACATGCGTTGATTGGTACAACCCTGTACCCTACGACGAAGACGAAGGTGAGAACTCCGAGCCTATCGCTTTCAGCAAACGCCCATGTCAAATGGACATGAGTGAATGGTGTCACTTCGCAGGTGAACGACACATCATACACATAGTAAATGATAACTTACTTACACACATGGAAGTATGCACCGACTGTTATATGAAACATGAAGGAGTGTATGAACAATGAACAACCATCAAAGGATTCTAAACAGAATCAAAGAATTGGCACAAGAAATAAAGAACGAACCATATACAAAGTCGTGTATGGAAGGCGACCGTGTAGGCTGGATTAGTGGTGAAGCACTTCTTGACATAATTCAAGAATTTGAAGAAATTTACTTGAGTTGAGGGGTGAAGAATGAACAACATCGAAACAAGACACGGACTCGCAACACCTGTTGTTGCATACGAAACTGATGGGCAACTTACCATCGTACTAATGATTGAGGATGAATAGTATTTAAACTAACTAAGAAAAATGGAGATGAATTATATGAACAGGAATGAATGGATAAAAAGACATGAACAAATGAGCAAAGATGAACTGCTTGTACTTGCGTACAGGTTGAGCATACAACATGAAGAATGGAGAAAGAAAGCACAGGAGGAATAAATATGGGTAGCCAAAAGAAAGAAGCATTAGAAAAGTACAGACAACTGATAAGCGACTACGAAATGGATTATCCCTTCAACACGATGAACATGATAAGCATTGACCTTATACCCGAAGGCGAAAAGGTTTCTGCAAAGATAATCAAAGACACAAAGTTACGAATCACAGCCGATGAAAACAGCAACATCGCTACATTCATCAGCAACCACCTTCCTGTATTCATACGAGCATGTCCACTCGTGCCACGACCCGGAGTTCTTGAATCAACACCTGCCTACTCATCGAATGAGGCATGGAAAATCATTGAGCGTATTTCAAATAAGATGTTGAGCAAAGACAAATCACCAAAACCTATGTACGACAATGGCTACATTGACCCTTATGGTTCTATCATTATCATGCCTTATGTTAATGCTGACGCATCAGCAGTTGCATCTCTCGGTCATTACATTTACATGGGTGAGGGCAAAGACGGTATCACCGCAGGTGGCGATGGCTTCAAGATGGCTGTACCACTTAAACCGATGAGTGAATGTTCCGTAGCAAATGATTTGAGAAAGCATGGCTTCGACCCTGCTAAACTTGAACTTGAATTCGTATCAGTAAATAATACAACTGCGAGAGATAGTTATATTGGCACAAGTAATTACATTGTTCAGTTGCGTGGGTGTGAAGGCCCAAGAGCAATCGCACCTGCACCAAAGGGCGTTACCATTAGTGGTACATTCCACGGTGAAGGTCGTATCATTGTTGAGCATGTCTTCCTGTGTGCAGATGACAGCGAAGAAGAATTGGCGAAGTTAGAAGATGCCTTGCGTGAAGGTATGCCAAGCGGTACTGTTGTCATTCACCCAACAGGGTGTCATCTTACTCACCATGCAGGACAGTGCATGAAGTATAATGTTCCTTACATAGCCTCAGCCAATGTCAAGGTTGGTGAACAATGGACTCAAGCGGCGGCAGGTTGGGTTGTCCTTGACCCCAATGGTACTTACGAGCCACAACCCTATGACATGACTGATTACATTGATGAGTTCATTCAAGGACTCAACTCACAAATCGGTGGTTACGCTCGACAACATGGTTGGCTCTCCAATATGTTTCATCAATTCATGGGTGGCCCAATCAATGACCCACATCATACAGCAATTCTTGCAGGTGCGTTTGTTGGTTGGCTCGCTAAGGCAACCCTTTCAGTTGGTATGGGTGAAACAAGACACATCGTTTCTAACACAGAAGGTAATTTACCTCTTGTTCAAATGTCGCTTGCTACCATATACAGAAATAATTCTTACATAGTGAATTCGAGTGAGATTGGAGAGAGTTACTTATCAAGTAAAAGGAGGCATTACTATGCTGATATAGAAGCAACACCTATGTCTTGGAAATCTGTTGAGTCTATGTATCAAATTGTAGGCGATGCTTATGGTACGAAAATTGATTGGAGTACATCATACGGTGGTGCGAAGTATCGCAAATCAATGAAGATGGGTTTAAACACTACTCGTGCAATCATTAAACTGTTGCGTCATCCTTCCGCTTCAAACCTCAAAGATTTGTGCGACAAAGCCAATGCAAATGAACACGCAACACACAACACTAACTTCTTCTTTAGCAAATTCTTGAGCAAGTCTGCTCTTGATTGGGGTACAAAACCACAACACATTCACACTCTTTCCCCATTCAATATGTTCTATGCAGGTCTTGATGTTATGAACAATCTTAATACATCATACAATACAAAATCATTTGACAAGAGAGTTGCGAATGTGCATAAGGAATACAAGTCGGAAACAATTGAATCACTTCGTAAATCTCCTATAGGATTACGAAGCGAAGGTTTGCTTCGTGAGGGTATGAAAACTCTTAATGAAAATCAAAGACACCCAAGAGGTCAGCATTCCAATCCGGGTAACCTAAGCACATATATTCCTTGTGGTATTAACAATTGTAAAAGATGTGCTGAATACCTTGACCAAATGAAATATACACTCGTACAAAATATTCAATCGAATATTCCTGTTCAAGAGTCATTCGTTTTATCATTCCCTGTTCAACTCATTGGTAAAGCAGTACATGAGGAATCAATGGAAGACTTATCAAACAAACTTACAGTGTGGAAGAACCTTCATACACAACTTAACACTTTTGAAAAACGCCAAGCGATTGATAGCATTAAGAAAATAACGAAGTCAATTCCACATAATATAATGGCAAAGAACAACATACTGATAACAAAGATAGCCTACTTCTTTAGCACACTTGATGCAGAATTACTCATTTACTTTAACACAAATGGAGATGAATGACATGAGAAGAAACAAAAACAAACAATACAGAAAAGAGAAAAAGAAAGGAAACAAATTCAATTTGAGCAAAGCAAAACAATTAACACAAAAAGAAACGGAGATAACAACAATGAACAATTATAAAACAACAACGACGACAACATGGCAAACAAAAGCGGATTGCCACAGCGGTCAGCGTGTAGTATTCACTACACATGACGGCATAGAAATATTAGCAGGTGGTAAGAATCGTAGTGGTGGGTGGCACAAGGCACACCCACTACCACAACTCGCCATAGGCCCAGATGAAACGATGGCTTCACCATCAATTCTCAAATCAAAAACAATCGTACCTCAAGGTTGGTCTTGCGAGCAACACTTGACGAACCCCGAACCACCAATCTTCGTGTACCTCGACTTTCCAGATTTCGGTGTACCCGCACTCAACAGATACTTTTGGTATGCTCTTGTTGATGACATCCGTGAACATGGTATCAAGTCTGTATCAACACAGTGTGCAGGTGGTCATGGTCGTACAGGTGTTCAACTTGCTATCCTTCGCTACCTCATGGCTACTGATGAAGAGCGTGCTACTTATACCGACGCAGGTGTATTGATTGATTGGGTGCGTGGCGTTCACTGTACCCATGCTGTTGAAACCAAAGGCCAACAAGAATACATCGCTATGGTCTGCGACATTCCTGTTGGTGAGAACAAGATACACAGTTACTACGGTGGCTACTCTTACGGTGGAGGTAAGTCCTCTTTCTATCAAGGGGCTGATACGGGAAAAGTAACGACGGCTACTACTACTTCTAAGCAAACAAGTTGGGATGATTGGGATGACATTGAATGGAAGAGTAGTAGTCGTGATAAGTATGATGATGATATTGTTGAGTGTGATGCTTGCAATTCTCTTTCATTCGATATGGTTTCAATGACTTGTTCTAATTGTGATTACGACAGCGAGTATGCTGAATCAAAACTTCAACATCAATGTGAACAGTGTTTCTCTAACCGACCCTATGGTGAATTCCTTGCGGGTGATTTCATCTGCATACAATGTCGTGCTGATAACATGGGTATTAAACACAATGAGCATGAGGCTGAATGTTCAACCTGTAACAAAATGATTGACAACAGATACCTTTCTCAAATAGATAGCATTGATACATTCATTTGTCGCAAGTGCGATGCTGAACAATTGGAGAGTGAAGAACAATGATTGTAATTGAAATGGAAGATGATAATTTTATCGTAAGAGTATATGATAGGGAAACAGGAAAAGATGTTGATTATAGAATTGATTATGTGGAAGGTGAAGAACAATGATTGAAATAAAACATAACATGAGTGAGAAAGATTTTCAACAAGCGATTGATGAAGGTTTGATTCATCGAGGAACAAATGAAAAATACAATTGGCATCGTTATCACATCAAAGGTACACAAATCTTTTGGAATGAATATCATTCTCGTAGGGATATTGAAACACTTGTCGAAGCAGGTCATGGTGGTATCGCTACCATTATGGCAGGTACACAATCTTCATGCAATTGGAAATCGAGAGAATATGCTTTACTTAAATATGAACACAGCAAGTTGAAACAGTTGGCTCTTGATACAGGTCTAATCAAACGCAACGGGAAACCCTGCACCGCATGTAAATCAACCAACACTGAAACAGATGGACAACCACATTACATTGATGGTGGGTATGCTCACACTTGGTCGAGGTACTGTTTTGATTGTGAGCATAGCGAAGTCGGAGGTGCTACATTTTGAACAATAACATCATACACAAAATGGTTCGGGTCTTCGTGGGGTACGGAGAGCCTATCGAGATTGACGACAGGGGTGCGAACAAACCCGACTATCCTTTCTTCCACAAGTTAGCATCGCAACAAACAATTGACGACTACCAACTTGTCGAAGCGAGTGAGCGATTCCATAAGTATCGTAACACGCAACTACCTCAACTCCTTCGTGATGCGGGGTTGATTGAACAAGCCTCCGAAGTGAATCAGTTTCTTTTACTGATGAAAGAAAAGGGTGAGCGTGGTATGATTGAACGGGAACGCATACTGCAAGAACAAAGCGAAGCCGATAAGCGTATGCGAAAGGCATCGGCTTTGATTAGCAACGCACTCCGCAAGGGTAAGTCTGCTTTACCTTTGGTGAATGAAGTGGGCGATGCTCTCAAGTGCGAGCATGATGATGCTCTTGCTTTCATCGAGCAGGGTGTTTCGGTATGGAAGCCACCCACTTCTCTTCAAGTTCACTTCTCGGAGGTTGATGATAAATGGACAAACCGATGGGGCAATACTTTCACGAATAAAAGAATTGCACTGCACTACGAATACAATCCATCACTCAATCAAGTCTTGAAGAATACACTCGGCTTCCCTGCCATCAAGTTCGATGGTGCAACTAAACTTTGGACAATACAAGATGATGTTGATGTTATCAACAATGCTCTCAAAGTTCTCGCTGAGTTCCGTACTCCCGAAGGTTACATTCTCTTTGTTGATGAAGATTCGTTGAAGCGAATCAATGTATCAGCAACCAAACAGAAATCTATAGAACACTCGACTGAAACGAAGGCGACCCTTATCAATGGCGGTACAAGTATTGAGTTAGTTATTCCTTACATACAAGATAAGTTCGTGCGTGAATGTATGATGAGTGAGGTCAAGGCTACGCAGGGTAGGAAGTTCGACCCCGACAAGAAGGTATGGACTATCGCTATCGGTGAAGCCTCTCCGCTTATTGACCGCTTGCGTAAGTATGATGACGATGATGACGATGACGACATGACTCCGCTTCTCAAGTTAGCCGATGTGATTCAAGGCATACCCGAAGTGGCCGACTACATGGAGGAGAGAGCGAAGCGTATAGCCATCAGTGGTGCTTCATCACTTGATGACGAGATGATAGTCGCTAAATTACAGGAAGATTTGATGAGTGTCTTTCCCGAAGGGCGAAGCCTCTATCCGTTTCAGTATGTAGGGGTACAGTTCGCTCAACTGTCGGGAGGGCGATGCCTCATTGGAGATGACATGGGTATCGGAAAGACGATACAAGCCATCGCACACATAGGACTCAACCAAGACAAACTACCTGCTCTCATCATTGTACCCGCATCGGTCAAGTACAATTGGCTCAAAGAATGTGGTGCGTGGCTACCAGATATGACGAGTATTGTTCTTGAAGGGCGTAGTGGTGTGATACCGAATGCCGACATCGTGATATGCAACTACGATATTGTTGTAGGTCGGCAACCTGCTCTCATGGACTACGGTTTCAACATTGTCGTATGCGATGAGTCGCATTACCTCAAGAACAGTAAAGCAAAGCGTACTCAAGCCACGCTTGAAATCGCTAAACAATCCGAGTCCGTTGTTTGTTTGTCGGGTACGGCAATCACCAACAGACCCAACGAGTTCTTCACGACGCTTAACTTGTTGCGACCCAATGAGTTCCCTTCATTCTTCGACTACGGTATTCGATACTGTGCAGGTGAACAAACACGCTTTGGTTGGGATTTCAACGGTGCATCGAACACCGATGAGTTGCACAATCGAACAAGAGATTTCTGTATTCGCAGACTCAAGAAAGAAGTCTTGACTGAACTGCCCGACAAGATACGCACGATACATACAGTCGAGCCGAGCAGTAAGGAAATCAAACGATACAACGAACTTCATCGTGCATGGATGGAGGAATACAACTCACTTGAAACATTACCCGCAGGTTTCGTACTCAACATGCTTACTGCCTTGCGACATGAGTGTGGTCTTATCAAAGTACCATCGGCAGTACAATACATCAAGGAGTACCGTGAAATCACAGGCAAACAACTCGTTGTCTTTGCACATCACACTGATGTTCTTCGTGATACTGCGAACCTGCTTCGCCAAGACAAAGACCACAAGTGGAGGATTGGTGGTATCACAGGCGACATGCCAGCCGAGAAGCGACAACAGAATGTTGAGGCATTCCAAAACGGACAGTTAGATGTCATTCTATGTAGCACAGTGGCGGCGAAGGAGGGTATCACACTCACCAATGCTGACACGGTTCTCTTCATCGAAAGAGAATGGACACCTGCATGGGAAGAGCAAGCAGAAGATAGGGTGAATCGTATCGGTCAAGAATCACAGTCGGTACAGGCTGTATTCTTATCGGTGGCGAACACCATTGACGAGAAGTTCAACCATGTGGTTGAGAATAAACGAGCCGTCATACAAGCGGTACTTGACGGTGGCACACTCGATGAGCGTGAGGGCATTGCCTCCATGCTCATTAAGACAATGATTGAGGCAGGTGATTTACCTGCTGATTTCTTAAACAAAGGAAAGAAAAAGGAGAAACAATTGAAGAGTATTTAAACTAACAAAGAAAAAAGGAGATGAAAATTATGACAATGATAACAGAAATATATAGAATAAAAGAAGAAGGAACGGTAGTAAGCCTATGTGAGTTTCTTAATGAAACCGAATGGCATGAGGCGTTTTGCAAAAGATACCCCGAATACCATGACAATGATGACTTCGATATTCACGCACACATCAGTAGTGATATGTGTGAAATTGAAGCAATGCTTCAAGCAGACCATAGGATTTGGTCGGTTGAATGGATTGAAGAAGCGGATTACTTTTTGATTCGTGAATGGGAGAAGGTGGAATAAATGACATTGAAAGAAGAAAGACTATTGGCCTATCCTATTGAATGGGATGATGTAAAAAGGAACAACAAGTACCCTGCTGACGACAATAACGACGGTTTCCACTATGGTATTGAGTGGATGGATGACGACAGATACACTGTTGCAGACATTACATGGTACAAGACGGAAGAAGAGCGATGGTCTATCCTCGCCCAACAATGCTTGAAGTGTGGTAGTTATGGACACATTACAGGACACCACGAAATGCCGAGAACTCACTCGCTTGACCAACTTGAAAGGTTTGGTTGGGATGGTATCAAAGAGTACATTGAATATGAGGAAAGCAAGGTGGAATAACTAACAAAGAAAAAGGAGATGAAAAATATGGATGAATATTGGTATGAATATAGAGGATTGAGAAAGACAGACAAGCCCTTCTTACAATTGAGAAGGCTCGCCACAAATGGTGTATTACACATACAGGGGTACGGAAATGAGGCGAACAGACCATACGGTTTTGCTGATAGATTTTCAGCACCCGATGTGGTTGTTGAAGCGGTTGCCAAGCATGAACAAGAGCGTGAGTTTTCACTCGCAAGTGACGAAAAGTTATACTTTAGAAATGTGTTGGAGATTGTTCGCTACGCTGACGGCCACCAACTTATCATCAAGATTGAACACGATGACAACAACGACGACGGACAATTTGTTCTTGACATGGATTCAAGAGCAGATGGGTTGCTCAACTTCGCAGAAGAGAACGGACTTATCATTGATTGTAGCGATAAGCAACGATTCGTTTCAGTCGTTGGTGATGAAGAGTGAGCGTGATGGCTACCATTTCAATTAAAGAAAGAATGCTTGACTACATCTTAGATGTAACAGAAAGAGGTGCATCATACTCGGCCAAACAAATTCATGAAAGAGTATTCATGAAGTACGAGCCACGACACATGCCGAGTGTAACCGCCATGCCTTCTTTCATCAAGAGAACAGGTGAGTTTAGACGAGAGTTTGAGATGTGGCGAAGATTATGAGATGCTACAAGTGTAAAGAGAAAGCGTACCCGATGCATCCAGAATACAGGGTGTGTCGAGCATGTTGGACAGGTATGAGGAAGAAGAAATGAAATGTCAAATAAATAATTGTGCTAATCAAACGAATATGAAAATAAACCGATTCAAAATAGGAGTAAGTACCATGTACAAAATATGGGTATGTGAAGAATGTTATAAAAAAGGGGAATAAAAATGAAAGACGAATTAAAAATAAGAATTGAAACAGACGAATACATTTACGAAGAGTGGGTGATTGAATGATTGACACAGACAAATAC
>Ga0070753_1001944_pt1 | contig 11274 bp, 28 predicted proteins | sample VirMetDEL_Aug_31_FD_77441 | JGI IMG/M metagenome (GOLD analysis project Ga0070753, IMG submission 77441) | Aqueous microbial communities from the Delaware River and Bay under freshwater to marine salinity gradient to study organic matter... | ecosystem: Environmental > Aquatic > Marine > Coastal... | reverse complement strand
TGGACCATTTCCCCGGTTTTGCTATTCGCCTTCCCCGAGCGCTTAAGCTTCGTGACGATTGCCACAATGGGAGCCCCGTCGATTAAGGACGGGCCCCGGTAGATCACTGCACCCTTAGGCGTTGCCATTGTTCCGCCCCCCTTGCGTGAATTGATCAAAAGCCCTGTTGAAAATGTCGCGTTCTTCTTCGGTCGCCGCGATTAGGCGCCCCGTGAATCCTTCGGACCAACAGGCAAGATTCCCCCAGGCCGAAGCATGCTGCGCAAATTTGAACGCCTTAAAAACGAAATAAGGCGCGCCCCCCTTGGGGTCCGTTTTGCGAAGGGAATAAACGGGCCCCGTTGGCGTTTTGCGCTTTACGCAACATTCGGCAAGGGCGCCGGTGATGTCACCATCTAAGACAATTCCCCGGCGGCCTAGGCTTACGGCTATCCATTCCGTCGCGCTGTTAAAGCGCTGTTTTGTATCCCATGCTTTCATTTTTCGACCCCCTCCCTAATATCGTGCATTTCCTCTTCTACCGCCTCAAGGCACCACTGAAAAGCTTGCATTCCGCGATAGTGAGCGAGGGCCCTGGGGGGAACGTGCAGCTGCCCGAATCCGTCCCTTTCCCCCCGGTTTTCTTTATAGCTCTCGTATTCTTGATCGGCGCAAGCTTCAAAAGCGCGCGCCAGCTTTCCTAAAACTCGCAATTGTTCTTTTTTCATCGCCTATTTCCCTTTTTTGAAGGGGCCACGAAGGGCCCCGTTTTTTTATTCGCCGAAGTTTTGAGTACGGACAAGCCCGGAGTAATAATACTTTTGAGCCGCCCCCATTGAATTGAGCGCCTTAACAATCACGCCAGCTTGATATTCAGCGTCCCGAAAGTTTTGGGCCTCTTCGATAGTCACGGTGAAGTAAGGCGCGGAGTCTCCGCCTAGCGCGTTGATCGTGAATTTGTATTTCATGCCTGCCTTCCTTTTTTTTGTGGTGCGTCCCATTGACGCCCCTGCATCTAGCACGATCGCCCTTTCCCTTGTCACGGCATTTTTTTCTATCGATAACGCGAAAACGATAGGCGCAGACAATCGCGCGGGGGCGCTTGCGCCTTAGGGCATGCCTTGAGGGAATCATCGGGGGGCGGGCTTAGGCCCAAGGGGGGGCGCACCATTTTGGTGCCTGTACGGATTTCCACCACTGTACAGATGTACAGGAGCCGCCATATCTCGACCGCCGCTGAGGCGAGTTGGTACAGAAAATTGGATAGAGGCTGGGCAAAAATTTGGATAGAGGCTGGCCGCGCGGCGGGCCCGCTAAAAAAAATTGGATAGAGGCTCGCCAGAAATTTGGATAGAGGCTACTTCCGCAGGCTCCGCATCTTACGGTTGTAGATCGACATGAAGCCCCTGGAGCGGCTCATGGCATAGCGGTTCACGGTGCCGTAGTAGTCAAAGTATCTGTCTGGATACTTAGCCTCGTCCTTCAGAGCGACGAGCATGCGAATCTTCTGACCACCGCTCTTAGTCTTTCTCCCGTAGCGCTCCCACACCCCAATGCCGTCTCCAGGCTTCTTCTTCCACTTGTCGAAGCCCTTGGGTTTGCCGAAGAAGTACTTGGACTTGTCCTGATACCGCTCCCACTCAGACTTGGGGATATGCCCGAACTTGGACTTACGCTTGAGGTTCTTGGTGGGCACACCGATCTTCTGACGGTCAGGGTGACGAGTCATGGCGTTCTTCTTCACCATGAATTTCATGTACTGCCATTGGATCTCGTCAATGTAGATCGTGGCTACGGGGTTCCCACGCTTGGCCTTGATGTACTTAAAGCCTCGCTTAGTCCAGGCGGTAGCCCCACCATCAAAAGCCCTGTTAGAGGCCTTAGGGAGATGCTTACGGGCGATAGTGAAGGCAAGCTCGTTCAGGGCCCAGACAGAGGCCGTCTCCATCTTCCTCCTCTCTGCAACCATCTTTTTCCCGACATCGCGGAAGTTGGTTTTCGTAAAGAAGGACAGTTGCCCAGCGGTAGCACGGAGAGCCTGTTGAGGACCGAACTTACCCGGGAGGGAGGCCCCAATGCCTCGTCCGATAGGGACTGCTGCTCTGGCTAACGCTGCGATTGCCATGGGACCTCCTAGAAGCCCGTTTTCGCGCCGAGGCGAGGGGAGGGAGCGGCGCGTGATGGAGACTTTATCTGAGGCACGGGCTCACACCTCAGGACTCCACCAATTAGGGTTTCAACCCCTCGCAAACTGCTAAGTACTTAGCGTTCTCTCTGTTGACCTGCCGATAGGTCTCTTCGGTGTCTTCCATCGAAGAGTAGATCGGCTCGTAGATCATGCAGTAGTCACTTACGGGTGAAGCGCTCGCGCACCCGTTGAGCAAGGCTACTGTCGTTAACAACATCGTCAGCCGCACGTTTCGCCCTCCGCACCGAATCAGCCATCTTCTTCAAGCTGGCGGACTCAACCTCTGCCTTGCCGTGTCTCACGCCCACAATGTAGGCGTAGAGGCAGGCCCCTAAAACGGAGCAAAGAAGAACCGTCTCAATCATCGTCTTTGTTCTTGTTCTTGCCCACATTGCCCGCCAGGACATTGAGGACGCGAAGAAGTACAGCGATGAACTTGTCATCGGACTTGGTCGGAGTCAGAGCAGTGATCGCGGTAGCTGCGGTGATAACAGCAGTGATCGCGCTCATCCACGCGGGCCAAGAATCAACAATTGCCATGATATCCATTAGTCATCCTCCCAGATATCGTAAATAGAGGCATAGGCCTCTTTGAACTGGGCTTCAGTGCCCTTCCCGTATTTCGTGTTGTAGAACAGCTTCCAGTATGCCGCAAGGTCATCCGGCTGGATACTGGGTAGAGGATGCACCACTCGGTAGTAGTGAATCCTAGCCATCGCAACTGAGTACTCCAGGGACGATCTCAGGAGCAGTGGATCGGGGGTCTCCCTTCCCTTCATAGCCCAAGGGGGGACGAAGTCCATGACCTTGTCACGGAGGTTTGGTCGGAAGGCTAGGTAGCTGTGCCAGATATCGTCGTGGGTCGCTGCTTCCATCTGAACGACCCCAAGGGCAGGGCCCTGGATCTGATTCAGGTATTCACCCATCTTGGACTCATGGGCAATGGTGCCCATTAGTAGATGCTCAGCGGAGCTGGAGTGCAGCTTGAGGTGGGTCAGGGTGGGGCGAACTACATAAATGAGGAATTGCCTAGGATTGATCATCTCCGCGTCCTCGCCGCTTAAAGTTAAAGTAGATCGAGACACAGGCAGCGGCGATAGCAAACAGACCAGCGCCAATGCTGATGTAAAGATCCAATTGGGCAAGGCTCAATCCCCAGAAAGCGACAGAGGCTCCTGCGGCACCATCAGCGACTTTTGCGATTGATTCAGTCGTGGATGCCATCTGGTAACTCCTGTACTGCATCCCAGTTTGAGCCATTGTATCAATCTTCTTTCCGAGGTACAGATGCTAACTGCGCTTCTGGTCCAAAAAGGTCCCTAACCATCCTTCTGAGCTTCTTGATTACCGCCTCGTCGTCCGTATTCACAACGAGGTCAACGCAGTAGATGTCCTCTTCCTCGTCTAATGCCTCTGAGTAATCAACCCTCAGCATCCTATAGCCCTCTTCATAAGACTGTTCACTGCGGCATTAAGATGTCCGTCGTTACGGATCTGGAAGACATCCTCCAGATAGACATCCCCCTCTTTCACTCCCAGTCGGTAGAAGTCTTCTCCATAACCGGGAACGTGCGTACAGGTCACCTGTTGGTACTCAGTGACTCGTCGAAGGGTAGGTTTCATCGGTCCAAAGTTATTCATAGTCCATCCACCAGAAAGCAGCCATGAGCATAAAGATAAAGAACAGCATCACCGGAAGGGTGAAGACAGGCCACAGTGCCGCCAGCACCCCAGCAGTGATGTACTGGGTAAGATTCAGCTTCTTAGCTGAGTAGAACAAGCCAAGCATGCCAATGAACGACACACAAAATCCAATCAGGTATACCGTCATTGGACCATCTCGGGGCTAACCATCATCCGCCCGACCTCCCCGTACTCCTTGTGGTACGTCATTATCTGAGCCTCCCTTCCTGATATCCAACCACCCCTTGACGCATAGGCATCAGCGGCAGCTAGAGTTCTGTGCTGAGTGACAACCATAAGATTCGACTCCAGCTCATGCCGGTGGTGGAGGTGTCCCATATGAGCGTAACTATGTTTAGTTCGCCCAAAGACTTCACGGAACTTCGCCACGAAGACATCGTCAATGGATGTTAACTTCTTCTTGTGGCCGTGATGGAAGAACAGAGAGGTATTACCCCACTCAAAGCAGTAATACGGGTCCACTGACTGATCAACGGTCACCCGAGGCTCGTCTTCATAGAGGGCGGTCATCCACTCCCGCATCCACACTGAAGAGGTGGGGTTATGGTTACCCTCCGCCTCGATCATATGAACCCAAGGGAAGCGGTCGAGCAGCATCTGGTTGATACGTCTACGGACCTTTATCCACATGCGAACAACCTTCGGGAATCTCCCATCTGCATCCAATAGGTGAGCGCTGGCGGGCGTGAGAGGGCCCTGTACCGAATCCCAGTGGAGATCATCACCTAGGAAGCAGAGGACCACTCCAGCGGCGTCAGGGAGGTTCTCAATCGCATGCTTGAACCACTTTACCAGTAGATCCTCAGCGATCTTCAGATCCCAGTCCTCACCCCTGGTCTCCTCACTCCAGGCCAGCATCCCGGCGTGGTAGTCAGTGATGACCATGCAGTGGACTAGGTCAGGGGCTTTGCTCTTGGGCTTGGACTTATTGGGCTTCTCTTTGGGGATAGAATCCGTAGCGCCTTCGATGAACTGCAGGAGGATCTGATCCAGCTTGTCCTTATCAATGTCGGTCTTAACCCACTGGAGCTTGGGCTGTCCGTCATCGCCGTAGAGGGTTGATGTCCCCCTGACATAGTGCGGAGAGGTGGTCGGATGGACCATGTCGTGATCTGGGGCGTAGCCCATCTTGGCCGCCCTGGTCTTCACCCGATCAATCGCTTGATGGATGGTCCCGTAGTTCACACCTAGCTTCTTCGCGGCTCCTGACATGGAGCCAACTTCAGCAGTGGTGTTGAGGTAAATCAGTTCTTGGTCAGATTGGCAGTACTTAAGAAGATTGGTGTCCAGCTTATAACCGGCTGTCATTAGTCATACCCCACGAACTCTATGCGACCCGACTCGCCACTGGCTCGACGTTCCTTCATCTTCGCCAGCTCCCCCTTGTAGTGTTGATACATGTCCTCCAGATCATGCTTTCTCCTACGCATAATCCTTCTAGACTTGTCTTGAAGAATTTCCATCAACGCTCCCCCCAGAACGGACATCACTAGCTTTGTGTGTTCGTAAGGATTCTCCCCTAAAAACTTATGACAGGAAGCGCAGATACATAGCGCATTGAGAGGGTCGTAGCGGACTGCGTGGTTCCCCCTGGAGATGAAGTGAGAGCAGTGCATCGCCTGCCTCCCACTCCCCGGTGGTTCATAGTGACCACAGCGCTCACAGGTGAAATCTACCCGCTCTCTGACGAGGTTGGAGAAGATCGCGTCGTACTTAGTTCTCTTGATTGCCCCCACGGAACCTCCGGCACCCCCGCCGATCAGTTTTCCAGAAGAGCCCACACAGAGGTGGAGGCTCTCCTGCTTTGCACTTCACTAATGCATTGTGCCAATCCACCGGCTCAGCATATTTGCAGTCAATACATCTAACCGAATCTGGTGATGAGTATACCTTCTTGTCTACCTGAGTTGCATTTCGGCTCTTTTTGTTGATTCCAGCGTCCTCCAAACATCTAGCCACGCCTGCGCGGCCTCATATTCCACGGCGGCATAGCCCGCTTCTTCCTCAGCCGTTTCCGCAGCATGACAGGCTGCAATGTAGTCTTGGTCGATGAGGGCCATCTCCTCCGCTTTAGCTGCGGTGTTACCGAGGTTGATAGCCGCGATCTTCGCCCTGGCCTTAACCTGCTTACGCATCCGATCTTGCGCTCTAGCATAAGCCCGGGTCCGCGCAGCCTCCTTCCCCTTCTCCAAGAGCCCGGAATGAATCTTTTGTGGGTCCACATTCATGTTCTCGCCTCTGATCCCAATAGCCCGCTAACCAAGTGCATCTCTCTCTCAGAGAGCGGGCAGTGAATGGACAGTCCTCTTCAGCCTTCCCCGTCCAATATGCGGTCACGCCCCTTTGATAGAGGCGCTCCCAAAAAAGGTCGGTCTTCCTTAAACACAAGCTTTTCCGACGAGCCAAGCTCCTCCTCCCCAATGGTTTCAAAGGTCACCCGGAAGTGACCAAACTCCTTGAACCAGCGCTTAGCCATCCGCTCGATAGCCTTGATCTGCTCCTTGAACTCAACGTCGTGTGAGATATTCAAAGCCGGGTTCCTCCATGTAGCTTTCCCAGAGCTTTCTAGCCTTCTCATAGTTGCCCCAAGGCTTCTTGGCCTGCTCAATCTTCCACAGGTCGTCCTTGGAGAACTTCTCAATCCAAGGGGTTGGTGGCTTGCGGTTTGCAGTAGACCCTCCCCTTGCGTACTCCCCTAGCTCCTTGAGGAACTTCTGGATCTGCGTCCGGCTGACATGAAAGTACGCCGCCCATTGGTCCTGGCTCTTCTCGTGACAGCGACCGCGCATCTCCTCCATGCGCTCAAGCTGGATCTCCCTCCGAGACTTATGCGACTTCACGGGGCACCTCATACATAGCCATAACTTTGTGAATCGCCTCAACGATCTCATCCAAAGCCTTTGCGTCCTCCTCTTCGTCGGTCGAGAAAATCATAGGATTTTCCCCAGCCAGATTTAGGGTCTGCCAATAAAGCATGTCGTCTAAAAGGCGCAGCAGCTCCTTATGAACCCTTTTATTCACCACGATATTCCCTCCTCAAACGAAGCTCAGCGGCCTCATAGGTTTCGCCTGGACGAGCGTGTTGCTCAATGAATGAACGGGTTAAACGGGTCTCCTGCTCCTTCTTAGGAACCCCATTGCGGCGGTTCTCAAAGCGGGCGTTGTTGCGGCACCAGTTCCGCCAGCAGGCGATCCAGTCCTTAGCCCGCTTACCCTTCGCACGGTGCCAGTCCAGCATCTCCTCCATCAGGTCTTCGGGATCTCCAGGCAGCGCTTTCCGCTTGTGCCACGCTACCATCTCGGGGGTCACTTCAATGTGACTAGGAGGGTCAGAAAGTCCCCTCGTTTTCTTCGGAGAAATAGAGGGGAATAAAGGCAGGACTTGTGCGCTCAAGGCTTCTTCCTCCAGACAGCGATGGGTCGGCAATGAGACCGACGATCAGACGTTTTTCGGTACTGAGACACATAGAGGTCGTACTCCTTAGCGAGCTGCCGCATGACAACCCCAAGGACTCGCGGCTCCATGTCATCGGGCAAGGGTGCCCGAGCTTTGATGTCCGCCGAGGTGATCTCCTCTCGGCGCTTCAGAAGGCGTCTGCCCTCTCTTAATGCGACCAGAATGTAATCCAGTCTCCCTCGCGCTACGGCCTCTAACGCGCTATCTAAGGCCTTCTCCGCTGCTCCCATAAGCTTTCTCCTCGCCATACATTGCGTTGTTGATTTGATCCATCAGATCAAGGATTGCGTGACCGGCCTTTAGTGCAGACTGCCGGTCGGGGTAAAGGGGGCCCCGCTCACCGTCAACGATGATTCGGAACATCCCGCCTTCTTCAAAGATAGAGATCATTTTCGACTCGTTCAGCGTCAAGGATTGCGTCAGCCTCCGACTCACCAATCTTCTCAATGTAGAGGTCGATGAGAAGAGGCAACCAGTGCTTGTCAGGGACGAATCCAATGATCAGCTCTTGGATCAGCTCATTCCCAAGCAACTGGACCATAGTATCCGCATCCATGTCATTCTCAACGTAGTCCTCGATTTCTTCTCTCTGGGATTCACTCAAACGGAACATAGGTATCTCCTTGGTTGATGTCTCCAAGGTAGACGACCACTAGGGGTGGGGGGAAGTACCGTTCGTCGGGTGGGATAGGCAAAAAAAAGCCCCGAGGGTTAGTCGGGGCTAAGGACGAGGAAAAGGGAGTAAACCTCGTCAGCAGGCATCTGAATCATGGGGCCAAAAAATCTGCGCGTCAATAACTTTTTTCACCAAATAATCTTTCAGGCATAGCTACGCCCCTTTCATCCCGTGACCTCAGGGCCACGCCGCCCAGCAAGGCGGTTAAAGGATTACTCAGTATCCCACCTAGTCAAGCTAGGTCATCACCGTGCCCTTGGTGATGTCTCCCCCAGAGACTTAACCCTCTCTGGACTACAGTCCTACGGCTGGCGTGGACATTCAGACTGTAGCGTTCCGGGCGTTCTGTCACGGTCGCGAGTCGCAGGGGCCGCGTTGCTCGCTCTTGATGAACCACTTTATGAGGATCGAGGATGGCTCCGCCTCAACCTGTCGTGCCTCAGACGTTGGCGGATAACCCGATATGGGATAGAGTGCTTCTATTCGACCACTGCCCGCCAAAGCTCATGGTCGATAGGGCCCTGCGAGCGCAATGCTTCAGGGCCCTTTCTTTTTACGCCTTTGCATCTTCCTCTGCAAGACCTAATTCTTCCTTGGTTACCAGACTTCCATAGACATGGAGCATCTTGTAAGCCGATCCCTCAGGGATTTTGCCCGTCGTGGACCACTTGGATACCGCCTGTCGAGTCACACCAAGCTTACGCGCTACTTGAGAAGGTCCACCTAACTTATTGATGATGTTCATATTCCCTCCTAGGCGCCCCCGACCCCGGTTCGGGCGCCAGAAAAGGCCCGGGGCCGAGAGCGAAAAGATTATAACAGCCGACGAACGGTCACCTATTTCCCGCCAGTTATGGCAAGCTGGCTTGACCAGATGTTAGCACGATAGGAGACGAGGATGAGTAAGCACACGCCGGGGCCTTGGGCCTATGAAAACTATGGCGGGACAGTCCATGTTTTTCTTGATAACAAAGAGGGAACTCCGTCTATCTGCAAGCTGGTAGGTAATGACAAGGACGCCAACGCCCGCCTGATAGCCGCAGCGCCGGAGCTTTTAGAAGCGCTGGAGGAGCTTTTTCCATGGCCGACGATGCCTACGAAGGGGATGACGAGTTTACTTGGAATGTAGGCAAGGCCCGTGCCGCCATCGCAAAAGCAAAGGGAGAGTGAATGATGAAACGACCAACTCGTGAACAACTGGGTGGCTATAGCCTGAGTGAGTTCAAAACGCTCCTCAAGCGTTTGGGCCACAAAGTCCCTAGAAACCTTTGGCATACAGGATACGTCACTCAGTGCGGAAACCATTATTTCCGCTGGCGGTGGTGGAGCGATGAAGGGTTTGTCGTTGATCGCAGTAAACCGATTGAGATGTTTGATCGATGGGCGAACAGCGTTGAACAGAGTTATTCGTTTAAGCCATCGCAAAAGCAAAGGGAGAGTGAATGATGACACCAGAACAAGTCGCGTGGCATTTCAAAAAGCCATTCAAGCCTCAAGAGGTCCATCAGAGGAAGGGCCCCGGAGGGAAGATGCTTTCCTATATTAATGCTCGTGATGTGATGAAACGCCTCGATGATGTGGTCGGATCGCACAACTGGTCTGACAGGTACGTCATGGAGAACGAGCGGGTCACCTGTGAGCTTACCGTCCGTTACGGGGACGAGTGGATCACCAAGTCAGACGGCGCTGGAGAGACCCAGATAGAGGGTGAGAAGGGAATCTTCAGCGATGCGTTCAAACGAGCTGCGGTGAAGCATGGCATAGGCCGTCACCTGTATTACGAAAAGCAGATCACCCCCGAACAATACGAAAGGTTGGTGCCATGTCCGCAAGACTAACGAAGCCGGAGTATCTTCCGTCAACTCCTCTCAAGAGGGCTCTTGAGAACATCAAACCCCCACCCTGTGAGCGGGTCTCAATCTGCCCTCACTTTGACGAGTGCGCGTCCCAACTGAAGGCATGCAAGGCGTTTCTTTTATATGTGAACAATTCATCGCAAGGCTATAGAGGGAGAATTGCAGAGCGGGGTAACCCATCCAGACATTGGTACAACGAAGTATTTTATAACCATCGACAGGAGTAGTTATGGCTTACGATAACAATCGCACCGGGGCTCTTTTCCGTAATGACAAGAAGGAGTCCGAGAAGCACCCCGACTATAAGGGGTCCTGTGAGATCGACGGCGTTGAGTACTGGGTTAGCTCTTGGCTCAACGAGTCCAAGAAGGGGACGAAGTACCTGTCCCTGAAGTTCTCGCCCAAGGAAGAGCAGCAGAAACAACAGCGTCAGAACCTCCAGCGCTCTGCTCGGGTCGCTCAGATCGATGACGGCGACGATTTTGATTCCGATATACCTTTTTGAAGAATGCGTTTTTAGGTATCATGGGGGCTCTTTTAGGAGGGCCCTTCATGAAAAAGTGTTTCAAGTGTCAGCAAGAAAAACCGCTTTCAGAGTTCTATAAGCACCCAATGATGGGTGATGGGCATTTAAACAAGTGCAAGGAATGCACAAAAAAAGATGTCCGAAAGAACAGGCGGCAGAACATCTCGCACTACAGGAGCTATGACCGAGAGAGGGGTAATCGTCAAACTAACGAGTACCGAAAAGATTATAGGCAGCGCTTCCCTAAAAAAACAAAAGCCAGAAGGAAGGTGGCTTACCATGTAATGAAGGGGGACTTAACTGCCAAGCCCTGTGAAGTGTGCGGGGCTGACAAGACAGTTGCGCATCACGACGACTATGACAAGCCGCTAGATGTGAGATGGCTGTGCCAAACCCATCACGCTGAGTGGCACAAACAAAATGGCGAGGGCAAAAATGGCATTTAAAGGCGGGGGCCGACCCAACAATTACCTCAACACAGGAGGGGACAAGCTCCCCTCCGTTACCACGATCCTGGGTAGATTCAAGGACTCAGGACCACTCCTCCACTGGGCCTTTGGGCAAGGCAAGGCCGCAGAACGTGGAGAGATCCGCCGACTCTATGACAAGCGGGATGAAGCCGCTGAGATTGGGACAGTGGCCCATGACATGGCCGAGGCGCATATCCACAAGATAGACCCTATGGCTTGTCTCAGGGACTCAGGGTTGGTCGAGGACAACGCTCACACAGCCCTCCAGGCCTTTGAGATGTTTGAGCGGTGGGAGCAGATCGCTAACGTGGAATGGACCCATACAGAGGTCCCTGTGGTCTCTGAGAGGCTACAGGTGGGTGGGACCATAGATGCGGTCGCGAACGTCGCTGGGAAGCTCTGTATCGTCGATTTTAAG
>Ga0070753_1001936_pt1 | contig 11298 bp, 12 predicted proteins | sample VirMetDEL_Aug_31_FD_77441 | JGI IMG/M metagenome (GOLD analysis project Ga0070753, IMG submission 77441) | Aqueous microbial communities from the Delaware River and Bay under freshwater to marine salinity gradient to study organic matter... | ecosystem: Environmental > Aquatic > Marine > Coastal... | reverse complement strand
TAATCAGACTGTGGGTGTTTGGGGCGAGTTTCATGGTACGACTGATGGTGTTGGGGAGTTAACGGTGGCGCATGGCGCACCGTTTACTCCTAGTTGTATTCTGATTACTGAACATTTTGAGGGTATAGCGACCCACAGTCAGGGTGGTTTCCATATTGATTCTTGGGATAAGGATAATGTGAGAATACATTTTCTTACTGCAACTAGTGGTAACAATAGGGCTAATACGGCTGTTGGGTTTTTCATGTTATGTCTCCCGTAGTAGAACGAGATAGAGTATAGTAATGGCTGATATTTCTTTTGCTGATACACAATATGGGTTGGGTGAGGCCGCCGCTAGGCGGCGTTATGACCAGCAGTATGCTGGCATCCAGCAACAGTTTGGCGACCTTGGTCGCCGTACTCAGCGTGCCAATGTGGATTTGACTAGGGCGTATCAGCGGGCGGCACCACAGCAGATCACACAGTTCACTGGTCGTGGGTTGGGTAGGTCGGGGTTGTTTAAGGAGTCGATGAAAAATTTTGCTCAACAGCAACAGCAGGGTTTGGCAGATATTGCTAGTCAACAGCAGTCGGAGCAGGCTCGTTTGGAGTTACAGCAACAGCAGTATCAGAATGCTTTGCAGGATGAGTTGGATCGTTTACGTTTGCAACGTGAGCAACAGATTATGGCTGATGCGGCGGCATTAAAAGATTTTGCACCCATGACTGGATTGTTTTCTTAAGGAGTTATTATGGCTGTTCAACGTGGTTTATCTAGGGATATCAATTCTAATCCGTATATGTTTGCAGATGCGGGTGCGTATACTCCTAAGCCCCCTTCTTTTCAGGATGCAATTAGTAACATTAGCGCAAAATATACTATGCCTAATGTTCCCTCTAGTTATGTGTCTGCTCCTACTAAATCGGAACCAACAGTATCGTTTGCTGATGCTATTGCGGCGGTAAATGCTAACCCAAAATATCAGCCACCTGCTTTATCTAAAGAAAATTTGGCTACTATTTTTGACCCGTATTTTGCGGAAAACTATTATTACAATCAATCGAAAGATCCTGAAAGTATTCAAGATTTGTTGGATGATTATATTGCTCAGTTGAATAGTTCTTTAAGTGGTGTTGGTGGTGGTGGTGGTGGTTCTGGTTCTGCAACCAGTTCTATTGATAAAGAGGCATACGCTAGGGCTTTAAATCAGTATATCGAATCTTTGCAGTCTAGTGGTACAGATTATGAAGGTTTGCAAACTGGTTTGACTGAGCGTTATGCTGGTTACAATCAGCGTTTGGCTGATATGGTTGCCGCCGCTACTGCAAGGCAGGAGGCGGCGGCGGCACGGGCGCAACAGGGAATGTCTGGTATTGATCCTCAGACGGCTTTCCAGTTCAATGTGTCACCTGCAACTATTGGTTCTGGTTCTGCTTCTGACTATTTGAAAGCGATTGGAGCGTCCACAGCGGGTGTTGAGGGGTTGCGTGGTTTTGAACAGTCGTTGTTGAATCAGGCTTTGAGTGGTGCCCAGCAGTATTCTGCGGCTACTCAGCAGGCGTTGGACACTGAGCGTGCGGCTCGTCAAGCCGCCGCAATTCAGATGGCTCAGGAGGCGGCTGATGCTTTGTCTGGTAAACAGTTGGCGTATGGTGCTGGTCTGGCGGAGGCTGAACGTTCTGCTTTAGAGTCTTTGTTGGCTTCTAAAGAAAGTGAAAGGCAGGCTATTGCTAATGCTATTTTGAAGGCTAGGTTGTCTGCGGCTGAGGCGGGGGTGACGCTCTGATGGTTGGAGAAAATAGTTGGGTTTTAGATTTGCTGGCTAATCAAGGAAGCCAGATTAATCCTTTGGCTCTTGCGGCTACTCAAAGCGGTATGTCTAGGACAACTTTGGGTCAGTTATCTGATCCTAATATTTTGTTGGGTACTGGAATTTTTTCTCCTGAAGATATTCAACGTTTGTTGCAACAGCGATTGATTTCTCGTGCGGAAGAAGTCAGTTTTGAAGATGAACAAAAATATCTTAAAGCGATGCAAGATTGGGAGGATAGTGTTGCGGCTTTAGATATCAAGTATCGTTATGAAGAACCCAAGTTTTATTCTGATGCTTATGCCACAGGGTTGCAACGGTTCAATAATGATCCTGTTGTTCAACTTGTGTTTGATAATTTGATTGGAGATGAGAGCAGAGGGGTAAACAGTATTTCTGCTACTGCGGCTCGAAGCAAAATGCAACAAAAACGAAGTGCAGACGACTGGAAGTCGTTGGGCTTTGACTCCGCTACGGCAAACTTCCTTATTGAAAATGATATTGATAGCATCGACAAATATCTTACCAGTCCTTATGGTACGAATATGTCTGATGAAACTTTAACGGAGTTTAAAACTGACCTTGTGAACGATGTGGCTAGGGACGCTGGTACTTACAGAACTAATTATATGAAGTGGAAAGATCAGAAAGTTGAGGCCGACAGGTCGCGACAGGCTGAACTCAGAGCGTTGGGTGATGCCCCAAGTTTTCAAGATTATTCTTCTTTCTTCGATGTGGATAAAGAGCGTCTAGATTTCTTTAAAGATATCGGGTTGGGTGGTCTTGCTTTGTTGCCAGATCCATCAGATGTTTACCGTATAACACCTGAAGAGGTTTTGAAATCTAGTGGCAAAGACACTGCAATGAAGGCTTTGAAAAATTTTGCTGGTGATCCTAATGTTGAACGGCTTCAACGTGAACAGGTTCGTTTGGGTGATGTGAAGAATATTGGTGGCGACTATGGTATGGCTGATGTCGGCATGTTGCCGACACCACCCAAGGTTACTGGTAAAGACGTTGCGGCTGATCTGCTTGAACGTTTGCAGGCTGGTAGAACCGAGGGTGGTAGAGCGTATCAGGCGGCAAGGCAGGAAGGTTTTAATGCGCAGATGCTTGCGGATTTGTTAACCAGCACAATTAGTAAACAAGGAAGGACTCCGTTCACTGACGCGATGGAACAACTGTACGGTTACGGCGCTCAGGTTTAAGCATGGCTGTTTTTAGGTTTAATTACGATCAGTTCGCTCCTCGTGTTCCACGTCCTTCGGGTCGTGTAACCAGCATGGTTACACGAGAAGATGATGAGCCACCAGAAACAGTGGTCGATGTGGGTGGCATTCGTCCACCTTTGAAACCTCAGTTGGGTGGTAGTCTTGTTTCTGGTGGAGGAAAGATAGATACTCAGATTTCCGCTGTCCAAGATTTTACTGGGTCAGCAAAGCAGAAGATATCTAGTTCTGGAATGTTTTCTCCAGAAGAAGCAGAAAAATATAAGGCGGAACTGGATGCTATTGCCGCTGGTGAAGATACTGGCGGGAACTGGTTTGATTGGATCGCTAGGAATGTTTTTGAACCTGTGAACGAACAGGTTTATGGTGCGCTCGCACAGGGCGGCAGGCTTATACAAAGCCCTATTAAAGAAATTTCTGACATTGTTGATCCGAATGAAAAGTTTTCTTTTAAAGAAATGGGTCAACAAATTATTGATCCTAACTTCAGGTTGCCTGCATGGGACTTTTTGGAAAATGCTGTTGGCGATCTGGAGATTATGCCAGGAAAACGTGGCGAGGAAACGTTCTTCCAAGTTGCAGAAACTTTCAAAGATGTCGGTGTAAAAAGTTTTGATATTGTTTTGCAAACTGCGACTGAAGCGTTGGCTGACCCTACCACCTATTTTACGGCGGGGCCGATCAAGTATACTGGCAGGTCTGGACGGGCGTTGCTTGCTAGCCGTCTAGCACAAGGCGACGCGCTGTCTGTGGCTCCTAGTGTGGAATCTAAACTTGGGGATATTTACAGGGTGGGTGTGGGCGCTCTGTCAAAGCCAGAACGTTCGGCTTTGGAAACGGCAGGCATTCTTGAACGTGGCGGTTTCCGTTGGGCTGGCAGAAATATTGGTGGGGAAGAATTTGCGGCAGGACTGAATCTTGGCATCGGGGGTTTCAGGTCATCTGTTGGTGATACACGGGTTGGTCGGGCACTTTCTGAGTTCACTACTCCTACTTCTTTGCGTCCTTTGAATGACATCGCTAGAGGCGAGGTGACCGACCCTAAACAGGTTCTTGTAACTTTGGCTGTGTATGGTGCTGGTGGTGGCGCTAGGGGTGCTGGCAGGGCATTCGCTAACGAGATGGGTGCGGAAGCAAATGATTTGTTAAACGATTTGCCTTCTTCACCTTTTAGGACAACTGTTTATGATGTGGTTGAAAATCTAAATGATCCTGATGTGGTCGCAAAGTATGGTGCTGAGCAAGTTGAACTTGCACAGCGCATATCTGGGTTTTTCAATATGACTAAAGATAGGGCAAACTCGGTGTTGCAAGACTTTGCGGCACGACGGGGTTTGCAGGCCGCTGGAATTGGTAGCATTGATGATTACTTCTTCCACACTCTTGATCCAAGGGCTGTGTCTTGGATTGCTAGGGGGTACTCTGCGGAGAAAGGTACAACCAGAACCGCTATCCGAGAGTTGTTGGAGCAGTCCACAACCGAGTTTACTGCTGGTGCTGGTGTAACCCGTGCGCGTAAGTTGGTTGCTGAAGAAAACTTTTTAGGCACTGAACTTAAGACTGGTTCTTTGAAAGAGATTAACGATATCTTTATGAAAGTAACTGGTAAAGATTTCGGTTTGTTTGATGTTGATGCTGCTTCTGTTGTCCAGTCATATATTTATAATGTTTCTAAACAGGTTCAGCGTGTTGGTTTTGCTGACGATTTGTTCCGTTATGGTGAAGGGTTTATCCGTCCTGTTCTTCGTGAGGTTGTTCCTGATGCGGCTATTGTTAAGAAAGCGGAGAATGTTGTTAAGCGATGGTACGACATGCGTCGTACCATCGTCAGGCGTGTTGCTGGTTTAACTGGTGATGTGGCTGATGAGGCTACTGTTACTGCCGCTAGAGCGGCGGCTGTTCTTGAAGGTCGTGTTGAGGCTACGGCTCAGGCTACTGCTACAGCCGACTTTTTTGAGGATCGTTACAACTCGTTGTCTAAAGCCCTTGAAGAAATGTTTGTTTTGCGTGAAGGGATGGAGGCTTCTAAGCGCGCAGAGTTTGACGTTATGATGTCTCCTCTTGTTGCGCGTATGGCGGAGTTGGAGAAGGCTGTTGCTACTGGCGAGTATGAGCAGGTTCTTGCACGTCTGATGGTTGAGGGCGAATATGCGAGGATGTTCCCAGATCGTCCTGTTCCTTCTGATGTGACGCAGATGGCTCGTGAGATTTATACGGCTACTGGTGGGGATGTTTCACCCAAATTTCTTAACACGGCGACGCTCGCTCAGGCTGAGCGTGCGGATGTGCCAGTTCAACTTCCAGATGGAGCGACCACACTCGGGAGAACAGAGAAAGAGTTGCAGGCGGCGCAACGAAAATACAATAATTCGCTTGATTCTTTAGAGAAAGAAATCACTAACGATCCTGTCTATAAGCAGTATGAGGATTTGCAGGAAACTGTGAATGTTGTGGGGGCAGAGTTGGATGTTGCTGACGCTGTTGCTGTTCAGGCTCAAACTTGGGTTGATGATGTTGCACCTGTGTATGTGGCCGCTATAGATACTTTGCTTGATGATGTGGCGCAACGCCCTGTGAAGGGCGCTGGCGCAGATTTCGTGGAAGCGTGGGTTAATAAGGTTAAGACGACTCAAGAAATGCTTGGTAGTCTTGATCCTGATTTGTATACGCCGAAGCAGGCTGAGGCGATTGAGCGTGTCCTGACACAGTTGCATGGCAATGAGGCGCAGTTGGCTCGGCTGGAGTCAACTCGTGTCATATCAGAGAGGATGCTTGAAAAGGTTGAGTCTGCCGAGGTCGGCGGGAAAATGGTTGACGATATTCTTAAAGGGTGGGATGAACTTGAAGGTTTGGGTGTTCAGATTCCTTCAGATGTGATGCAAACTTTGAAGCAAGGTGTTGAGAAACTTCGTGATCCTGCGGAGTGGAACATTTTGGTTCGGGCACATTTTGCCTATATGCGTTTTATGAAGGCGTATGCTGTGTCTACTGTCGGGTTTACTACCCGCAACGCTTTGTCTGCGGCGTTTATGAATGGTGTTGCTGGTGTTTCGTTCCAGTCGGTTAAGGATGGTATCAAGTTTGCTTCTACTGCGGCTACTGCTAAGGGCGGTGTTGCTGATGCTTTGACTAGAGTTCCAGAGGCGGAACGCGAGTTGTATCGCAAGGCTTACCAAATGTTTTCTGCCGCTGGTGGAGGGCAGATCATGGATGATGCTTGGGCGATGACTGCTGGTGCTTCATCACGTAAATGGACTCGTATGACTTACGACAACCCGTACACTAGAACGTTCAGAGATTTCAACTCCAATGTTGAGTTGGCTGTACGTATGGGCATGGCTTTGGATTCTGCGCGACAAGGTTTTAGCGTGGCTGAGGGTGCAACGCGTATCGCCAGATACCATTTTGATTACACTGATCTTTCTAGTTTGGATGAGTATGCTAGGGCGATTGTCCCGTTCTGGATTTTTGCTAGCCGCAATATCCAGTTGCAGATTACTTCACAGTTGACGCGCCCAGCATTGTATCGTGCGTATAATCGTTCAAAAGAGTTAGATAATGGCGAACCCGATCCGAACGATCCACGATATATCCGTGTGCGTAATCCTTGGGTGATAGGTGAAAGCGAATATATCAACTGGGATTTGCCTCAGGTTGCTGTTGAAGAACAGATAGATATGTTGCGTAACGATCCTAAACGTTTGCTTTCTATCACTTCTCCGTTGCCCAGATCTGCTCTTGAAGCGTTGTTTGATAAGACGCGTTTCGCTACTGGTGTTCCTTACGGGGATGAACCTGTTGAGGCTGGAGCGACCGACGTTGTTGCTCGTCTGATAGATCAGATCATAGGCACTGACGTGACAAGGTTACGTACTGGTGAGGCTGTCGTTTCTCCTTATGCACAAGAAACTGCGGGAAGTTTGGTTCCGCCTATTCAACAAATACAAAGATTGATTCAACCGTTTGTAACTCAGGGCGACACTGAGGAAGTTGGTTTGGGTGGCGCTGAACGGTACAGGGATCGAGATAAGCCAACAACTGTTGGTAGTTATATTGGTTTGCCGTATGTCAAGGTTACACCTTCTCAGAGGGAAGGTGAAGTCAGACGTAAGCAGAGAATCCAAAATGATCTTTTAGATATGCTTCGTCGTATGGGGTATTTCCCAACAGCCGACTAGTTTCGTATATTGATGTAACCGTCGTGGTTACACGGAAAGGTAAGTAATGAGAAAGTATGTAGGGTTCGACGGGTACGCAACGAAGAAGCGTGCAGGAACCGAACAGTTCATCCGAGAGTTCGTCAAGGCCACAGGTGGGGCGTTCTTTAATAATGGTTCCTATGGGCGTAGAGCGATCCGTGGCGGCTCCAAGCCCAGCATCCACGGGACAGGCAGGGCGGTTGACCTTAGTTATCGTGGGGCACCACACTCGGGGTGTGGTGACCGCAAGGTGGCAGAGAAGTGGATTAACTGGCTGGCTGATAACGGTGACCGTCTAATGTTAACGATGGTGGTGGACTATCAGCCCAAGCCTTTCGGCAGGGCATGGCGTTGTGACCGTGGATGGAAGAAGTATCTGGTTAAGACGGTGACTGGTGGCGGTGCATCGTGGGCAGATTGGATTCATGTGGAGGTTGATCCGTCGGTTGCTGATGATGCAGACTTCTTTAAGCAGGCGTTTGCCGAGTTGAAGGGAGCGGACACAACTCCGCCCAAGAGGAACTTTGTTCCGTTCCGTGGTAAGCCGATTCGTCGTGGCGAGAAAGACAAGGCGTTGGTGATGAAGATTCAGAAAGTTGTGGGCGCTAAGGTTGATGGGATCTTTGGTCGTAAGACTGAGGCGGCGTTGATGCGTTGGCAAGGCAAGCATGGCTTGCAGGCTGACGGTTGGATTGGTTCACAGACTTGGCCTGTGATCTCAAAGTTTTTTGATTGATGTAACCACGCTGGTTACATCTCTGTTTCTTCTTTGAGTACGTCGATAAGTTTTTTGATTTCTCCCATTAGGCCGTAGACGGCTTCGGTGTCGCCTCGCATTGCGTCATCCCATAAGTCTAACATTAGTTCTGCGTCGTATTGGGAGATTTCAAACACCACTTCATAGATGGTGCTCATTTTTTCTGCGGCCATGTCTAGTCTGTATTCTAGTTCTTCCATATCTGGGTGGTCATCGGACATTGCCTTTCTCAACTTTCTCTCGCAGTTTCACAACGGCTTGCCGTGTGGAATTTATGTCTAGCAAATGTTTTTTGGCTAGACCATTGCGTATGACTGAGGCTTCCAACTTATCTAAGGCTTCTGCGATCTGGTTTATTTCGTATAGTTTCATGCGAGTTCCAATCTGAAGGTGTCGTTCATTAACATGCCTGCGATAACAGCATAGCCTACGATATCTTTGTAGGTGTCTGTTAATGGTTCGTTGACTGCATCGTCGTCACGTTTCACTAGGTTCTCTAGTCGTGCAATTTTGTCGGACATGCGTACGCCTACGCCTACTAGTCCGAACGATGTGATGTTTCGGTGACCGTAGTCGTGCTGTTTGGATGCCAGTAGTTCTGACATGTGTTGTTTGTCCCATGCGTTGTCGTCATACATTTGTCGTGCGGCGATGTTGCCGCACGAGATCAACGTGTATGCTAGGTGACGGTACCATTCTTCGGTGTCCTCCACCCCCATGCGCACTAGGTCTGCGATGTGGTGCGCCCTGCTGGATAGTTCTGCAACTAGGTCTGCTTGCTTGTGGTAGTCCAGTAGCGGAATGTTTCTGTCGATTGCTTCTAGTTCTTGGTTGGCGGCTTCCTGCCATGTGGTTGGTGTTGTTTTAGTTATCATATTTTTTCCTAATGCTTGGGTCTATTAACAGTATTTCTTTCAACATGTTTAATGCTTTATGCACATGATACCATGTGTGTGATTTGGATGAGTACCCTGTGATTTCTGTCATCTCATTATAAGATAGTTGTTCAAAGAATTTCATCCTTAGCAATGATTGGTGTGGCTCAGGTACCTGATCCACACATGCTAGCACTATGTCTAGTTCATCCCAGTCTAGTTCATCTTCGGGGAAGTCTCCCCATTGCATCAACTTTTCTGTTTCGGTTGTGGGTACGTGCGGTATTGTTTCGATTGGATCTTCTCGAAACTCGTAGTCGTATGCGTCGTCGCCGTACACTTTAATCCTCTTACAAGTTCCCGTCGGTTGGGAAGTTGACAATAGGCAAAGACCAGTATGGTTTGTTGTTGTCATCGAACCTCGCTACCGTCCCATGTGCGTGGCATAAAGCGTTCCACACTTCAATGCGTGCACATGTGGACTGCTTCTTGGCGGAGTCCCATACCCACAGGTATGTGTCTCCGAACTTGTCCCACATGTTTAAGATTTCTATTTTCTCAAACTTTAATTTCAGTGTCGGATTCTTTGCTCGTGATGATACTCCCATCACCTCGTATGCCCCGTTAGGTAGCAGGAAGTCTGGCGCCTGCCTGAAGAACACAGGCAGTTTAGCGACCGAGAAATCTGGTCTGTCGATACCTAGGCGGTGTGCGTGCGGATAACTTTCTAGGAACGCTGTCTCGGCGGTGCTACCCATCTTCTGGTAGCGCGCCCCCCACGATTGTTGATGGAACTCGGTCACTGTTTTTCTCCTCGGATAATCATAACCTGACGGTCGTCTGGATATGCAACACCGTTGAGTGCATCGCATACTAGTTTCAGATAGTTGTCGGTGTCGCCCCGCAGTTTGGATGTGTGTGTTTCTTCTAGCGGAGTTAACGTGATCTCTGTGGAGGTTGGTGTGAACGTTGCTTCCAACATAACGGGTGTCTCGTAGTATGGTGCTCGTTCTTTAAGCCATTGTTCGGCAATGAACTCTTCCGCCATCAGGGTGCGTTCTGGTGTGAACACTCGCCCTCTGCGCCCTAGGCGCGGTCTGCCTTTCACTACTGGTCGTTGTTCCACTCTGATGGTGAAAGGTTTCTTGGCGGTTCTGCGTCGTGGCATGTTGTGTCACAAACCCCAAGGGTCTGTGCCTGCTCTTTCTACTAGGTGTGAGGCGAAACAAATGTTTCGCCAACCGATCAGCAGGTCACCCGTGCTGGTTACTTGACATCTGTCTACACCAACCCACTTGTCGGGGTGTAACTGGACATCTTGCAGATGGATGGCGTTTATCTGTAGCAGTCCGAATGACCCGCCATTCGGATCGTCCTCGTTGATCTGCCATGTTTCGCACCGAGATTCCCGCCACATGATGGGCGAGAACAAAGATGGATCTAGGCCGTGCACTTGCATTGTTGCGTTCCAATTATCACACCGTCCTTCCTCCGAGTCAATCCACATGGATGTGATACCTAGGTAGATCATCAAAAATATTTTCAGTATCATCATCATCGGTAAGCCCTTTCAATAATTTTGTTGATCTGTTCGTCACAGTCGGGACGATCATAGAACTTACCCCAACGTCGGTCAGCGTCCTTGACTACCATCGTTGCCGCAGATGGAGGCATACCTGATTCGGCACAGATGTACGCTAGACGTGCCAGCGTGCTTGACCTGTCACGTCCCTCCAGTACGCCGTCACGCCAGATGACATAGCCTAGTGGTGACACTGTGCGTAACCCTTCCGCTAGGTCTGATGACGGGTCTGTCACATCCCATGTAACCTGCGTGGTTACAGGTGGCCGATACATTTCTGCCAGCATGTCAATGCGTGCTGGATCTGCGAACTGTACGGTGTCTAGGAATGTTTGTAGTGGTACTGGTGTGTCGGTGTCATCTATGATGACACGACGCTCGGGTGTGCTGTCTATGCCACCCACGTAAGGCAAACGCACATAGTTGCCGTACTTGTGTGCGCTTACGTCTGTTTGCTTAGGGTTGACTTCGATGGGTCGCATGTCTGCCACTTGGTGTGCGGCTAGTTGCATGTTGCGCATTGACTGAGCGGACACGGGTTTGTCTGCGAACACCCAGATGTGGTAGCCCTTGGAACGTGACCGTTCCACGTAGGCAGGGATGCCTGCAACCCGCAACGTTGACTGCAACAGACGTGTTGCTTCTAGGTCATTCGTGTCGATGTCGGTACATCCCCAAGCGCAAACTACACTGCGGGCAGGTGTGGGAACGGCAGGGTAAATCCCGATACCTGCCCTGCCTGAAAGGTGATCTGCCCAATGGTCGTCGGTCAGTTTCTCTTTGACGCATCTGCCTTCGTCGTGACCCCATACGTCGCCACGTCCTCTGAAGATACGTTTGAATTGTTCTAATGTTTGGTGCAT
>Ga0070753_1001935_pt1 | contig 11310 bp, 5 predicted proteins | sample VirMetDEL_Aug_31_FD_77441 | JGI IMG/M metagenome (GOLD analysis project Ga0070753, IMG submission 77441) | Aqueous microbial communities from the Delaware River and Bay under freshwater to marine salinity gradient to study organic matter... | ecosystem: Environmental > Aquatic > Marine > Coastal ... | reverse complement strand
GTAGCACCGTCTGCACCAGTAGCACCATCTGCACCTTGTGCACCAGTAGCACCTTGTGGTCCCGTTGCACCGTCTGCACCAGTAGCACCTTGTGCACCAGTAGCACCTTGCGGTCCAGTTGTACCCACTGCAGTACTCCACTTTATTCGGTTTTCAGTAGTGCTATATGATAACACTTGACCGTCAGATGGGGCTGGGCCTGTCATACTTCTTATTAAATCTATATAGATAGTACTATCTTCTGTTATTTTTGCTTTTACTACATTAGTAATATCTTCTATGTCTAATACAGATGCGCCTGTAACACCAGTACCATCAACAATAGTTAATGGTCCGTTGTCAGTATTAGTAACTATCTCAGGATCAGCAGAGTTATTATAAGCGTTTTGTAACGTAGTTACTGATGTACCAGAGGCTGCGCCAAACCCCTCACCAAACTTAGACACATTGTAAAACTCAGCTTGGCTTGTATTACTTAAATCAGTGGCAGATTCATTTACAACCAAAATGGATATAAGAATTGCATTTTGTTCAATGTCTTCGTTTTTAATAAGTGTTTCGAAGCGTAAGGACGCAATTGCTTCTGCTTTTGTGTTATGTACTGTTTGTCCATATTGAACAGCAATTTTTCCACTAGCAAAAAGAAATATGTATTGTTCGCTCCATTTATTTGAAGGCATCGCTGTCTTTACTCCAGCATTATCATAAAAATTTACTTGAGCAGTAGTCGTCCCAGCTTCTTCCGACCCATCACTTTGAGTAAAATAAGCTAATGTAGCGGGTGAAGCCGCTGGATAACTTCTGGTGTGTGGATCTTTTACGTTAATAGAATAGTTAATACCATTACCGAAAAGCACCCCGGCACTTTTATTTATGCTTAAATTTGCACCATTTGCAGTACATGTATTACCTTCTTCGTTTACAAACTTAATTGCAGTAAACAAATCTCTTGTTTGTGATAACGGAGATAAAATATGATCGGGTTGTGTATTAGCAATAGTAATATTTACATTATTACGATGAACTAGCTTTCCTAAATAAATTATATCTCTTCTTAGTTCATTACTTGGGAAAGTTGTATAATTAACTACATTACCAAGTGAATTAATGGCAACAAAAGAAGTATCGTTAGTTGCTATCAATGAAGGAACTTGAGCATTCAGACCAGACCACGTAACACGAGTAAATGTTGGATTTAGTGGATCAGACCAGTTATCAATTATAATACCTTCACCATCGGCAATATCATATTTGGTTGTATCTGCATTTATACTTAACTCGCCACCAGTAACAACGCCATTTGACAATACGTTAAAGAATTCGTGTGGATATTGTGAAGCATCCAACAATCCATTTTCATCTAAGATTGCAATGCCACCAGTTGTACCAAATGCATCACCAATTGTTTGAAAAGCAGTCTGAACATCAGTATCAGTTGGTCCTAGTAATCCTCCAGTAAATCCACTGGCATCAAGAGAAATATCAGCTGCTGTAGTTGCACCTTCTGGTCCAGTGGCACCCTGAGGTCCGGTCGCACCCTGAGGTCCAGTTACCAATTCATCAATTGTGTCTAATGCTTTTTGTACTGTATTATCCGCAGGAGATAAATTACCATTAAAATTAGTGGTATCTACAGTTATATATTCCGCTTCTTTTTTATCAAGAACCTCATCTATTAATTGTTTATGGAATGTATTTTCACGTTGACCCCACAGTGGGTCATTTTTCTGGTTTAGACTAAATCCACGATAATTTTCTGGCATAACACAGTTTCTGCTTAATTTATAATAGTTTATAACTAAACAAGTATTTTATAAACTAAAGTATGGAACAGATACCACTAAATTTCTTTCCACCTAAAACGGAAACTAATCCAATTTTAACCGCTGACCCCGTATTAGCGGGTTCTTCTGCATTAAATCCTCTTAGTAAAGCAGCTAAAAAGAAAAAAAGAAAGAAAAAATGCAAAGCAGGTGATAAAGAATGTGAGCGAATGATAGGTCCATATGGGCCAGTAAACGCATTTGGAATGAGTAGTACCATAGGTGGCGCAGATGGTTCTAGTCCTGCTCCTACATATGGATATGGTAATTCTAACTACGGTGCCCGTCCTTACGGTGAAGCTATAAATAAGCGATCGAAGTACGTATTATATGGAAATGAATTTAAAGAATTTTCTTCACTGGAAGAGCTTCCGGTAATGTACGAAAAATAACTTTATATTAAAATTTCAAAAAAATTGTATATTTCATAAAAATCTTAAACTATTTATATTATGAAATTTAGTCTTATTACACCTACCCATGATTTAAAATATATAACTGAATTATTTTATTCTATCAAATCTCAAACTTATGAAAATTGGGAATGGATTCTATATTTAAATAATAATGCAATTAAACAATATTCCGAGTTGTCTAATGAAATAACAAGTCATCCTAAAATAAAAGTCTTTCGAGAAGAAACCAATAATACTAATATTGGTTATCTTAAGAATAAAGCATTCCATTCTGGTACAGGTGACATATTAGTCGAAGTGGATCATGATGATCTATTAACTGATAATTGTCTACAGCGATTGTATGATGTGTATTCTGAAAATCCTGATGTTGGATTTGTATATTCTGATAATGCTAAACTTCAAATGAGCGGTAACTTCATTCCTTATAATTCGGCTGTAGGGTGGACTCACGGTAAGTTTAATTACAAAGGCACGGAATTATATCACATGCATTCATTTGAGCCTACAGCACAATCTATGTCCTTTATTTGGTATGAGCCTGATCATGTCAGATCGTGGCGTTCAGATATTTATAAAGAATTGGGTGGGCATAATAGTGAATATGATGTATTGGACGATCAGGAACTAATATTAAGAACTTATTTAATTACAAAATTTATTAGAATCCCCGAAGTTTTATACATATACCGAATTACAGGTGATAATACATGGTTAGAGCGTAATGCTAAGATACAATTAATGACGTTAGATTTGTATGCTGAATATGCTCATCGATTAGCTGAGAGAGATGCCGATTTACGAGGATTATTAAAAATAGATATTAGCCAAAATGGTAATAAGCCAGCTGGATATATAAGCGTAGGCGAAAACTCTGACTACATATGCGATTTAAACAATGGACTTCCATTTGATTCGGACTCAGTAGGAATAATTAGATGTGATCATGTATTACATAAATTTAATAACAAATTACGAATAATGTCAGAATTACATAGAGTATTGGCCGATTTTGGGTGGGCAATGATAAAAATCAACAATATTGATTCAATCCCCCACTGGGATGAAAAATCTTTGCTATATTTCACTGAAACACAGTATGCGTCTACTATAAAAAATAACAAAATACGGTTTCAGTCATTTAGAAATGATAAAGTTAATGGTCTAGATTTACACGCTTATTTATCTTGTATAAAAAGTGATATAAAAAGACCACACAGTATCAAAATATAAGAGTTTATATCGTATCTTATATGGACAGAAAAAAGTGAATTTATAAACATCTATCACGGTTTTGGAGAAAAATTAATTTATGAAAACATATAAAGTCCTAAAAAAAAGCGGAGCAAGAGTACCATATGATCCTGAAAAAATTAGAGAAAGAATTGAACTAGCTACAAATGGATTAAATGTAAATCCGTTAGAATTAGAAACATATGCAAATTTACAAATAAGAAACGGCATTACGACTAATGAGATACAAAAATCACTAATTAATTCTGCTGTTTCCTTATCCAATATCACCGAAAATGGTGGATACAACTTTGATAAACTAGATTGGCGATTTGTAGCCGCTAGATTATTATTACAAGATATATTTAAAGAAGCATCAATTTCTAGGAAACATGCATTTGATGAATTTGGTTATAATAATTATTATAAGTTTGTCAAAAAAGCTGTATCTAATGGGTTATATGATAAAACAATATTACAAGAATACACAAAATCTGATATTTGTGAATTTGAAAAAGAAATCACGTTAGATTATGATTATGGTTATGACTATGCGGCAATGAACTTATTGTCTAGAAGATATCTTATTAAACAAAACGGACAAGTTTTTGAATTGCCACAAGAAATGTATGCGACTATAGCATTATTATTGGCAGTTCCTGAGAAAAAAGAAGATCGATTAAAAGTAGCAGTGACATTTTATCATAGACTAGCTAGTAGAAAAATTAGTTTAGCAACGCCAATCTTACTAAATCTTAGAAAGCCAAATGGTAACTTATCATCGTGTTTTATAGGAGCAATGGATGATTCATTAACTAATATTGATTGGAATGAAGACGCATTGGCGCAAATATCAAAAAATGGCGGTGGTGTGGGAATTAATGTTTCTAGATTAAGAGCAAATGGTTCTTGGATTAAAGGTCATAAAGGAGCATCAGGTGGTGTTATACCATGGGTTAAAAAAATTAATGATATTGCTATTGCGGTAAATCAATTAGGTTCACGTGCGGGTGCAATTACAACAGCACTTGATATTTGGCATTATGATGTATTAGATTTTCTTGAAATTCAAACTGAAGCGGGTGACCCAAGACAAAAAGCATTTGACGTTTTTCCACAAATAGTTATGAATGATGTTTTTATGGAAAGAGCCATCAAAAAAAATAGAAACTGGACGCTCTTTGATCCTTGGGAAGTTAAAGAAAAACTTGGATACGATTTAGCTGAGTTATATGGAGACGAATTTGAAAAGGCATATCTAGAATGCGAGCGATCAGATGAGTTAGAATTAAAACAATATGTTAAAGCTAATGAATTATTAAAAACATTACTTAAAACGGTGGTAGAAACTGGATTGCCTTATGTGTTTTTTAAGGATCACACTAATAATGTTAACCCTAATAAACACTCTGGTATGATTGGTAATGCTAATCTTTGCGTTGAATCTTTTTCTAATTTTAAACCATCGACAGTTGGTGAAAAGAAAATTAACAAAGAACTAACTAAAATTACTCATACCGCACAGTGCGGTGAATATCATGTTTGTAATTTGGTATCACAAAATTTAGCTGTGATTGATCATCACGATGATTTAGCAGAAAATACAAAGGTATCTGTTAGAATTTTAGATAATACTATTGAACTAACTGCACCTCCAGTGCCTGAGGCCGCTAGACATAATTCTATATATCGTATTATTGGCGTTGGTGCAATGGGTCTAGCTGATTACTTTGCAAAAAATAATATCATTTATGATAAAAATGGACCAGAAGAAGCAGAAAAACTATTTGAGCTTATCGGGTACCACGCAGTTAAAGCATCACATGAACTAGGTCTTGAAAGAGGATCATATCCAATGTTTGAAGGGTCGGAATGGTCAAAAGGAATTGTGTTTGGTAAAGACCAAGAGTATTTTAAAACTCGTAAAGAAGAACACTTTATCACTAATGAGATGTGGATTGAGTTATTAAAAGTAATTCCTAAAGCATTTAGAAATGGTGGATTGCTCGCAATAGCACCAAATACATCTACTGCTCTTATGATGGGAGCAAGTGCATCAGTATTAGCGATATATAAAAAGTTCTTCATGGATAAGTCTTCGTCAGGTACTGTTCCAATTGTACCTCCATTTTTTAACCAACAAACAATGTGGTCATATAAAGAATCGAAGCATATACATCCACAAGATACTATTAAACTTGTATCAGGTATTCAATCATGGACCGATCAGGGCATTTCAATGGAACTATTAATTAATCTTAATAGACACGAACCTTGGACCGCTAAAGAACTAAGAGATCTTTATAAAGCTGCTTGGGAACAAAAATGTAAAACGGTTTATTACGTTAGATCAATTGCAAAAAAAGAAAATAGTGAAGAAGCATGTGAGAGCTGCGCATCGTAAAGGATATAAGTAACATGGAAAAGAAGTTATTATTTAATGAACATGGATCAGATGACATAACAAAACGAAAATTGATTGGTGGTGATACTACCAATCTTCTTAATTTGAACAATACAAAATATAAGTGGGCTAACGGTTTATATAAAGTAATGCAAGGCAACTTTTGGATTCCAGAAACTGTCGCAATGAACAATGATGAAAAGGATTATAAGAATCTAACTAAAGAAGAGAAACAGGCTTATGATGAGATCTTAGCTTTTCTTATTTTCTTAGATTCACTTCAAACTATTAATCTACCAAATATAAGTGATTATATTACTGCACCAGAAGTAAGTATTCTATTAGCTATTCAAACCTTTCAAGAAGCTATTCATACTAAGTCTTATGCACATATTGTAGAATCAGTAATACCGCCAGCATACAAAGATAAGATATATGGGTATAATATGTCGGATAAAGTATTGTTATCTAGAAATAAGTTTATTGCATCTATTTATCAAGACTTTGTAGATAATCCTACAGAACAAACATTTGTTAAAGTTGTTATAGCAAACTATATTCTTGAAGGTTTATATTTCTATAATGGATTTAACTTCTTCTATTCGTTGTCTGCAAGAAATCTAATGTCTAATACAGCCGATCAAATTAGATATATTCAGCGAGATGAACAAACGCATGTAGCGTTATTCACACATATAATTAAAACACTTCAAAATGAAAATCAGGGCATTATTACTAGTTCGCTTGTTTATGAAATGTTTGATGAAGCGGTTAATATGGAAATTGAATGGTGTAATCACATATTAGGAGATAAGATTTTAGGTATTACTCATAAATCATCAGAGCAATATACAAAATATTTAGCTAATATGAGATTAAACGCATTAGGATTTAGAGATTTATATGAAGAACCTGAATTTAAAATTAATCCATATAAGCATCTTAATTCCCAAGCGGGCGAAGATTCTGAAGTAAAAGCAAACTTTTTTGAAGCCAGAGTGACAGATTATTCTAGAGATAATGTAATTGATGGGTGGGACGATATTTAATAACATAAGTTTAATATAAATTGTATATTTTAGCGCATAGTTATTTCTATAAAGTGAAACAGGAGCCACATGAAGTACCAAGAAATATCAAAAGAAGTATGGAATCATAATTATAGAGCACCCAAGGAAAGAACACTAAAAGATACTTGGGAAAGACAGGCAAAAGCAGCAGCATCAATTGAAAAGAAATCAAAGCGACAAAAAATATACGAAGACTTTCTTTGGCTATTAAGCGATTTTAAAGGCATAGCTGGTGGCAGAATCACAGCAAATTTAGGTGTTGAGAGTCGTGAAGGCACTACATTAATGAATTGCTTTGTTCATAATCCTAGAGACATTGGATTTAATGACCCTGATAGTATTAATGGTATTTATGAAATGCTAAAACGCCAAGCTCTTACATTGAAGAGCGAAGGTGGTTATGGAATGAACTTTTCTTGGGTTCGTCCAGCTGGTATGTATGTAAGAGGAATTGGTAGTAGAACTCCCGGTGTAATTCAATTTATGGGATTGTGGAATGCCAGTTCCGCTGTTATCACAATGGGCAGTGATAAAATGCTGGGTGGTCCTAAAGATGAAGAAAAGAAAAAGATTCGTAAGGGAGCACAGATGGGTATTCTCGAAATCTGGCACCCCGAAATTGAAGACTTTATCGATGCTAAACTTGTACAAGGTAGATTAGACAAATTCAATATCAGTGTTGGTATTACTGAAGGTTTCATGGAAGCTGTTATTGGAAATGAGACATGGGAATTAAAATTTCCTGATGCTGAACATCCTAAATACAATACTGATTGGAATGGAAATATTAAAGAATGGGAAGATAAAAAACTTCCAGTTATTATATACCAAAAAGTTAAAGCACGAGATCTATGGGATAAGATAATGAAAGCCACTTATACTCGAAATGATCCGGGTGTGCTTTTCTTAGATTTGGCAAATAAATTAAATCCATTAGACTATGGCGAAACTATTGCAACCACAAATCCATGTTTTAGTGGTGATAGTAAATTTTTAACGGAAAAGGGTTATAAAACATTTGAAAGTTCTATGACGGAGAATTCAGATGAATATATCCATGTAGACAATCGTATTACTTACGAAGACACATGGAAAATTAATCCAGATGGAAATCGTTTTACATCAGTTAAAGAAATTGGTCCTGCATTTATAACAAAAGATGTGGCTGATATAGTATCGGTTGAGTTAGATAATGGACAAATTATAAAATGTACTCCTGATCATTCATTTGCTACTACTAACGGAATGGTAGATGCATGTGACTTGACTCCAGATGATGACATTTTAATTTCGGTTCCATTGCCTCCCGAAAATAATATGTATAATATAACCGAAGATAACAAACGATCACAATTTGAAATTGGTGCTTTATTAATGGGATTAATTGCAGGTGATGGTACGTTTAGTAAATCATCAGTTAATATTGATTTATGGGGCGATGATAGACATAGAATGAAGGATATTATTCTACCATTGATTGATTGGCTGCATAATAATTATTACCATAATATTGTACCTTTAGATAATAGATGGGCAAGTAGAAAACTGTCTGCATATTATGTGAGCGAGGGGGATGATAAAACCCGCATTACGTCATCATGGCTAAAATATTATCTTGAGTACTGTTACGGATTTACAAAAGAAACTAAATTTAAGGTTCCTATGCTTGTAATGGAGAATGCTCGTACTAGTGCTGGTCGTGCATATGTGTCGGGTCTTAATTACGCAGATGGTACTGTATCGGGTAACTTAAATAAGGGGGTGTCTATTAGATTAGCGCAATCTAATATTGAGTTATTGCGTGATGTACAATTATTATACCATGCCAATGGTATAATGACAAAAATTTATAAGAGACGTGATGCACATATAAAGAAATTTGGTGAGTTATCATATGAATGTAAATCACAGTATGAATTAATTACAATTGATGGTGCATGGAAGTTATATGCTGATGTATTTGATTTCATTGGTCATCCTAACAAAGAAGCCAAACTTAATTCATTGAATGTTGATGTAAAACGTACCTATAATAAAGTAACATATGCAAAGATTGTATCATATGAATCATTAGGAACTGATACTGTATATTGCGTTACCGAGCCTGACACACATTCTCTTATTGTGCAAACAGCAAGTGTTCGAAATTGTGGTGAGATTGCAATGTCAACTGGTGTGTGTAATTTAATGTCACTCAACTTAGTTAAGTATATACTTAAATATGATGAGAATACGTATGCATTCGACTATGACACATTTGCAAAGGCAGTTGCAATTGCTGTTCGTTTTTCCGATAACATCAATGATATTAGCCGTGCTCCATTAGATGAATATAAAGATTCAATGTCTAGTAAGAGACGCATTGGACTTGGTGTACTTGGACTTGGGTCTCTTCATTATATTCTTGGTATTAGATTTGGGTCAGATGATTCGGTTAAACTAATTGAAAATATTATGAGAACCAAAGCAGAAAGTGAAATTTTTGCCAGTGCTGAGTTGGGTAAAGAAAAAGGTTCATTTAAATTATTTAACAAGAAAGCTTATTTCAATAGTTATTGGTGGAAGAATCTTCCTGTTTCTGATGAGTTCAAGAAGAAAATTGAAAAAATTGGTCATATGCGAAATTCACATAGAAGCGCAAATGCACCTACTGGTAATATGAGTATTTACTCTGGTGTTGTTAGTGGTGGCATTGAACCTGTTTTCATGAAGGAATATGTTCGCTGGTCAATTGTTCCTGAACAAGATCGTGCCAAGTTAAAGAAAAAGGGACTACAATTTCCTGATGTCCATAAAGGCGAATGGTTTGAAAATGATGTATTTAAAGCTACTAAGCGAGGCACAGATGATGTATTAAAAGGTACATTTGATGGCGTTGAATATGAAATAGATAAAAACCGTGGGTTGGTAAAGGCCAGTTTAGTTACTGATTATGGTTGGGACTTTGCTAAGACCAATTTCAGTGAAGAACAGATTAATGAAATGGAAAAAGCCGGTGTATTTGCAACCACCGAAGATTTAACTGTTGATGATCATATTAATACATTAAAAGTAATCGCAGCATATACTGATATGAATAGTAGTAAGACGGTAAATTTACCTGAAGATTATTCATATGAACAGTTTAAGGAGTTATATACCGATGCGTGGAAATATGGAATTAAAGGGATCACAACGTATCGTGCTGGTACAATGACAGCAGTTCTTGAGAAGAAACAAGAAACCGCAGAAGCTCAAAAAGAATTAGAAGATATATTTGCTGATGTAGGTGATGATGTGCTTTTAGAAGATGTTACATTACCAAATGAATACTATAGTAAAGGCTATGTAGTTAAAGATAATAATAAAAAGAAATGGTATGTAAATATTGCTTTCTCTGATCATTCATATACAAAGCCATTTGCATTGTTTGTTAATACTAATTGTAAGGAAAGTAATGAAGTAGCAGATGACACGATTCATGCTATGATGAAACTGGCTAAAAATAAAGGCATTAAGAAACGTTTAATTGATGATCAATTAGAAAAGTATACAGCTCAGACTAACGTAACTAAAATTGCTCGTAGTATTGGGTTCTTGCTCCGTCACAATGTTAAGATAATTGATATTGTGGATATTCTAGATGAAGGTAATTATCCGTTGTCATCATTTACATTCCATATTAAGCGATTGTTAAAGCAATTTATTAAAGATGGTACACAAGTTAGTGGTAAAAATGGTAAGTGTCCGCAGTGTGGTGGTAAGATGATATTCCAAGAAGGGTGCATTTTATGCAAAGACTGTTCGTGGTCAAAATGCGGATAATTGGTACAATCTAAACAAAAAATACATCCTCTTTATAAACTATTATAAAGAGGATTTTTAGTATGATAAAATGTCATTTATGCAATGCTGAATTTAAGACTAATGCGGGTGGTGATTTAACCAAACATCTAAAAAATAAACATGGTGTGTCTCTTGAAGATTATGTTATACATACCAAGTATAATGGAAATCCCCCAAAATGTGCATGTGGAATGTGTGATGATAGACCATTATTCCATAGAGGTAAGTTTAAAAAGTACGCTAAGGGTCATTCTAGTGTGAGGCATCAACATAAATATCTAAAAGATAACAATAAATTACCAACTTGTATTAATTGTGGTAAACCACTTAAATTAAATGATAATCGAAAACGATTAAATAAATTTTGTTCATTTAAATGCAGTGGTGCATATAATAAAGATATTATTATTGAAAAAATGAGACCGAAAATCATCGAATTACAAAGCGACCCATTACATCGAAAGCGTATAAGTAATTCAATGAAATCAAAATTTATGGACGATGAGTATTATAATAACTGGTATAAGCGTCATACTGAT
>Ga0070753_1001934_pt1 | contig 11316 bp, 23 predicted proteins | sample VirMetDEL_Aug_31_FD_77441 | JGI IMG/M metagenome (GOLD analysis project Ga0070753, IMG submission 77441) | Aqueous microbial communities from the Delaware River and Bay under freshwater to marine salinity gradient to study organic matter... | ecosystem: Environmental > Aquatic > Marine > Coastal... | reverse complement strand
GCGCGAACAACCTCGCGGGCATGCGGCGCGAAGGGACCCGTTATGTCGGCGCGTATATAACGATGTACAAATTTTGCGCTATATACGGATCGATACAACGCTGTACAAAAAATGCGCTATATACCGTGGGATACAACGCTGTACAAAGTTTGGCCACCACGGGATAAAAAAAAGGGCCGCGAATGCGGCCCGGTTTCGGTAGGTTTTGGGTTATCGGTTTGCTATGTAGTGCAGCAGTAGAAACGCCGCTAGCGTCGCGATAGTTTCGGGTAGGGCGTTGGTCCCATGCAATTGAATCGCTGCAAGATTATCGATCATCACGCGCCCCTTGTTTTGTTTCGTAATCAGTGGACGCGATCACGTGATCGCATAGCGTCGCGCTATATATCGCGCCGTCGTCTAGCAGCGCCGCATATAGGCGCGCCGCGTCGCTGTAGTCTTCAAAGGCTTGCCAATAATCCATTAGCGGCGCGTCTGCGCGTCCGCCTACTCTCTTCGACCATATAACGAAAAACATAGTTAACCCCTTGCGATAATGTCGGCGCTTTTCTTTTGCGCGCCGTGGGCAGGAAAACCAACAATAACGCGGCGCGTTTTGCGCTGGCACAATTGGCACTCTTTGCAATTGGTGTCTGAATAGGTCGCCGGGCAGGTCGCGACCTTGCGACCTTGTGGCGTGATTAGTGTTTTCGGCGCGTCCTCTGGCAGCACCACAACGACAGGAACATTGCCGAGCGTGGCCAATTCGTCCGCATGTTCTAAGTTATTGGCGCTCAGATTGATCGTGAACCCTTGCAGGTTCGCGAATCGCACTATGTCCAAATTTTGCGGCGTGGTGGGATAATGGGTATAGGTAAACCCTTTGCGGCCCTTGTTCGCACTCACAAGCGCATTGAGCGCCACTTCGTCGATTGTTTCGCCGTCGCCTGGTAGATCGCCAGCGACATTGTGTCGCCACAATTGACCGGCTGGCAGCGCTGCAATGTTCGCGCACAAGGTCGCCCAATTGTCGCCACGTTCGCCCGCTGTGACTTTTTTCCAATGCCAAGAAACCGGGCCAACGCCCGCATAGCATCCAGAATCATAAAACGGGCAGCCGGTCGGGCAGGTTTTGCGCTCTGATACTGTCGCCGGGATAGGTCCAATTTTCGCGTTGCTGCTCTTTGGCGTAAAGTGGACGTTATAAGCGCCAGCAATAGCGGCGCGCATGATGTTCTCATTTAATGCTTGCATGTTTATTCCCCTAATTTTTTATCATCTAGCAGCGCGCACAATATCGCGCCAATTGCACAAGCGATCGCACAAGCGATCGCAATATCAGCAGCGCCCAAAAGAAGCGCCGCGATCATCCAAGCGAAACCACAAAGAGCGACGCCACCGAACAAAGAAGAGAAAAGGCGCTTCATGATTCAGCGCCCATCTTTTCGAGGTATAAAGTATCGAACGCATTACCCGCCAAGCTTTTGAGATTGGCGCGCACAATTTCAGCCTTTTCATAATCAGCTTCGTTATAGCAAATCGTCCAAAGACCCGTGATCTGGTCCATCCAACGCTGGACGAATTCGTCACGGTTAACTTCAATGTCGCCGTTCCAATTTTGAACTGTGATTGTTTGCATGTTTATTCCCCTATTTGGTTTTTCGTTTTCGCCTTGTATGCAGCGATGAAACTGTAAATGCAGACTTTATGCCAAATCAAAAAACGGCAATAAAAACAATAACTTGCAATTTCGTATTAGACTAAAGTAGTGTTACTAAACGGAACGAAAGTGTTACCGGGCGCGGGAAGTGTTACCGAATCGGTGTGCAAAAAATGATCAAATATTGTGCGGATGCGAGAAAATTGATCAAATTTTGACCAAAATCGAGGGCAAATTGATCAAATATTGATCAATATTGTGCGATGCAGCAAAAACCGGGATTGGTCAAAAAATGATCAATGCGCGACCGACCCCACCGTGGGATAGTAAATAACCCCACCATGGGATAGTAAATAGGATGACCACCGTGGGATACAGCAAGTGACCACCGTGGGATAGTAAGCAGGGATGAGAACCCTACCGTGGGATAGTAAATAAAGTTGCTACCCCACCGTGGGATACATTAACGAAGAACTAACGATGAGCCTGGGCGGAAAGCATCAGGAGATGCTTGAATATCTCTAATTCTTCCTGCAACTTGGCGGCGACGAAGGATTGCTTCGTTGGTTAAGTTGTACTCTTTGACTTGCTTCGCTGCCATTCTCTGGAACCTACGGGAGAATGATGGGCCGAATGTTTGTTTGATGGTCTTCTCAGAAGATTCAAAGTAATAGAACCTCTTCCTATACTGTGGTTGCCTAACGGCAATCAGTACCGCTTCAAAGTTTTTGCTTCCTACAGAATCCCGCTTGTATATGCCAGGAGGCAAATTAGCAAAGTCGCCCTTTCTAAAAATTGGAAAGTAAAGGCTCTTTTTAGGATTCTTGATATTTGCCTTATATCCCTGTTCGCCAAAGGCTTGTAAGTGCGAAAGCATTGTTGTGACAAACTTGCTGCGAAGGTCGCCCTTGCTATCAAGTATTGAGTTATTGCCCCTGGCTGGGACAAAGAAAACATTCCTGCCAAACTGCGGGAACTTGCTGAGAATGGCCTTCTCAAATCTTTTATGCGCTCTTGGGCCACCATAGATTTGAGGAGCCAAGTATTTATCTGGAGCCGTTCCACCCTTTGCTGTGTCCTCCAAGCCAACCAGGACACTAAGGTTATCCTTAGTGGCTCTACGCATCACTCGACCAGAATTTGATGTGTAAGGTCTTGGGTTATCGAAAACCCGCCTCATCTGCTCTTTCCAACGCTTGCGGACTTTGAAAGCAGTGTCGTTGAGTGCTGAAGAAACAGCATAACGGAACAAGAATGGGAACTTCTTGACCAACGGAGCCGTACTAGTTTTGCTGATATTGAACTCGACCGCCATATGACCTCCGTGGGATAGTAAACCGATTATACCCCACTATGGGATACGTTAATCGTCGTACCCTTCGTGCATCGCAGCCATGATGTTAAGTTTCTCAACTTCGCCAACGGCGCGATAAGAAAAGTTAGGATGGAACTCAGGTCGATTCATCGTATGCCAGCGATCAACTGATCCATAGTTTGTAGCGCCTGGCGTTACACGGAACTGGAGTTCATCCCCATCAGCCCAACGACTGACTGCCCTCGCAAAAGACTGACGATGCCCGTCTGCCATTTCCTTCAAATCACTCATCATGCTTACCCCACTGTGAAAGTGCATACAACGTGTATACACCTATGACCACAAAGATGATTACGCCAGTGATAGCTAAACTATCCGGCATAGCTTAAATGCGTATCACCAAACGCATCCTCTGCCTTCTTCCACTTCTCAGCATCACAGAAATGTTCTTCGTCACCATCGACCTCCATCAGAATCCATTCCTCTGGCTCAGTCTGAGTAGCTTTGTACTTAGCCCACTTGACATGATGCTCGATGTAGCCGTCTTCGCCATCGTCCTCAAGCCAAGTGCCGCTATAATAATCCACTTTCACCTACCTCAATCCTCTCGGTAACCGCAAACTTAACTTCCGTATACCAGCCAGGATTCTTCTTGTAAATCACTTGCACTTGACCATTGACCACCTCCATCGTCTTATCTAGCCAGTACACGAACCGATTGTCGTCTTTATGAGCCAGATGGAAGTACCAATCGTCTCTTAATTCGCCAAGAGTGATCTCTTCGCCAACATGTGCGTTCAGCGCCTTTATCATCGCTAACATAGGTGTGTCATATGTTTGAGCTTTCTTTTGCATTCTTGATGTTCCTATTAACTTTTAGAGGGTCTTAAAGTGAAGGGATTTTGTAGTGATAGATAGGGGACAACAAGTCCCCCTATCACTATGAAATCACGCTTTAATAGACCCACTTAAATACCTCAAATGTTGTTGTTGTTGGTGGTATATATACTAGGGGTTTTGACCACCAACAACATTTATCCCGACCTCGATTCCCTTTGGCGTATAAACCGGCTCCCAAGCAAATGAATCCTTGATGTATTCGATCATTGCTGGGACGTTTCTGGTGTTGTCCACAACGTCTGACAAACGGAATGGAACGCAGCCAGCAGGAATCCTTGCCCTTGTGTTCGTATGGATAAATATCGGCTTCCTGGCGAGACGAACAGCTTCCGCCACCTTCGCCTTCATTGCGTCCATCTCAACCTCTTTACGAAGCTCTTTGGCGACCTCAACGGCATCCTCGCTGAACTCTTCCCAATCAAGGATCATGACTTCAGCCTGACCGTTGGTAAAGTTCACCGGCACACGGTGACCCTGACCTGCCCACTGTGGCGAATGATCAATGATCCGCCAACGATCCTTGTCCCATCGAGCGACAGTCTTCTCAATGTCCTTCTCCCACTGCACATTGATCGACCAGTCGATGTTCCCGATCAACGCAGACGCACCTCTGGCTGAACGACCTTCGGATGCCTTGCTCGTGTGATGCACGATCACGACGCAGCCACTAGGGTCCAGATTCGGAACAATGTGATCCTCAATGCGCTTGATCAGCTTAGACGCTTCCTTGTTGTCGTTCTCTTCAAAGGAAAACATCGTCGCCAGAGTATCGAACACGATCATCATTGGCGGGTTAGGCAGCTTCTGCATCCACTTACCCAGAGACTCCACCTGATGCACCTCTAGCGCCTTCGTAGGAAGCGCGTACAGGGCGTTCGTCTTTGGCTTACCCTTGTACCCCAAATACGCCTTCAGACGCGCCAGAATGTGCCCCTGTGACTCAGAGAACAGCACAACATCACCTGACTGCATGGCGTGACCTTGCCACTGATCTTCGCCAATCATCATTGACGTTATAACGTCACAGATCAGATGTGACTTGCCTGAGTTGGATGGCCCGAACAACATGCCAATCGACTTGGCGGGGATCATCCGATCAAGCGTCCAAGTCGGCATGGTGATCTGCATATCCCAATCCTCTATGGGATACAGATTCTCTGGCTGTTCAGCCGCATATTCTTCGTATTCTTTGACCTTTTTCAGCTCCGCATCGAAGTCAAATTCGCTCATTGATCAATCCCTTCTCTATTATTTCTGCGTGGGTCCAGAAGAAATCTCGATCCATCGCAGTCACCCCATTTCTATTTGCCCTTGACAGGACTTCCGCTGCGTCTCGAAAGGTCGGTATATCTTCTTCTTCGCACCCCTCTTCAGCCACTATGTCCAAGACAGTCAATGCCCACAGGTGCAGTTGATACGGCACAGGGCTTTCCACCTTGAACTGGTGGATGACTTCTTTGCTTAGTTTCTCGTTTTGTACTAACCCGCGATCAGCGAGTTCCTTCATGATTTCAGGGTAGGTGCAACCGGCGCGACACCCAAAGATGATTGGTAACTTTCGCCCTGGACGTATCCAGAACCGATCAGTTCCCCCGCATACCGGACACGGACCTTTTCTTTCCTGACTGCCGCCTTTTAAGTTTAGCGCCTCGCTGAAGGTTGATGAGGCGTTCCCCCACGACATTTCTAATATTGAGTTCACAGATAACTTCCCCTTTCGCATCATAGCCGTCAAACGACTTGACACGATACATGCCTTTTGTAGTTCTTATGATCCGATGGGACCGGGCTTCCGATCCCACCAGAAACTCCAACTCCTCAAAGGCAGCCTCTAAGTCGTTGAATTGGCTCATACTAGAAAGGTATCGCGTCGTCTACGGGTGCATCAGACGGAGGAGTCGCTTGTGCAGGATTCGTGCCATACAACTTCTGACCTGCATCCATCTGGCTAGTCTCTTTCTTCTTGAACGCCTTGATGCGGTTATATTCGCCATCAATGGCAATGTAGACCTCCAACTCCTTGTCCATCAGTTCCACAGGGTTCCATGGGTCTTGGATCGAGTTGTACCCAGTAGCGATACAGAAATTGCCTAGCTGTTGCATTGCAATCTCGACCGTCTTTGGGTTGGTGTGAGTCATGTTGAAGTTATGCCAACACTTGCGAGCAGTGCTACCAACGGTCACTGTAAACTCGACGTTCAGCAGTTCGCCATTGCCAGACTTCATCGCTCGACGCTCAAAGCCAGTCATCTTGGCTGTGTAGTTCCCTTCAGGGATAGGTGAGCGGTCCATTGGTGCAGATTCAGTGTTCTGCGACACATATTGAGTTGCATCAAACATTACTTTTCTCCTTTTAATGCTTTGAGGAATGCATCGTATGAAAGCTCCATCTCAGATGGTAGCCCGTAACGATTCTTTGCCAACCACGCAGGACGTTCCTCTGTGTAGAGGATACGTTCCCCAGTCCCGACAGCGCGAGTGCGTTGACCGCCACGCGATTCAGACTTCATGGTTGACTTCTTATAGTTGGCGAACAATATCGCATCCGAATGCTCGCACACAAGGTCAGACGCTTTCTGTTGCAGCTTGATCTGATAGCGATCAAACGCATCGGTGTCTGGCGACTTGAACTCACGGATGATCGAGTGACCGACCAAGATCGTCTGCATCGCCTTCATGTCACGCAGATAGTTCAGCCGATCCAAGAACTCACGCCAATACTTGAGCGCCTCCACATAGCCACGACCGTAGCCTGGTTGTTCAATCGTCTTGTAACCATTGGCATCACAAGTATGCGACCAGATCAACGGCTCTAACCAATCCAGTGAGTCCACAACTATCGTTTTGTAGTCGTGATCCTCCTTGATAAGGGCATCAAGCGAATCTCTGGCTTCTGTGTATGACTTTGGGCTTGGGAAAGCATCTGCTTCGATCTTGCCAAGTCCGTCCTCGATAGGGAGGAAGATAGGCTTCGGCGCTGCCGATCCAAAAGTCGTCTTTCCAATTCCTGCCTGTCCATAGATCAATATCCTTGGCGGCTTCATCTTGCCGCCCTTGCTGACTTGAGATAAGTCCATCGTTTTTCCTCTTACATTTCTTCTCTGAGCCATCCACAGAATAGCTCTAGGTCCACATCGCATGTACACCGGAAGTCTCCAATGTCATACAACTCAATGTGCAGCGGATACTGCACAATACAGCGCCAAGGCTGGCGATCTGCTCTGTAGATAACGACAGGACGCTTATGAACCCGCTTGGCTTGATCAACAGCCTGTCGCCACCAATTCTTTTTTGATGCGGTATCAGCGACCGCATATCGCTTGACTTCAATAGCCCAGTCATCAAGTCCAATGAGGTCATGACCGCCCCAGGCAGTCTGGGAATAGTTACGCTGTAGCTCAATGCCAGTGAGGTCATAGATGGCCTTAATACACTCGCGTTCACCTGACGCGCCCTTGTTTCTGCTATTGATCGACATTTTTCAGCTTAAGCTCCAATCGAATGGCTTTGTCTTCTAACTCGTATCCTCTGGCAATCAGTCCATTAGAAAATGCGTACAACATTTTTATGTACGTTTTTCTAAGCTTCCTTAACACTTTTCCGCGCTTACTTCCCATTGACGATGCTCTTCCTTAACTGCGACCAACACGACCCGCATTCGTAAATTCCATCTTCAAAGATCACAGCCTTCTCACCGCAATGACATTTGTTGTTGAGTGGCTCTGCCTGTTTGTCGGCAATATCCGACTGAATAACCAAATGCTTCCAGGTCTTCCCCTTCAATATCTTGCTGACATGGGCATTAGTTATCTCAAACTTCTCAGCAATCTGCTTTTGAGTTAACCCTTCCTTGTACAGCGCATGGATCAAGGGAATGTCTTCTGGGTCTATTTTTCTGTTCACACGATTTTCCCAATGGTTGCTCATTGTTTTGCCTTTAACTTTCCTCTGGTTTCAAGTTCTATCTGTGCTTGTCTAGCGAAAGGAATCTTGCCCTTCTTCTTCCACAGGTAGATCGTCTGCCGACTAACCCCAAGCGAATCAGCCAGCCCCTTAATACTCCCGTAGTATTTGATTGTTTCTTCAAGTGTCATAACACCTCCTGTTGACAACTAACTTAACGCCCCTTAATCTGAGTGTCAACTAATTAGACAAAGGGAAACACAAATGGTAGGAAAACTATCCGATGATCGGCTGATGTCTGGGAGTAGAATCCCGGTCCTGTATGCCTGGCTAATCGCCAAGGAAGGGCATCCTTACTCAACGCCAAACGATGAACTGAGGAAGTCCATCGCAGCGAAGCATGGAGAGTACGAACGTGATAACGCCCATAGTGAACCCGCTTATTGCGGCAACCTCTTTGAATCGACCATTGCAGTCGATGTTTGCCAAGAACTTGGCTTACCTGACCCAGGGCTATCCCCATCTGTTTTTCACGCCGAAGACGGCAGTTGGCAATGCTCTATGGACGCACTTATTACACTGCCAAACACTACAACAATATTCGCTAATGACTTGGTTGAGATTGATGGAGAATTACCGCACATCGAACTCAGCGGACCCGTTCCAATCGAGGTGAAGACCACCGAACAACGCTATGACGCTAAAACGCCAATCTGGCGTGGTCCAGTACAGTTACAGATGCAGATGATGGCTGTCGATGCGAAGTTTGGCATTCTAGCCACAGTGCATCGCGGCAACTATCGTCATTACAAGATTTATCGTAGCGATCCAGTCATGCAACAAGTGATCGGTGATCTTTGTCTCGACTTCCGTGATAGAGTGGCTGAAGAAAGATTTTATCCGCCGGTGAACGTAGATGACTGTAGCAAGACACATCAAGGAGGGAATACTGATCCTGTTGAACTCAACAGCCTCGCTGATGATGTGGAACGATTGGTTGGACTACTCCAGAAAGCTAAAGACATCGAAGCAGAGATCGGTACAGTGCAAACCAAGATTATGTCGGAAATGCAAGATAGCGAAGTCGCACAGGTGGGCGAGTTTACCGTCAAATGGCCTAGACGACACTACAAAGCACAACCCGAAAAAGTAACTCCCGCCAAAGAAGCCCGGACTATCCGATTGAAAACCTTGCAAATAAGATGAGTGGCATGTAAATTGCAAGGGAGTTCATCGAACTTTCCCTCACCTGCCCCCCTATGCAGGAGACTTTAGCCCTCTTTTGAGGGCTTTTTTTTGATCAATTCGTCCTGAATCTGTGACTGTCTGTCTGAGTCGAACCGCGATGCTTTTTGCCTGTTGGCTGCCTTAGTGAGTACCTGTACGTTATCCGGTACGTCTAGTCCGCACACCAATTCATGGATCAGTGGGATGATGTGATCAACTTCGTGCTTTATACCAGTATCGATAGATAACAACTGTGCCTCAAGTCGAATCCTGCGTAGCTCTGTAATGCCTTTATCGGTTGCGACTCGTGATTTCTTCTCAAAGTATCGGCGATTCTTAACTGCTCGCTTGTGGGCTTCTGAGTCTGCATATCGCTTCGCTCGATCTCTTTTATGCTGCTTGTAGGCTTCGTCTCCGTAGTCGAGCCAGTAATCTTTTTTTGTTCTAGCGCGATTTCGTATGCGTAAACACTCGCGGCAGTTCTTGTTCTTAGCGAATCGCTCCGACAGATGACCATGCTTACATGGCTTGCCGGTGAAATAGTAAGTAACACCTTGTCTTAGTGCCTCTGCCTGGGTCGCAGGAAATTTCCTTTTCTCCATTGACCCAACTTATCAATATGACCAAATGGTCGGTCGAGGCCACCCCTCATCTCTGGTTAAATCATCCAGATGTATGAAGCGCGCGGAACCCTTTTGGTTCACACCTATCCCAGTAAATCCATGCCCTAGCGCCGCACACAGGAACTTGTATGCGTCTTCTCCTTGAATCGCTATATCAACTGCTCTGCCGCTTGCGTGAGCGCCTGGCTTTGTCTTCCTTGCCTCTATGGGATGATTCGGGCAGCGGTAGCCGCTCGTCACTGTCATCGGCTGACTCCAATCCGCTCTGAGGCTTGTCAGCTTCTCCATAAATTCTTTGTGCATACCGTCCTGCTCGCACCCACACTGGCATCGCATTTCTTCCTCTGTGAAGAATGGTGAACTCCAAGTCATTTCTTTTTCTTCTCCATGAATCCTTCGACGGCTCCTCCGCCAAAGTAAAAGCCAAGGATGATGAGCATGGCATAGTTAATACTGAACTGCTCCATGACCTTAGTCACTGCGTCTGGATCGCCCTGGCCTGAGATTGTCATGCCCAGAACTAAGACGTAACTCAACAAAAATGTTAATCCAAACATCAGCGCCAGGTAACGCTGCGCGAGCTTGAATGGTGCATATGCGGAGAGCAAGTCCGTTTTTGCCTTGGCTTTTGCGGCAATCTCTTCCTCTGTTGAGGTGTGCATGTTGTCAATCAGGTCAAGACCCTTCTCGATTACATTGCCTGATCCTAGCATCTTGCTGATGACACCGATCATTATGTGCCTCCTATATTGTGATCTGTCTGAATACAGATCGAGTCGTAGTTAATCTTTGGCTGTGGTGCGGTAGCCATGAAGAAGTCTCTAGCCTCAAAGCAATCAACCATCGTGGGATATACGCCCTGCGGAGCGACGATATACCGATCAACCTCTAACAAAATCACAAATAGAATCCACATGGCTCACCCCTTTGCTGATGAGATTACCTAGATAAAAGCAAAGACAACAGCGATAGCCGCCAGTGAACCACCGACAATAATCGCAATGTCCTGCTGCATCTTCTGCTTCTTGAGCTTGGCCTTGGTTTCCTCGATTTTCTTCTGCTTTTCGGCTTCGCGCCTATCTTCAACGAACTTTTGATACTGGTTCCAATGCCCACTGTACACCAGCATTTCTTTGATTTCTGCCCACTTTTGCTCTAGCTCCACCTGGGCAGCATAGAGTTCTAGGTCGGACTTTTCTGGGCTATTGGCAACCGCTTTCTCGACAGCTTGCTTGGCTGTCATCATCTTGCCAATGTTGGCAAATATCTGTGATATTTCACCTGCGTTGCTTGCCGCAGTTTTGACAACTGCGTAACTTGCGTTAAAAGCAGCTATCGCAGTTAAAGGGTCCACTAAGACTTGTCCGCAATAAGCATTATATCAAATGCCGCAGTGATCCTGGCGTTGTTTGATCGGACGGTCGCTCTTATATCAATATCAGATTTTTCTGGTATTCGTAGAGGTATACCGAAGTCATACATATACTCGCCGCCAGCACCAGAAAATTCAAAAGAATGACCTACGCGAAAAGAGGCTTCGCCGAAATACCGAACGTACATATCGCCAGTCGCATCAGCACCATCCTGACAAGTAGCCGCGCCTTTCATTATGTACGCTGTGTATCCAGCCGGAACAGTGTAAATCGCGGCATGAGATACAGCCTTGCCAGCAGTGATCCGCATAACAGTCACACCGCCTTTTTGAACAT
>Ga0070753_1001930_pt1 | contig 11334 bp, 19 predicted proteins | sample VirMetDEL_Aug_31_FD_77441 | JGI IMG/M metagenome (GOLD analysis project Ga0070753, IMG submission 77441) | Aqueous microbial communities from the Delaware River and Bay under freshwater to marine salinity gradient to study organic matter... | ecosystem: Environmental > Aquatic > Marine > Coastal... | reverse complement strand
TTTGTTTTAAGTAGCCCTGCGTTGATATTGGTGCAAAATTTAGGAACAAGTTTTTCCTGTGTTGTTTTCACGCTTATAGCCTCTTGAATCTCTTCTTTTTCTTTGTGTGTATTTTTATTTGCAATATCTTCCATATTATACTTTTTAAAATTAATTAAAAAATTCCCCCTCTCGTTAAGCCTCCAACAAAACTCATCAAAATTGCATGGTGCCGCCCGAGAGAGTCGAACTCCCAACCTACTGGTTACAAATCAGTGGCTCTACCATTGAGCTAGAGCGGCTTATTTATTTTGCGGACTTTTAAACAATTAAGATCTTCTCCTTTTCTAAGATCTTAATTGCCTCCTCAACGCTATACGCTAAATAATAGGTATTATTTACAGAATCTCTACAAGTTTCTTCAAATTTTTTTTGATATTCACTTTGTTTACCCTTCCCAGCCTTCATCTCAATATATATATGGTGCATAGTATCATTTTTTAACTTCTTGAATTCATAATCAGATTTGCCAGGCGCAAGACCCTTAGCTTTTAATAAAGCTCCCGTGGTCTGCTTTCTATACTCACCGCTAGCATCATAACTAAACCACTCACAATCTAACCTCCCATAGGCTTGGTATTGCCTTAAGAGGCCACCAAAATTCTTGTGCATCATATCTTCTTTTCCTAAACCTTTTTTCATTTTTTGCACCAACTTTCTTTTTTTCCGCCGTCATAGGGTCTAGCTAAGCCCCTTCTTATTAATTCTTCACCAAGATTTGCACCATATACTGAAACCTCGCCAACAATTCTACCACCATATTTACCCCATTTCATATTGGAGACTGTGAATTTGTTACCAGAAACAAAGCTGGTCGTGAAGTCAGAAGCCTTTTTAGATAGTATCTTTTCTTCTTCACATTTCGCACGCCAGCCTTTTTCAGGAGTATCAATTCCAGCAACTCTTATTTTTAGCTTCAATCCGTAAACTTGCTCTTTTACTGCTATTGTGTCTCCGTCAATTATTCTTTCAGGAGTAAAAACCATATCAGCAGCATTCGCATCAAAGCAGAACAGTAATAATATTGTTAAGTTAAGAAGGTATTTCTTCATCTTCTGCCTCAATTTCTTCTTATATTACAAGAGTCTTTGGTCGGTCTTTTTGACTCTTTGTCGAAATTATCTTGTTTAAAAAAACTTCTTATAGCGACCCTAATAACCTCGCTTCTTCTTTGACCAGAACTACTTACATATTCTTGTAGTTTTGAGTAAAGCTTTGGCTCTAAGGTAATATGAATGGGTACATATCTATCTTTTTCTTTCTTCTTCTTCATTGTATTAAAATTTAGGTTTCTAAAAACAATATATCTCTATAAGTATATTGGAATATTTTCGACTTTATTTTATAAACATCGGTTTTAAATCCTTTCACATCTTCCGCAACCCATCTTTTTTTTTCATTATCATAATAATAAAAATCTACAAAATAGGTTATAGCCCTTATAGTCTTTTCTTTAATTGGTGGCTCGGAAGTTAGTATTTTAAAACTTGGTTGCAATTCAAACTTTTTTTGCTCCTCTAGGTGGCTAATATAGCCATTGTTCTCAAGAGTCTGTAGTTCCACAGCTCTCTTGGATTCTTTTTTTGAGTCGTAGCCATTTGTTTTTCTATTATAATATTTATTTCTTTTCATAAGCATTCACTAGTTTTTTATGTGTCTGCTCGTTATCTATTTTCCAATAGCTCTTTAGCATCAGCAGTCCAAAAATGGAAGATAAAAATATTGTAACTAAAAATATAAATATAATTTTCATTAAAATAGATTCTTTAAACATAATTCATCTCTTAGATTAATGTAGGTATTATATACATTAAATTTTAATTGTCAACACATAAGGTAATTATCGCCCCAAGCACAACACAAGCTTGTTAAGCTTGGCGTTCTGGGGGATAATTTTGTTAAAATGGTATCTCATCATCTTGAATTATTTCTTCTTGTTGAGAAGAAGTTTTCTTTTGACTTTTTGAATCTTCATTTTTTGACCCTAGTATTTGTAAAGAAGAGCCAAAATTTTGCAAAATTACTTCTGTAGTGTAGCTTTCAGCTCCTTGATTGTTAGTCCACTTTCTAGTTTGTAATTGACCTTCAAGATATAACTTCGTACCCTTCCTTACATAACTTTTAACTATACCCACTAAAGTTTGAGAAAAAACAACAACTTTATGCCATTCCGTTTTGCTGCTTCTCTCTCCCGTAGTCTTGTCTTTCCAAGATTCGGAAGTTGCTAATATAAAACTAGCGATTTCCTTTCCTCCCTGTGACGATTTTATTTCAGGGTCTTTCCCTACATTTCCTAATAATATAACTTTATTTACTGTCATTATTTACTCCTTATTTTGATTATTTTTAGCCTCTGGAATATAAATACCATAAGAACTAGCCCATACTATTACTGCCTCTATATATTGCAGGGATTCTTTTTTATTACCCGCACTAGATAATGTTATAGGATCTTTATATACTTCCCCAGTAATGCTATTAACTTTTTGTACATTTAAACCCTCCTCTTGAGATAAAATATGTTTTATTGATTGATGAAGTTCTTTCTCTTTTATAAAGTTACCTTCTTTTTTAAAATGTTCCTGTATTGTAGGAATTATAACGCCCCAATAGTAGCCCCTTTGGTCTTCTGTTGGTTGTTTTAAAATCGCCATTATTCTTTCATATAAATCAGTCTTTTTTCTAACAAACAAAATAATAAACCCCTCTTTTAGTCCAAGAGATTCCACCAAGACTTCTCTACATTTAGCAAATAAGTTACTAATCTCTTGCTGGTAATTACCCCAGTTTGATTTTTCTTTCGTGTCAAAATTGAATATTTTAAATTTCATGTTTCTTCCGTTAAATTCTGTCCTGTTTTAAAAACTTTGCCAACCTCAAGACATTTCGGACATTCAAATTTCTTGAGCCAAGTTCTCTCATTATGAACCGCAATCCATCTATAGCCACATAAACACATAACTTCATCATATAGCCAAGCCTCCTCTTTTTCGGCTTTGTCTTCTCGATATTGGTTTAGTTCTACGATATTATCCTCCTTCATGTTATTTTTTATTTCTCATTTTTTACTCCATTTTTATTTAATAACCCCAGCCATAGCCACCGCCATCGCCCCAACCGTAGCCATCACCAGAGCCATCACCAGAGCCATAGCCCCAGCCATCGCCATTGCCATCACCAGAGCCATCACCAGAGCCATAGCCCCAGCCATCGCCATTGCCATCACCAGAGCCACCACCTTGACCATTATCAATAAATCTTTCTCTTATCTTAGCTTTGTTCATTTTCTTTAGCTTTTTTTATTGATTCTTCAGCTTCTGCTGTGCAAATAGTCAAAGAGTAATCTTCAACAATAATTTTTTCAACTGGAGTTCCAACTTTTGAGTCTTCTGAAATTCCAAACTTTGCTACACCTTCGTACCAACTCGCACTCTTGTTTGAAGGTCTATGATAATATAGCCTTCTAGCATCCTTGAGAATTACGCCAGTATCATCTAACTCTACTACATATCCTGCATTTATACCTTCGTTTCTCGTTCTACAAATAACATATTTTCCAATATAGCGATCATATATATTTTTTGATTGATTGTTTTGGTTAGACTCTTGGTTAGACTCTTGGTTAAACATTGAAGAGATTTTAAGAAGATCTTCTAACTTCATTTTTTTAATATCCATTGTTTTTAATTTAAGTTAATAAAATTTTTTTCATAGCGTCTTTGGTTTCTATCAACAACTGGTAAAGGTTAGGTTGGTATTTTTCTAATCTTTTTATTATTTTGTTGTTCTCTTTATCTGACCAAACCTCCTTTAGCTCTTCCAATCCTCCGCAAGATTCAATTATAGCTTTTAATCCAGCAAAGTCTTCTTCATTCTTCTTGCTAAGGGTCTCTTTCATATCCTCATCAGCAGCATTAGCAGCTTTTTGGTTATTGCTTAAATCATAATCAGTATCTCTTTCAGGGTCATCACCAGTTTCAATTCCTAACGCTTTCAACAAAGCGTATTTGCAGGCGTAAGAAATAGCTTTGCCACAAGCTTTATCTTGAGTATCGATTCCTTGACCCAAGCCATTAATTTGAGTAATTTTATCTTCAGGGTTATCAATGTTAATAAATTCGTATTCTACCTCTACATTGCAGATAAAACTATTCTCCTCGTAACTGGTGCCTTTGTATTTATCGCTTCTCTTAATATTAACCATGTTAATTTCATGCTTGATTATGCGTGGTTTAGCATACACTCCATTGTTAATAAATGCCTGCGAGGTTGCGGAAGTTACCGCATCGTGAGAAACGAACCTATATTGCTTATTTACCGTCTTCTGTTCTTTTTCTATATATCTAACTTCTTTCATAACCTCAATTAACCTTTGATATATGTTTAGGCTTTTTTCTGTATTTTCTTTTTTAGTCATTTTTTACCTCTTTTTTATTGTTGATTTTTTAGATACTCTTCCTCTGATAAGAAGAAAAGCAAAGCGTCTTCATAATCTTCTTGACTCATTGCACCACCTCCGCTTTATAAATTGGCTTGTCTTCATGAGTCCACTTAATGTCAAGATTATCTTTTGCAATTTTTATTGCTTTAGTTTTAGCATCCAAATCATTAGAAGCTTCAACAAAAAAATGTTCGAAAACCTCTACTGTTTTTTTAACACAAACCATATATTTAGTCATTTTTTACCTCTATATTTGTTGAGCTTTAATATAACCTTGTGACTCAATTTCTGCTTGCTTTTTCCAATCAAGCATCTCTTCAGTCAAATCATCATAAAATAAATTACCTAGAATTATTTTTACAAGATTATGATTTTCATCAAGGATCTCTATTCTATCAATAACAGGATAGTCGTTTTCCATAACATAATAGTCAAAGTAATCTTTTTTTACTTTTTCTACAGAATCCGCCTCAAAATGCGGTTCCCCTCGTATGATTAATTGATACATATAAATAAAATAAATTATTAATGTCTATAATATAGACATTAATTCTAATAAGTCAATACTTTTCTTCAATAAATTGGCTATATTTCCCATCAAAGGTCAGTTCAATAGTGCAATCGCTTACGCCGTCTCTATTCTTGGCTATGATTATTTCTGCCTTTCCTCCAATTTCTTGTTTTTTTGCAAGCCATCTTGAATATTCTGCTTGTTTGTTTTCAAGTGGCTTTTCTCTGTTCAGGTAGTACTCCCCTCGATATATGAACATTATGGAGTTCGCAGCAGATTCTATAGAGCCAGATTCCCTTAAATCACTCATTTGTGGTCTTTTGTTCTCCCTTTGCTCTACCGCCCTGGAAAGTTGAGCTAAGGCAAAAATACAAACATTGAACTCTTTAGCAATCGCCTTCAGTCCCTCCGCTATTCCCCCTACCTCTTCAGCTCTACTTGCACTCTTTTTGTTTTCTGGCTTTATTAGTTGTAAATAGTCAATAATAACAACTTTTGTGTCATATTTATTAACCATTCTCCTAACCTTGTTTCTTAACTGCCTTATAGTAACCCCTTTAGGAACATCATCAATAAACAGGTTACTTGATTCTATGTAACCTTTATTTTGATTAATGGATTGCACCTCTGCTTGATTAAGTTTCCCATATCTTAAATTACCTTGATCGACAAGAGCTGTTTTAACTAGTAGTCTTGAGGCTAACTGCTTTGCTGACATTTCAATAGAAATAAATAAAACATTTTTTGTTTCAGCTATATTTTCGGCTATGTTTAAAGCTAAAATACTCTTACCCATAGCTGGTCTAGCTCCTATTATAACCAGATCACTTAACTCGACCGCTCCTAAATATTTATCAATACTCTTAAAGCCAGTATTCACTAAATCCTTATTGTCGCAATTAAATACTTCCTCTAGCTTCTCATTAACGATATCTGCTACATGTCTAGCGTTAGCAGCTTCATCATTGTCAACAAGCTCCTCCATTTTTTCTTCCAGTTCTTTTTTAATTTCTTCAAAAGAATTTAAGGGGTCTGCTATTTCTTTTTTTATTTTTTCTATGTTTGACTCAAGTTGTCTTCTTTTCCATAAGTCAACAATGGTGTTTGCATAATGCCTAACATCTAGGGCGGTAGCGGCTTCTTGAAGCAAGAAGGAGAGGTATTTTACCCCCCCTGCTTCCTTAATTTCGTCATTGGATTGAAAAAATTGTGAGAGGGTAATTTTATTCGCTCTCCCTTCTTCATCATCCACTATTTGTAATATTCTTTTGTAAATAATAGCGTTCACCTCAAGAGCGAAATGTTCTGGCTTGAGATGGTGAGAAAGATAGCTAACAACATCATTGTTAAGAATCATTGCTCCTAATAAGCTGCTTTCCGCTGCTTGATTATAGATTCCGCTTTCAGTAGGTAAAGTAATTCTAGTCATTCTTCACCTCCTCAAAACTACCAGCTTCATTAAGCTTATACCACACATTCTCTTTCAACCCCTTCTTCCCTATCTGTCCAGTAACTATCTCTTCTGGAATATAACAGCCACTTACTTTAGTATAGCGAGTCAAAGCAACCAAAGTTCCATTTACTCCCTTTACCTGACCACCAGAACCTACATCAACAATTACAGAATATTTACCGCTTGCCTCGTTTTTAGATTCATCCCCACTCGATGCGTTGCGTGAACCAAGCCCACTCGATGTATTGTGTGAATAATCTCCACTCGATGCGTTTTTAGAAAACTCCCCACTTGATGCATTGCGTGAACCATCCCCATTCGATACATTGCATGAACTAAACCCACTCGAGGTATTTTGTGAATAATCCCCACTCGATGCGTTGCGTGAACCATCCCCACTCGATGCGTTGTGTGAATAATTCCCACTCGATGCGTTTTTAGAAAACTCCCCACTTGATGCATTGCGTGAATAATCCCCATTCGATACATTGCATGAACTAAACCCACTTGATACATTGCATGAACTAAACCCACTTGATGCATTGCGTGAACGATCCCCACTCGAGGTATTTTGTGAATAATCCCCACTCGATGCGTTGCGTGAACCATCCCCACTCGATGCATTGCGTGAACGATACCCACTCGATGCGTTTTTAGAAACATCCCCACTTGATGCGTTGCGTGAACCATCCCCACTCGATGCGTTGCGTGAACCATCCCCACTCGATGCGTTGTGTGAGTCATCCCCACTTGATGCGTTGTGTGAGTCATCCCCACTTGATGCGTTTTGTGAACCAAGCCCACTCGATGCGTTACATGAACGACCTTTTTCAGCAGATTTTGGCAATTTTTTTATTGCTTTTGGCAAAAAGTCTTCCAACTTAAAATTGACAACAACTTTCATTGAGCTATCAATTGAAATGGGGTCTTTATAATTCAAAAGATCTAGCTCACTATATTCAGAATCGTCAGCTCCGTACCATGTTTTGTTTATGGGTAGGTAATCTTTATAAAAATTATTTTTTTTCTTTGAAAGTTTATCTTTTATTTTCGATACATTGACATATCCTATATTCTTCATCTCATTATCACCAACCATCATCCCTATCGATTCTAGGAATTCTACAATATAGCCTATATACTTAGGCGAAACTTCGCCATTGCCCTTACCTTTTATCTGTTGATCTTTTTCAATCGTGCAGTGCGGTATATTGTCCTTATCTCTCAAAGAATATACTTCTTTACCAAGTCCAAAATAGCTAGCACAGCAGTGCCTCATTAATGCACCCTCTCTTTCATAAGCAGCTTTTCCCACTAACTTCACTACCTTAAAACCATCACCAAAATCTTTAATTATCTCAATATCCCCTTCTTTTTCTGTGATATTCTTACCCTTTTTGATTAACGCCTTGTTCCATTTTTCAGTATTAGATTTTGCTTGTTCGTAAGACATTTTACTTAGTCTCTTAGGTCTCTTTTCAGAGGCTAAATAGTCAATAATATGTTCTATTTCTGTTTGATCCGCCTTATTTTTTTCTAGGTATGCAAAAAGATGCGTCTCAATCCAATTTATAACATCATCTTGGACTTGCATTGTTTTAGCGTAACTTGTTATTTCGTTGTTTTTCATTTTTTCCTCTTTATTGTTAATTAAATTTTGTAAATAATAGCATTCACCTCGAGAGCGAAATGTTCTGGCTTGAGATGTAATTCTAGTCATTCTTCACCTCCTCAAAACTACCAGCTTCATTAAGTTTATACCACACATTCTCTTTCAACCCCTTCTTCCCTATCTGTCCAGTAACTATTTTTTCTGGAATATAACGGTCACCTACTTCAATATAGTGAGTCAAAGCAACCAAAGTTCCATTTACTCCCTTTACCTGACCACCAGAACCAGCATCAACAATTACAGAATGCTCCCCACTTGCCTCGTTTTTAGATTCATCCCCACTTGATGCATTGCGTGAGAAACCCCCACTCGATGCGTTTTGTGAACAATTCCCACTCGATGCGTTTTGTGAATCATTACCACTTGATGCGTTGCGTGAACAATTCCCACTCGATGCGTTGCGTGAACCATCCCCACTTGATGCATTGCGTGAGAAACCCCCACTCGATGCGTTTTGTGAACGATTCCCACTCGATGCGTTGCGTGAGTCATCCCCACTTGATGCGTTGCGTGAACAATTCCCACTCGATGCGTTTTGCGAACGATACCCACTTGATGCGTTTTGTGAACGATTCCCACTCGATGCGTTTTGTGAGCGATCCCCACTCGATGCGTTGCGTGAGTCATCCCCACTCGATGCGTTGCGTGAGTCATCCCCACTCGATGCGTTGCGTGAGTCATCCCCACTTGATGCGTTTTGCGAACGATACCCACTTGATGCGTTGCGTGAACAATTCCCACTCGATGCGTTTTGTGAGCGATCCCCACTAGAAGCATTTTGTGAATAACTCCCACTTGATGCGTTTCGTGAACCATCTCCACTCGATGCATTTTGTGAACCAAGCCCACTCGATGCGTTACATGAACGACCTTTTTCAGCAGATTTAGGCAATTTTTTTATTGCTTTTGGCAGGAAGTTTTCCAGCTTAAAATTGACAACAACTTTCATTGAGCTATCAACTGAAATGGGCTCTTTATAATTCAAAAGATCTAGCTCACTATATTCAGAATCGTCAGCTCCATACCATTTTTTATTTATGGGTAGGTAATCTTTATAAAAATTATTTTTTTTCTTTGAAAGTTTATCTTTTATTTTTGATACATTGACATATCCTATATTCTTCATCTCATTATCACCAACCATCATCCCTATCGATTCTAGGAATTCTACAATATAGCCTATATACTTAGGCGAAACTTCACCGTTCCCCTTACCCTTTATTTGTTGGTCTTTTTCTATTGTGCAATGAGGTATATTATTTTTATCCCTCAAAGAATACACTTCTTTATTTAGTCCGTAGTAACTAGCACAACAATGCCTCATCAATGCACCCTCTCTTTCATAAGCAGCCTTACCAACCAATTTGACTACTTTAAAACCATCGCCAAAATCTTTAATTAGCTCAACATCATCTTCTTTTTCTATAATATTTTTACCTTTCTTGATTAACGCCTTGTTCCATTTTTCGGTATTAGATTTTGCTTGTTCGTAAGACATCTTGCTTAGTCTTTTTGGTCTTTTGTCAGAGGCTAAGTAGTCAATAATATGTTCTACTTCTGTTTGATCTGCCTTATTTTTTTCTAGGTATGCAAAAAGATGTGTCTCAATCCAATTTATAACATCCTCTTGAACCTGCATTGCTTTTGCGTATTTTATTATTTCGTTGTTTTTCATTTTTTCCTCTTTATTGTTAATTAAATTTACAAGTTATTGTTTGCTATAGATCGTCCCATCTTTCAGTAGAATCAATCTTATTTTTTTTGACTTCCTGCTCTTTTTCTACCAACCAATCGTTAGCATAGCAAGAAGGGTCATTGATCCAAGCAGCAAAATCTTTTTTCTTCCTCCAAGTGGCAACCTCAAGATAATCAAGATAATATTGGATATTGTTCTCTAACTCTTCTGTTGTCATATTTTTTAGGCAAGCAATGAATCTTGATTTTAGTTTGTCGAAAGGAATAACTTTAATGTTCTTTCCAGAGTTAAATTTGCGGAAAACTTTTTCAAAATCTTTTTTTAATGTTTTTTTATTTAATATATCATTACCATTACCATTATCATTATCATTATCATTATCATTTAGGGTTTCGTTGGGTTTCGTTGGGTTTTCAATAAAACCATCTGGGTTTTTTGGGTTTTCTAATAAACCATCTGGGTTTTTTGGTCTACCTCCTTTTAATCCATTGATTCTATTGTTCTTAACTCGTTTTTCATATTTGGTTTTGTTTCTCTCTAGGTCGGATTTGATGAAAGAAAATGCTAGTCTTGTTATCGGTTCTAGTTCCAACTCCTCACCCTCGTTGAAGGCAAATATTGCGTCCAGCAAGTCTCCTTTTTGTGATTGTGATAATAATTTTAGATTTTCCTTATACTCTTGAAAGAGGATAAAGCTTTTTATTTTTGTAGTCATTGTTGAATATTTTATTTTGACCTAGTTTAGTTCCTCAAAAACTAGATCAAATATTTTAATGCCAATATATTGAGTCTTTTCTCCACTTCTTAAAAGTAACTCGCAATTATTTAAAATAGCCCTAAGGACATAAATGTCTTTTGTTTCTTTGTCCCTATAGCTTTTGCCTAATTCTACTATCATAGCTCTAATTTAAAGTTAATCTTTTTACCTGCATTATAGCCTTTACCTTTTTGCTTAATGCCAGCCTGTTTTATTATTTTATTCAATGTAACTACTGACATTCCAAGCCTTTTGGCTACAACATCATTATTATTTGAGTAATATAGTTTTTCTAGTTCTTCTTTGTTCATTTTTTCTATTAATTTAATTAAAGTTGAATTCAATTTTTATACTAATAACCTGCCAAAATTAAGTCAAATTCTTTTTTAGCAAATTAAACTTTTCCACTATTCTATCCGCCTCATTCTCTAAGCTGCAACTAGGATCAAAATTAACTTGAGCCATATCTTCATCGTATTTTTTGACCATGCTTTTTTCGAATTGATCTAACGGATTAAACAATTCTTTGTATATATAAGCTGCCTTTTGAATTTTATTGTTAGCCTCTTGAGTCAAAGCTTTGTCATTAGGGAGGTACTGCCCGCTTACCTCTTCTTTAAGATGATAGGTAATTTTCTTTCTTCCAGCGTTGCCCCTACTGTCAATTAACTCAAGATTGTTTCTATCGCAATATCTTTTTAAAGCTAAAGATAGGGCGGATATTGTCCTTTTTTTCTTTAGTTTTTTTTGTATTTCTTTCCAAGT
>Ga0070753_1001929_pt1 | contig 11337 bp, 18 predicted proteins | sample VirMetDEL_Aug_31_FD_77441 | JGI IMG/M metagenome (GOLD analysis project Ga0070753, IMG submission 77441) | Aqueous microbial communities from the Delaware River and Bay under freshwater to marine salinity gradient to study organic matter... | ecosystem: Environmental > Aquatic > Marine > Coastal... | reverse complement strand
TTTTTCAATTTCAGCGAGCTGTTCCTTGTAGTTCATCTCTTGAAATGTGTCTGGCAGGTTGCCCACAGCATTCATAGGATACTCAAACGTAACGTTCTCAGCCCACCGCTTGTACTTGTAATAGAACCGTGTCGTCTTACTGTAATGACACAGCTTAATCCATCTAATAAGATACCACAACAGCTCATTACGTTCACACATACCACTGTACTTGTCGTCCTCTCTTGTGAGCAACACCAAGATAATGTCATGGGTTAGGTCTTCAGCGTATTTTTCACCCACTTGTGCCAAGCAAATCTTTTTGATGTCATCATAAAAGTCTCTTACAAAGCATTCAATACAGTTCACAGCGTTCTCTTTAGTTCCTTAAAAAAATCAATGAGTTCCTTTAACTCTTCTGTTGTGAACTTGCGCATCTGCATTCCTTCCTGTATGATGCTCATTGCTGTACCTTCTCCATAAACCTCATCGAGGCGTTTGCCAAACATCCATTGCTGACCACCATTTTGCAAGTTGCATTTAGGGCATTGGGGCTTGCAGTTCAATGTAACTATCTTGCCGTCTATCTCTTTGTAATGCCATCGGGTATTGTACTTGACACGACTTTGAAAGTGTCCTGCCTGTAAGAGCTTGTAGTCATTGACGGTTAGTCCGCACGTCCAGCATCGTATGCATCCCGAATCATCGGCATGACTTAACCTCACGTATTCCGAGTACACTCGGTCTAATTTCTCTACTGTCTTAGTGCGTTCGCTCACGTATCATAATATAAAAAAAGGGATATGCTCACCGATAGCATACCCCTTTCCAACTGAACAACTTCAAAATTCAAATCAAATCCAAACGAATATAATCATTCTTTTTCTATTGGCGCATAGGCATCTAACTTTTTTCTAAGTCGCGTACCTAAGCCTTCACCTTGCATGATTACACGCTCATCGTTTATAAAGTCGCGTATTAACTCAGGGTCTATCCGATCAATCATACGTTCGACGTATTCATTCTTTACGTTGTGCTGATTTTTTTCAAGTATTTCTGCTCGAATCTCACCCTCGTACCTACGCAAGCATTCCAGTATCTCTGCTGTCTTCAGTCTTTCGTAGAGCTTGCCAAATTTCCCCATGCGAATCATATCGAAACACACAGAGATTTCTTCCAACTTGAGTGTGACGTGTTCCGATAAAATAGCGCGGCAAGTAAACAGCAACTCCTCATCAGAACTGAGCGTTTTCTTTGCGTCAACATCTTTGCACAGCCGACCCACCTCAGCCATAATCCATCCACGACACAGTTCAGGTGCTTCCCTAACTGCTTTTTGAATGTTCGTGCCAGCGTGCCAGGCTTGCTCTGGAGATATGAATTGAGCTTTACCCGTTAGTAATAAAATCGTTTGCCGATTCAACTGTAAATCTGTTTCCTTCAAATCCATTGTTTTTGGGTTTTTCAAATTTGACTTGGTTACGAATCCACAACCGTGCGGCGGCCTGCCAGTCTTTTATCTTTTTTCGACTTTGACCTTGAACCCAACCGTTGGCCGTGTAGTAATCAAAAAACTGATCAGCCAGTGATTCGTCACATCCTTTTTGGTGAAAGTACAAAACACATTCTTCTTGCGTGGGTGCTAAATACTTTGTTTGATTAGACTGTTTAGATACACTGTTAGTATTATATAGACAAATTGGCGACTCTGCCTCGCCATATTGTCTAGGCAGACTAGACAAATTGTCTACCCTGACTGGACTTATTGTCCTCTTACGACCATCAGTTTTTATGGTTATCAGGTTACAGCTTTTGAGACGTTGTATGCTTCTGCTAATCGTGCGTTCGCTTACTTGATACTCTCTCGCTATAACTTCATTTGACTTGAAAAAGGTGTACTCTTCCCAAGTAAACGAATCAATATCACCCCATAGAATCTTGTCCACGGGTTGTAATTCGGGATGTTCCAAGATGACCCTTGGAATCCATAAGCCTTTAAACTGCCTCATACAATACTTCTATTTCGAAAATTTTCGTTTGTGCAAACATATGAGCTTCCATGATGTCAGCAGTCCAAACCACTTCACCATCGTCATCGTAATATGCATAAACGTATCTCTCCATCAGTATTGCGTCTTACCCGTTTTTTTGTTCAACCAGTACCTACAATCATTTAATATAGATACGAGCTGTTCTCTTTTCCAAGAACGAGTAGTTGCAATATAGATGCTGTATATGCCTATGCGATATTTCCTCAGCTCATTTATTGTGCGATCAGATAGCCATTCACTGTCATACATCCGAAGCCAATTTTATTTTGTCTGATGCCTCACGCATTGCTTTCATCCCTCCACTTTTCTTTTCTAAAACTTCGTTTATTTCGTTGCGGCGATGCGTAATCATTTCTACCAGGTCTTCGACTTCGCAGTTGGTGTGATTACGAATGTCAGCGCAATACAGCATAAATCGTTCGGGTGTCTTATGGTAGTATCGGTTGCATTGCTGGCTCACCCAATTCATCTTTTCGTTCATGCCCTTCATGCTTCCGAAATGATATTCAATAAATGTTCTTAATGTCATGGTTCTATTTTTTAAAATGGCATCTTCTCTTTAGGCTTGTCTTCAAACAACGTGTCCCTCATGTGTAACAAGTTTCTTGCTATCATCTTTATTTCGTCGTCGTTGAAATGCTTCCTATCCGTAGACGCATGAATAATGTATTCCATCGCTGCATTGATCGCCCACTGACGACTAATGCGTTCGTCTTTCTCAGCCCAATACGCTTCTTTATTGCCTCCTGCATTGGGTGCTTTGACTTTGCTAATCTTCAGTTTTACACCCCATTTGTTTGACGACGTTTCTACTTCTACTTCATCACCCACACTGTATGGTGGTGCTTCGGGGGAAGTGCTAGATGCCGTGCCAGCCGAGCCGTCTTCACACTCAACCCAAAAGTCATAGAATGATTTGTTGTTCCACGTCCACATAGGGTTATCAGTACGCTCAATAGATTTAATTCTAGTAATCATAATTGTTGATTTTTAAAGGTTTGTAGATTTTGATTAAACCAAACAGATACTTTTTCACGGTGTACAGTTTGATTGGTGGTTCAGGGTTCGAATGAACGGCTACGCAGTTATTCAAAATTTCGTTGATCAGAGATTGTGACACAGGTTTTAATCCCAAATCTTTTCTCCATTGCAACCAAGCTTTTAGTTCTTCGTTTGTCATTGTTCTAAGTTATAAATCCATGTTCCCCATATCCATTTTCTTCTTTCCAATTCTACCTCCATCTCTTCTTTCGTCAACTTCGAAATAAAACATCGAGTGATACCAGGTTCCCATTTGGTGTAAAGAAAGCATTTATACCCTGCTTCAATGAAAGAATCTCTTTTGTCATGCAAATCACATTCGTCAATCTCGTTCCAAATGTTGTTTACTACATACGTCGAGCCTCCAAAGCTGTTGCTGTAATATGACTCTTCCAAACTATACAATCCCATAGCCTAAATCATTTTGAACTTGTTTAACTTCTTTGTGTCGTTTCTCATACGCTTTGCCGCGTAAGTCTATGTTCTCTTCTTGCAATTTGCGACGCATACGAAATACAGACTCAGGTGTGCTTAATTGCTTCATCGCAATCAAAGCGAGCAGTTCGAAGCCTCTTATATCTTTTGAACTAATGCCTTGAGCTTGTAGTTCTCGTGACCAAAAGTTAGCCAACAAGCGGCTGTCATCGTCACGTAAATCAGGGAATGCCGATAGCAGGTATCGCACATCGTTTTTGGTTCTGTTTATCTTCATTAGCTTAGAATTTGATACAAATATACACATTTGTATTAAACTACCAAACTAAGTAGAAAAAAATATACGCAAGAAAAAACCCCACTCCTCGTTAGGAGATGGGGCTTTTAAAAATCTAAGCTAAATCAGAATGCTAGGTACGCTAATTTACTTCTTTCCTCTCGACTTTCCAAGTACAATCGCGTTAACAATACGTCCAATAACGTTTACTATTTTGTCGTCTTTTTCGGTTTCTGTCAATGCTGTAATAGTTCCAGCACAAGAAATGACTGCCAAGGCAATCTCGCTCCAATGTAAAATCATAAAATCAATCATTTAGTAAAAATTTATATTTCTCACGTGTATTAAAACTTGGGCAGGCTTTATCGCTGAAGTCGTTATGACCAAACAAATCCAGCTTACCCAAAACCGTTTGTAATCCGTGCCACAATTCTAAAAATGCCATCTCCTGATGAACCGTCATGGTATCTTGAGGTTCGTTTGTTTTTGCCGATAGTCCACCAACGTAGCATATCCCTATGCTGTCTTCATTTTCTCCTTTGGTGTGCGCTCCAATGAGATCAATAGGTCTGCCTAACGCTATTGTGCCATCAAGATAAATCACGTAGTGATAACCAATGTCCTTCCATCCTCTTTCAAGATGCCACATACGGATGGTATCAACATCAATGTGCATCCCTTCTTTGGTAGCTGAACAGTGCAATATGACCTTGTTAATTGGCCTCACTCTATGCCCTTTTTAGCGAGTAGCAATTTGATTTCGTTTATCCCCCTCACTAACGCATCTAGGGTTTCTAAGACTTTCGTTTCTTGCTTTTCAAGGGAGAACAAGCGACTTTTTATTTTTGTCACCTCGTTGGTCATCTTTACCCATGTTGCTATAATGCCGCTTACCGCCCCTATGACGACACCTATCAAATCGTAATCCATCGCTTTAAATATTGTATCAGTTTTGCTTCGTTCCTTATCCGTTTAGTAATCTTTAATGCCGATGGCTTGTGCGATGCTGATCGCTTTGTTACTGAGGACTCTGTTTCTGTCAACATTGAGGTTTCCAAAATAGTTGTGACGACTAGGACTTAAATCAGAACCTGTATTTGAAGTGTACTCAGGAAACAGATTTGAATTATGACACAGGTAATCTACTAAGCGACCACGATAAAACATACCTATCTCCGTGGCTTTTTGCACAACCATCTTTATATCGCTGATTCCTGCACTGCTGCCTTGTTCATTGTCTATAAGCGTGACGCTGTTATTTGAAAACCGCAGACGCATCACGTAAGCCACTTCTGCAAAAGCCAGTTGCACCAAACAAGGCTGGATATACTCAGTGACCAATGTTTCGTAGTTCCCAGTTAAAGTAGAGTCTATGATGTCTTGTTTCAACTTGTTGTCCAGGTCAGTACCTAGTGCTGGTAGAATCCATCGGTCTTGGGCAATAAGGATATAGGGATGCAACAGGTTGTCATCCACAGCGGAACCTAAGGCCGTGTCCTTTTTGATGCGTGATGCGTTGATATATAGTGTAGCCATTATTGTTTGTCAATTGGTGCGACAGCTTCATCACCCTGTTGTACTACGTATGGATTGTTTCCGACCTTACGCATAACGTCATCCCAATCCTCATAGAACCCATCGGTTGTGTCTGGAAGACCATCGGGTACATATACATATATAAGTCTTTTCCATCCGTGGTAACAATTTTTACCCCCAGCCCAGCTAAAAATATCATAGCTCGCTTGTCCAGCAGCAGCAAACTTACCATTCACACCATCGGAACTCATGTTTTCAATGTCTTCATAACGGTATTGCACACCGCTATCTGACAAGTCCATCATCTCTATGCAGAAGTCACGACTTTCACCTTGTGGTTGTCGGTTAGTAGCTTTAAAATATTTGTACCTCACTGCAAAAAGGTTGCCCTGTGGACTTACAATATCACCCCACTCGGAAACCATGTCGTAGTTTGAATAATCCTCTAGACCAAATTCATAACGCGAATGCAACCTTTGATCAGATTGGACATCAGTAACAACCTCCTCTTTTAGAAGAAAGAATTCTTTCGGAAGTGGTGCATCCTTGTCGGCTAGGTGATTTAACCAAATTGAACCCTGAGTTGGGGTGATTCTGATTGGCTGCTGCGAAAATGTTTTTTTTTTTTCTTCTTCGGTTTTTTGCTCGATGAAGGATGCAGGAACCAAGTCTTTAAAGTACACATCGAGTATGATGCTGTTGGCTGCTAAGATGCCTTCGATACCGTGAAGCAAGGTGTGTTGGAACGGTTCTATAACGGTCTTGCTATACAAATCGTATGCATCACGCATCTCGTCCGCGTTACTTCCAAAACCGCCACCCTCGCTGCGTAGTCCAAAAAGTAATGGGCTAGTCACACGATGTCCTGAAAGGATTTCTTGGAACGTCTGTTTTGCCAAGAAGTCGTATGTATCGTGGGGGTTGCTCAAATTAAATGGTTCGATAGTAGGTGCTGAATCTTGACCATCATTGAAGGTCATGAGGATTTTTCCAGCGTTACTAGCACCACCAAATTTTTGATATATCAAACGCTCAAGCTCTCGACGCTCATCATCCGTTGGGATGCCACTATTAAACGAAAGCACCATAGAAGGGAACAAGCCACTAGAAATATTGGCTAAGTGAAATTGGGCTATCTTCTTGTCAAGCTCACAGTACGTACACGCTGCTGCGTAATCGGGTAAACCGTAAAAAAAACTGATAGGGCTATAAGACTTAATATGTACTAGCTGACTAGCCGCTGTGCGATCAGATGTGTTGAATGCTGGTATGGGGTTTGGCGTAAAAGTAGTCTTTGCAGCTTCAGCCCAATTTGTGCTATGATAAAATATCTGAACCTCATCATTGTCGTCAGCCTTTCCACATCGAATGGTGCTTGCTGGCACATGATGTACTTTGCTAATTACGCTTCTATCTTGCGACCAAATGACATTAAGGTAGGCGTTGCCATATAGTTTTAAGTCAAAGGCAGCACGTTTCAATGCATCGTGAGCAAAGAGATTTTTTAGCTTCAACCACTGTTCGACGTTTTCGTCTTTGTTGTCACATTCCAAACCCTCTCCATATATCATATCGGCTGTACCAGTGACAATAGCACCGTGAATACTCGATGAGATAAACAAATCATCAAGGTACAATGGATATAAGTTGTCTTCACCGAAGAAAACCCAATCCTTGTTGCTCTGATCTGTAAAAGTTGGCTGTTGGTACATAGGGTAGTCAACAATTCCTAATTGCGTCTTTTTCATATTCATATGTCTAATCTAATATATAAGATAAGCAACTTCTTTAGAGCTTTATTAAGTACAAGAGCAAATCCAAGACGGTGATTATGCCGTCTGAATTCAAATCGTAAATAGGATTGTATGGTGGTGGAGTACCCATGAAATACGCTAACAAACTATTGAGAAAGTTGTTATTCATCGTCCTTGTCCTTTGTATGGTTTTTTGTAGTTCTTAGATTGTTTGTGTTTCGATGCTTTGGTTTTGGCATGAACGTTTGGACGCGATACATGGCGATCAATACGAACTTGAACGACTTGTTTTTTTGCCATTCATAAAGACTTTAGGTGTTTAAGACGAAATCTGGTAATGCACTTGCAATGGCTGTGTCTACAATTGTATCTAGGTTTGTTTCTTCTGCAATGTTATTGTATTGAATATGCAAGTGATGTGGATACACACCCCCGTTTTCAAAAGCATTTAAAGTAATGTAAATGTTGCTTTGCTGTATGGTAACAGACGAAATTGCTACTGTTGGGTTCAGCAAAGTGAAACCACCATTTTCAAACTCTTTTGTTCCCGTGTAACTCCAAGTTTTGTTTTTGAATTGAAAGGCCATGATTAAATGTTTTATTGGTGCAATAATATTGCAATATATTTAAGAATATATACCGTACTCACCAGCAAGAAGCGTGTATGTTATCGCTTCTCCACTGTTAGGATGAATATAAGTATAAATGCGATCAGACTCAATTTCCATGCTTTCGTATGAGGCTTCCCATGAATCCTCATTTATTTTGACGCACTCATCAAGGCTACTCTCAATAAAACCCCAATTAAAATTTGGGGCGCGATTATCTATCCATTTTCGAGATAAATCATCTTCACTGTGAATAATTACCGTGTACTTTGCCATTATATAATATATAGGGGTTCAGGTTTTGATCCGTCTGATTGACATAACCCATAAAATGTAGGGGTTGGTGATGTCAATTGAATAAATGTGGCTGTGTTAGAGTTGTGAGCTACTCCGTTAGTTTTATATAGGGGTCGCCTATCGTAAGCACCGCAAACGTACCAAGAACCGTTTTTCTTTCCAGCCGCGTAATAAGAGAAGGAAGAATACTTTAGGTTTACAAATTCTGTCCACCCCGTATCTGTTCCTATTCGAGTCCACGATGTTAAACTCGAAGTGCTTCCATCGCCTCTTGTTCCACCACCAAACGAACCGCCCGTGCCTACATGGTAATGATGACCACTGGTTGTTTTAATCGCCTTAGTATAATTTGCGCCGCAATGAACCGATTGCCAGTCGGTATCACTATGAACCAACGTAGGAGTCGTTACATCTGAGGTTGTTCCAGTGCCTAATTTGGCAGAAGCCCCATCTCCCCAAGCGTAGAGCTTTCCCCCATCTCGAATCCCGACACACCAATTCTCACCACAACTAAAAGAAGTCCAATCGCTATCGGTTCCTATTTGAGTCCATGAAATTGTATCTCCGCTTGTGGTTCCTTGACCAGTTCTCCCATCTGTATTATTTCCAGCAGACCATAAAGTCCCGTCTGTCTTTAAGGCTATTGTAAATCCGCTTCCGCATTGAACCGAAGACCAATCAGTATCCGTTCCTATCTGAACAAAATTACTATATTGGTTGGTAGTATTTCCTCGCCCAAATTGACCATCACCATTGTTGCCAATAGCCCAAAGGGTTCCATCGGTTTTGATTGCTATGGTATGTTGATGACCAGAGTCAAATTCACTAACAGAAGTAAGTGTAATCTTAAACTTTCGAGTCAAACCTCCATAACTACTGCCTGATCCAGTATTAGGGCTTTGACCAGAAGTCAACCATAAATTATTGGAAGTGTCCAATATCCCAACGGTATATCTTCCTAATCTGACCTTGCTCACTTGAGAATTAATTAGTGGAGTGCCGTTAAACTCACATAAAGAGAAAAGCGTTTTATCTCCCGTTCCCAAAGCAAGAGAGCTTAGAGTACCATCGCCAAGAAATATGACTCCCGAAGTTGGTTCTGATGCTCCACCCGAAGGAACGTCTTGTCCGTTTATAGATGCGATATTACCCATGTCGATACCGTTTTTTTGACTTACGTTTGGCATTATGCAAGTGTGATGTAGTCATTAGAAGGATTAAACCAAATCTGTCCATTAGTGCCATCTAAGCAGTAACCAATTACTCGAACTACATCTCCAGTCGTATAAGCAGACACATCGCTAGTTACGTGTCCAGCCGTGGTCCCTACGTACAATTCATCACCAGTGGCTTCTGTGCCGTCAATTGCCGTGGCTTCCATCGTAAAGGTACCTCTAAGAAGCATACCGTCTGTATCCGATGCAGTGCCTAGAGCAATAGCAAGAAGAACGCTACCTGAGCTGGCGACAGTATTTGCGTCTGCCTGAGTCCAGCCACCTGAAGAATTGAAGTAGTACAAATCTCCTTGTGTCATGCTTGTAGTAGCACCAAAATAAACCACATCCCCACGATAGTCGTAATCTGTATTTGATGTTTTTTCTATTTTAACACCCCCAGTAACTTCGAAGTCACCATTGATTCGCACCAAGTCAGTATCGAACTCCCCGTAGATAAGTGGTGTGGTGGAGTTGCTGTTCTCTATGTAGAGTTTGTTAGAGCCTGTTTCGTTATATCCTGCCTGATAGCCTATGAAAACACCGTAGTCTGCTCCGCTATACCCAGCACCATGACCAACAGACACAGATCTAATATTTCCGTTATAACCTGAAAAAGCACCAATAGAAACATTTTTTTCTGATGCCCCCTGATAGTTTGATTGATAACCTAAACCAGTGTTTTGATAGCCATTGGTTATCCCCCCTCCTTGCGCTTGGTAGCCAATAGCGACGACTCCGCTACCGCTACCAGAAGCCTGATAACCCATTACGGTGCTGCTGTTAGATGTTCCTACATCCGCGCTGTACCCAACAACAGTGTTGTATCCTGCTGTTGTGATACCGTCGCCAGCCTGATACCCTACTGCTGTGTTACCAACCCCAGTAGTCAGAGCAGTTAATGCTTGGTAGCCTACGGCTACTGTGTTGTCTACTGTCGCGTTTACAGCAGCCTGATAACCAATAGATACGTCTTGAGCCCTGTTGTTACCAGCCATACCTCCAATAGCGACCCCGTAGTTATTGGTCTTGGCGTTAAAGCCCAACGCAGCACCAAATACCTGAGCGCGTGAACCATACCCGACAAGAGCTGCATTGTTGTAATAAGCTTCTACATCTTTACCAATAGCTACCGTTGCTGAAACCCCAGCGTTTACCCTGACACTGTCGCCTAAGAAAACATTGTTTGATCCAGTAGTGAGCGCAGTCGCCGCTTGATAACCAACCGCTGTATTTCCAGTGCCAGTAGTCAGCGCAGTAAGAGCTTGGTAGCCGACTGCTACTGTGTTAGCGAAGGTGGAAGTACCAGAAACGCCTACTGCGGCACCAGATCCAACTATGGTATTGTACCCTCCGCTTCCAGCGTTTTGAGCAGACTGGTGTCCAATTATGACGTTATCTGTGCCTGTGGCATACTGTCCAGCTTGATAGCCAGCGTAAAATCCATTAATACCACCATTTTGACCAGCGAAATGACCTATTGATGCTGCATAACTGTTATTGCCTTGATAACCTGCTGACCAGCCAACAGCAACAGATCTGACTCCACTGCCAAATCGGTTAGCGTTATAGCCAATTCCGATATTAAACGCGTTGTTGTTGGCTGCCAGTGCCAGTTTTCCAATACCAACTTGTGCAGATCCATTACTACCAGCGTCTTTTCCAATAAAAACACTTTCACCTGCGTTAGCCACAGATTTTCCTGCATTACGACCAATAAACACATTATCACCACCTGTTGTCAAAGCGGCACCTGCTTCATAACCTACTGCTGTATTGCTATACCCAGTGGTCGAAGTAGTCAAAGCCTGATAACCTACCGCCGTATTACCAGCACCAGTAGTCAACGCGGTTAATGCTTGATAACCTACTGCTACTGTGTTGGTTGCAGTAATTGTGCTATTCTCAGTAGATATTAATACGTTATTACTAGCGTCCGTAATGTTAGCTTTTCCAACAACATGAAGGGGAGTAGCAGGGGTAGTCGTGCCAATACCTACATTTCCAGTGTTGTAATAGATATCGCTACCAGAGGTTGTCCAAGGGGACGGTGTACTGGGCGTTGGTGGAGCAGAATTAGTCCAAGCTCCATTTAGGTATGTTAAGTAACTCCCAGATGCTATTGTTTGTCCCGACTGCGTTACA
>Ga0070753_1001923_pt1 | contig 11361 bp, 12 predicted proteins | sample VirMetDEL_Aug_31_FD_77441 | JGI IMG/M metagenome (GOLD analysis project Ga0070753, IMG submission 77441) | Aqueous microbial communities from the Delaware River and Bay under freshwater to marine salinity gradient to study organic matter... | ecosystem: Environmental > Aquatic > Marine > Coastal... | reverse complement strand
TTGAGATCAATGGTATTGACTCGGATAAATTCTCCATCACCATCTGACTCAATAGGAGGGGCGATGTAGTAGGTAGCATCAGCCTTGTTGAACTGAATACAGGCAGACTCCTCACCGTTGTACATACCAGCAGGTAGATACAACTTAGAGTCATTACCATCAACGACGATAGAGGGGATATCATCCTTAGGGACGTAGTTGTCCAGACGAGGCTCAAACCTACGGCTGTCAAAGGTGATGGTGGTTGAAGTGGGATTATCTAGTAGGGTCATCCTGCTAAACACCCAAGAACTTCTAGTTTCATTGTACGATACGATGTATCCTGTATCATCGTAAAATGAAATTAAATGAATTTCACCTGAAAACTCCCACTTAGTCCAGCCAGCTAGACTTCTTTCGTTACCTTGGTTCCAGAACTTAAAGGTGTAGCAGTTGGAGGTGTTATCCCCAAAGATAACTAGATTGTTGTTAGCTGATGCAGCACCCCATTTCAGACCGGAGGGTATGTACTCAGGGATTGTCCTAGTATTCTCTGCGATCTGGGGTCTATTATCAACAGAGTCAACGGCCATCTCAAAGACCCGAGAGAAGTCAATAGAGTCTGAGTTGAAGAACACAGACGTACCCACTTCCAGGGGGTCCAGGGTGGTCACGTTGGAATAGTTGGAGATCTCCTCCATGGTGACTGTAGAGGGGCCAAAGGCTACATCCTTGGTACTCATCAGGAACTGAGCATCAGAGGAGAACAGTAGGAGACCTTTGGTGCTACTCACAGCGGATCTGAGGGTGGCGGGCCTTGTAGAGGTGGCTGCCATGTCAATAGGATCACTATCAGCAATAGCGATAGCTGAGCCCTGCCAGAAGTTGAAGTAGTCCCCAGGCTGGCTCATGATGACTGTATCCCTGGAAAGGAATACAAGCCTATTCATGTGGAACGTCATACCACTGATGGTTTGACCAACGAAGCTAGGCTCTGGGTTTGTATCCTCATCACCTACTTCTCTGGCTGCCCAGGAGACCACCTCATCGTAGTCAGCACTGAGGGGTCGGAAGGTGAAGGAGCCATCACTATTGCGGATCAGAGCATGTGGGAGGGTGTCTTCGTTGAACTCGGTAGTGATACCTGGCTTGACTGTTTCCTCCCAAGATCCTTGGCCAGGGATGTCCCCTGTAGAAGTCTTGAACCTGACATAGTAGTCATCAGCCTCAGACTCTGCAGAGTTCCTAACCTGCAGGATCATGCCATTGACGCCCTGCTTAGGTAGCAATGAGATGTCATTGACAGCTGTCTTGATGGCGTACATGGCGTTGTCTGTCGATCCGCCTCTGGCTTGAATGTTGAACGCCCTGCCGTCTGTACGCTTGATGTGTATGACATTACCAACAGGTGTGGCTGTGTAGTCTGCCAGGCCGTTGATAGAGGTGGTTAGAGAGCCTGTAATCAGACCAATGTCTAGCACACCTGCAGTCTGATCTGTGGGTGTCGTGTATGTGACCTGATTCTCTGAGGCGTAGTTGTAGCCGATGACGTGCCTGGTGACTTTCACCCGGTAGCTTTTGCCATTGAGGGATACCACAACACTATCACCAGCTTTCCATCCTGTACCGCCATTCTGGAGTGTTACAGAGGCAGTATAGGAGCTCTTATAGCTGTATACTGGGGTGCTGGGGCCTCTGTCTAGGCCTGACACTTGGAATTGGACAGTACCACTAAAACCGTTCCAACTCGCAGATGAGTTGAATGCATATGTACTCCAGGGCTTGCTTCCAGACGTTGTATAGCTAGTCACCGCTGCGGAAGAGTAAGCCACTGACCTAGCATTAGCACTATCCCTCCGGCCTGTGACAATCGCCTCCACTCGTATGTTGATAACCCCAGCTGGTGTATTTGAACTGACATCAGTATACACATACGCGCCTTCTACAAGGCCTTCTGTGACTTTCAATCTAGCCCTAAACCAATTTGAGAAGGCCCAGTAGTCAGTGGTATTGAGTTTGACTCCTGTGGGAAACAGGGTGCCCTTCTGATAGGAGGTCTGTTGGACAGGGGTGCAGTTTACCAGTAGGTTAAATCCCAGGTTAGCTCGTCCCCCAGATCCATTTTCCAGGAAGTCTGCAGAGCCTACAAGGGGACAGGCACCATTACCATCGTTCACCTCAAAGGTACCAGGGGAGACGCTAATCTCAGCTGCTCTGTAGACCTTCTCCTGTGTGGTGGTTTGACCATCCTTCAGGAAGTCAACCGAGTAGGTGGTGTTGTATCCTACCTGATTGATGACCACCAGGGCTTCCTCTACAGCCTCCTCTGTGGAAGATTTGGACATAGAGACTGTCTTCTTAGTGTTACACACCAAGGTGTAATCATTCAGAGTCAGGAAGCGTAGGTCATCGGGGGCTACGTTAATGTAATTGGCGGAATCCTCTAGGAGTGTTACAGTCCTCTCAATGCCTGAGTCTGCTTCAAATACTCGAATGGCTGTGGTACCTGCATTGTCGTAAATGACTGCCAGGTATCTCTCATTTTGATCTCTAAAGATTGGGAACCACTTAGCATCTCGTGGGATGTTGGTGGCTGCCTCTTTGATCAGTGTAGTGGGTGGCCGCTTAACGCAGCCGAAGGTGGGGTCAAGATAGACGTTTGTAGCCTCCCGTACCTGGCCAGGCAGTTTAATTGGGTCTGGCTGCTGGCTGACACCACCTAGTAGAGTTGGGATCGACTGGGAAACTGCAGTCATTTACGAATACCTATAGAGGGCAAATTCAGGGCGGTAGCTGTTGTAGCGGTTGTGTGCATTGGTGGGGCCGAAGATGCTGTAGTCACCCTGCTGGGTATCATACTCAACAGCGCCCGCACGGGCTTGGAGTTCCTCAGCCTGTCCAAACCTGACAGCCTCAGAGCTACCTACGGACCTACCAGCAAAGACATTAGCAGCCCTGACAGTAATGTAGTTCTTGAATGCTTCGGGGAGGTCTACGAAGTCAAACTCCCAAACCACATTAAGGTTGATCTGATCACTCCAATCATACGTGTGGTTGCCTCTGTCATAGAGCTTACCGTTACGGATCTGTGCGTCATACGTGCTAAGGTGCTCGGTATCTAACGACAGAACGTTATCGGAAATCTCGATCTCTTTGGTAGTGGGGTCTGGGGTAAAAGGATAACCATACTCAGTGTTAAACACCCAGCCCTCACTTTGAACAGTTCGGGAAACCTCATCGAGGATAAGTTGAGCCATCTCCACCATGGGGTTGCCAGACTCCAGGTTGACCACAGGAGCCTGCCCGATGTTAGAGAGAACGATGTTTACAGCGTCTAGTTTAGTAGCTTTTGCCATTTTGGTTAGGGGTAATGGTAAGACCCCAAAGGGCCCGAAGGCCCTGGGGAATTGATCGAAATGAGGATCAAGCGGCGCGGAAAGCACCAGCAACACCAGTGCGGAGGTGGTCGCAGCCCATAGCGAGCTTACCGACAATCAGGTCGCCCTGGTACTGAACGTGGAAATCACCGGAGGTGGTTTCGATGCTGGGGCCGATGGCCTCAACGGTACCGGCTGCTTCCTTGTGGAAGATCAGGCCAGCGAGGTCGGTGATCGCAGGACGATAGTTAGCGTTGTTCTCACCGGATGAAGTATCATCAGAGGGATCGGTAGCCAGGTTCTCGCCATAGAGGGAGGCGAGCACGTTGGACTTATAGATCCGGATACCAGCAATGCTGTAGAGACCCTTGCCGCTGTTCATGTCACCCTGGGTGTTACCGACTTCGCGGTTCAGGATGTTGGTGTCAACGGAAGAGATCAGGCTGTAGTACTGGCGGGGGCTCAGCACGGCACAGCGGCCATCTTGGGGAGCAGAGCGCTCATCGAGCACAGCAGCGGCCTCGAAGAATCCGTCAACAATAGCCTGAGCGTTGTTGGTGTTAGCGGCACCGATGTTGACAGAGAAGCCACCATCTTGGCCAGTAACAGGGGCAGAAGCGATAGAAGCAGCAGCCAGCACGCGAGCGATACGCTCATCATAGTGGATGGCCAGAGCTTCACCGATCTGCTTGGAGATCTCGGAACGGCTGTTCCACTGGGACAGAATCTCGTCGAGGTCATAGACGAACTGGGAAGCCACGAGCAGATCATCTATCACGATGGTCTTCTCATTGCTCTTCAGACCGTCATCGCCCAGGATGGGGGTGCCAGGGGTGTGGTACCCAGCAGCCAGCTTACCAGTGAAGAGGAACTGCTTGCTCTTACCACCACGGAGAGCATAGTTACGAACCAGACCCTTGAAGATCGTGGCATCGTTGAAGGCGTTGTAGACCTCACCGCTGAACAGCTTCAGAGCTGTTGCGTAACGAGTGTCGTAGTCTTGGGCAGCTGTACGTCCGCCGTCTGCTACGTTAGGGCCTACCCAGCCAGTGTTAATGTTGGTCATTGTTAAAGAGTTAGATCAGTTGAAAGTTGGAAAAGGTTTGGCTTTCAAACGGCGATCCTTTCGTATGGGGTTATCGAGCGAACCCGGCCCACACCTTACTCGTATCTTTGTTTTCTTTGCCTAGGTTGTTTAACTCATGAGTGCCAGATACAAAGCCTCTGACGGGGCAAGGCCAGTACCCGGGAGCGGCCCGGGATTGATTCTCTCTACTGGCGGTGGGTCCAATCGCTTTTACGGGGTAGAGGGACCATGCCCCCGTGTCCATACACTACAGCAGGTTGCCGGATCGTGCAAGTTTCTCTTCCACATCCATGCGGAATGCTGGATCACTACTGTATCGAGGATCAGCAATGTCGCGGGCCAACTCAGCTTGTGAGCGGTAGCCCTTGGCTTTAGGTGCTGCCTTACGGCCAGTCACCAGGGGAGCTTCGTAGCCCTCTGCCTGACGGTAACGGTTGTTCAATGCCTCCACTGCAAAGCGGATAGCAGCAGCGTTACCTGAATTGGTAACAGCGTTGAACTGAGCCACCTCCTCAGCAGGAAGGTTGCTAGCAGCCCAGGAGGTGATCTCACCATAAGCATCAGCACCACCCACAGAGTCCATGATGGCATTCACCTCAGACTGCTGTAGCTGGGCCTGTGTGGCCTGTTGTTGGTAGGCCAGGTAGGACTTGATCAGATCTTTAGGATCCAGGCTGCTGAGGCGCTCAATGGCCTCCTCAGAGAGCTCGCCCTTCTCCTCGTATTCACGGCTGAGCTCGTTCATGTAGTTGACGGTCTCAGTGACTTCAACTTCCTCAGGAGCTTCTTCAGTAACCTCCTCAGAGGCCCCTGGCTGCTCCTCAGACGGCTCTTCCTCCTCTTCAGGAGTGTTGCTGCCTAACTTCTTCTGAAGCTCCTCATAGGCCTTCAGAAGGTCTTCTTGAGATTTGAACTTCCCACCGATGAGGGAGACGTCCTCCCCCTCGGCTTCGATCTGTTCAAACTGGCGGACTCGATCCTCCTCTGCGGCTTGTACGAGTTTCTCTCCTTGGGCAAGAGCATCAGCCTCACGGGCCATCTGATCTGCGGAGGCTCCCTCGCTGGGATCGAATGTGGTGGTGGTCATAGATTAGTGATAGGTGGTAGTGACATTGCCGAAGGTGGGACGCACCTTCTGCTTCTTGGAGTATTTACCAGCGGAGGCTTCGGAGGTGCCAGTAACCTTCTGTTTGACGGTATGCTTGACTTCCTTCTCTGTGACAATCTCAGCTACATCTATAGGCTCCCAGGCCTCATTAAGGTCTGGGGTTGCTGGATTGTCGCCTTGGAATTTACCGTCCGGCTTCCGGGCCCGGCGGCGTTTCTGCTGCTGGGGCTTGTCCTTGTTGTTGTTGTCCATTTAGCATCTGTTCAGTTAGTTGCTCACCCACTGGGCTCTTAGCCAGGGAACCGGCCTGTCCCATGAGTTGCTGTGTCATGGCTTGTTGTTGGGCTTGCTGCTTCTCTTGTGCCATCTGTTCCTCACCCTTCACCAGGCCTAGCGCCTCAATGCCAGAGGCGGCGGCTAGACGTTTGATGTACTCATCAGGGTTAAGATATTGGGCCATAATCTCTGGGCCCATGGATTGAGAAATAATACCAACAAACTCCATCAGGGACTGACGATCTTGACCACGGCCAATACCATTCAGACCAGCCACAACAGTAGGCATAACCAGACCCTTGGGAAGGGCTGGAAGTTTCTTACCACGGCTGAGGTTATAAAGCTTACGACGGAGGTAGGGATGCAGCAGCTCTGTAGTCAGGTTGCTGTAGATACCACCCAGCTGCTCATTGAGCTCCTGCTGGACGGCCATGACTTCGCTGGCGGTTGTGCGGTCGCTATCGCGGACCTGCAGCACCAGGAAGGCATCAGACAGACGACGAGTGAGATCACTGATCATTGTCTGGACTGTAGAGAAATCGGCGGTCTTACCCACCTGCACCACACCTACATCATCAGGACGTCCTTGGATGATGGCACCGTTTGAGGCGGTAGCCAGGGACTGGGGCTTGGTGGTGGCTGAGGGGGATACCAGGAAGATAACCTTAGCAGCAGCAGCGCTGCCCTCTACGAGTGCCTTCATCAGCATCTCTAGGCTATTCAGGTCCCCAATGAACTCCTCCACTCGACCACGGCCATAGCTCTCCCCGTCTACAACATTGAAACGGAGGGGCATCCAAGGGGATGTCTTAACTGGGGCTGTGGACTTAGTGTTGGCGATGATCTTACCTTCGCACTCTTGGTGCCACTTGTGTTGACCATCCTCCATAACCACATGTGTGTAGACGATGGCATCATCATGCTGACCCTTATCGCCTTCAACAGTGGCCACACCAATCTTAGGACCATCCTCACCGACAGCATTGGAGTCGTGGGTGGGGAATGGCTTCTGGAACTCCTTAGGGAGCAGAGAACGATCTACGATCTCTTTAGTTACGATCTCAACGACATTATCATCCCCATCTCTGGCGATGACATAGCGGTCTAGGGGGAACAGTTTAAGGTTCTTCTTTCCCTGGTAGATGACACAGTTGCCTGTCACCACCAGGTGCTTCATAGCAGCATGTAGCTGGACTCGATCTGACGTTTCTGCAATATGTTGCATGACGATCCTCTCCATCTTTGCAAGGGAGAGATCTATCTCTGACCGAACTTCACTGCTCAGGTTTGGCATACCTGCCAGCTCGGCGTCATTGATCTGCAGCTTAAAGAAGGTAGTGTTGACGGGAAACAGGCTGAGCATCATCTTAGATGCCAGCACGTTTACGCCTTTACTACCCACAGACTGCCAGGGGCTCCGCAGAGGACCACCCTGTGAGTGCCCTTCATCAGGCATCAAGTAGGGGAGGGTCAGGGCTGCGGAGTACCGGGCCTGTGTTAGAAATTGTTCCCTATCCGCTGTCAAGGTCATGTACCTTGCTTCAGCTGATGGTTTCATAATTAGTTGCTTGGGATGTTAAGACCAGTTCCTCCCTTACCTGCAGCAGGCTCAGAACCTACATTGAGGGGGATACGGAGGGCGGATGTACCACCACTTGCTTGCTGTACCTGCTGGCGCTTGCTTTTACGTTTCTTCACCACAGGCTCCACATCATCTGCTCCTGTGACCAAGGTCGGGGGAGGGGCAGTGGGAGCGGGGGTTACCTGCTTAGGCAGGGGAGCTGAGGGGGATGCAGGCAGCGGAGCAGGGGGAGCCACTGTAGGAGCAGGCTTAGGCTGCTGTGGAGTGGGCAGGGGCTTCGGCGCGGGCAGTGGCTTAGGGTCTGGAATAGATGGAGCTGATGGAGAGCTACACATTTTCTAGTTTTGCTTTGATGTACTCAACCACAGAACGCTGACCAGCACGATACATGATCGTCCGATCGTCATCCTTGGGTGATGGGTTATGTAGTGGATACATAGACTCTAACTCTCGGGTCAGTTGTTCTAGGTAGGTGCCCCCACCAAAAACATCTTGGGGTGAAAGTTCTCTATCCATATTGCGGTAGGTTGACATTACTAGCCTCGAAGAATGCAGGCATACGGGCCCGCTGTGTCTCAGCCAATCCCTCGGCCTTACCGTTGCGGTAGAGGCTGTCGGACTGTTTGATCCAGAAGTCCTTATCCAAATAGCGATCTTCAGAGGATCCCAAACCATCCATCACCCAAGCAACAGTGGCCCGGCGTAACTTATCAAGGTTGGGGGTGGACTTATAGCCGAGGTCGTGAGCGACCATACCGTGGATGGCAACATGGGTCTGCTCATCACGGCTGATGTCGGAAGCCACGGTCCTGATACCAATGTCTCCGTTGAAGCGGAAGAATGGTAAGAGGACAAAGAAGACACTCCTTTCAAGGATAGCCGTTTTGAGGATCGGATGCTCCGGAGCGCGTAGCCAAGCCTCACGGATTCTTGCTGCCTCAGCTTCGGCCCGTGCATCAGTCCCATGCACAGCGCAGATGTAGTTAAGAGCAAGATCATGCTTGTCTTCATCTTTCATATTCGATTGTAGTGCAGGGATCACGCCTGGGTCATCAGGGAGATCTCTCTCCAACCCCTGGGCAAGCATCTCCTTTACGGGGAGCTCCAGGGTACGGAGGGCGAGAGCCCGGAAGAGTGAATCCTCCGAGCCCTCTTTAACAAGACCCTTGTCTACAGCAACAGGTGTCCAGGTTCTTTTACGGGAAACAACTTTAGAGTAGGCAGACATCATTCAGCGCAGGATGAACAGAAAGCATCCTCCTCTAGACCAAATATATTACGGTAGTCTTCGTCTTCGATGACCGCTGCCGCATCATCCTTTCGGAGGGTGTCGGGCATGACCTGCAAGGCGTAGTAGAGGGAGGTTTGGGGGCTGAGAAGCCAGTCTTGGATGAAGGCTTCGTCATAGGTAACTACGTCGCTCCAGGAGTTGAAGCTGTAGCCATGGAAGAGACCAGTAAGGTGGAAGGTCCGTACGATCTCATCAGCAACCAGTTTGTAGGCGTCCCAGCCTACTTCTGACGCGATCTCAACATCACCATAGGAGAAGCTTTCGACTCCGAACGTGCCAGAGTCTCTATCAACCTCTCGGGCGATGGGTGGGGCGATCTCTGGGCAGGTGGTGTTGCCACTGAGATCTGTGTAGCGGTAGGAGCAGCTGGCGGTGGGGGCGATAGTAAAGGCCCGATCCATCTTGTGATAACGAGCAACGGAAGCAGCACCAGCAACGGCACAGACAAACTCCCGAGCAAGACACACAGCAGGTGTCTGTTCCAGTTCGTCATTACCAAGATTGACTTCTCTGAGGGCTTCACCGAATGCCGCATAGGATACACCATGGTAGCTCAGGAAGTTAGCCAGACCCAGAAGTCCGAGGCCCACTTGGCGGTCCTCTTCGTGATCGAGGTACTCACCGGAGTCCGAGACGCCTGTCTTGCTATGGAGCTCGCACAGCTCGGACATACCTCTATGGAAAGCGGGCACGAGGTCATCGACTTCGCAGGCACCAAGATTGATATGCTGGAGTAAGCAAGTGCCTCGTGACCGCAGGTAAATTTCAAGGCACACATTCCCGTAGATTCTCTCACCACTGAGATCGTACTTAACTTTATTGAGCCAGATGTCTCCGGCTTGAATGCCCTTAAAAATTTCTTGCTTGAAATCTTCGGGCGTTTCATTCCACCACTCTTCAGTGATGTCCAGACACTTTTTAATCCAGGGAAGTTCATGGCGGGGTGCGGTAACAAATTCGCGGGCGTCAGGATGGTTGAGGTCTAGGTGAGCAACCACTGCTCCATTCTTGTAAACGCCACCGCGGCGGAGAATTTCATTGAGGGTGGAGTAGATCTTAGCGAAGGAAACTGGGCCACTAGCCACAAGGCCTTTGCCATTCTCTTCTCCTCGGGGACGGAGTTTAGATAGGTGGACAGCGCAGCCCGCTCCGTAGCGGAGAGCATGGGACACGAATCGCCAAGAAGCTTCAATTCCATTGGGGCCTTCCATTGAGTCTTCAACTACGAAGACAGTGCAGGATACAGGTAAACGTGATTCAGGGTTATCGAGCCAGTTTTGAACTCGACCAGTGCGTGCGATAATCTGCTTCTCAGTCATTGAGTAGGTCTTGGAGATAAGGTGGTTTGTAGTTTGGCCCTTTGAGGACCTTCCCGTCTTCACGCCTGAGAGGCTTCCCATCGACGAGTTTGGACATATTGGATAGGAACACCCTGTCCAGGGCTTCATCCAGCTCCCAGCCCCTTGCAGCGGCATACTGGAAGCAAACATAGACAAGATCAGACAGCTCTTTCAGCTGGGCATCCTCTGTCTCCTCATCTAAAGCGTACTCCCATTCGGCGTACTCCTCAGATATCAGCCTCCTCTGCATGGCAAGGACACTGGCATCCTTCGATGCACATGGTTGCTCCATCACTTGACGGAACTTCAGGGCTTGGCCCATCAAGTCGGGGTGATTCGACATTGGATACGGTGTGGATAAGTTTGTTCAGATAGACCTTAGCCTTGAGCAGGTCATCCAACTTTGATTCATGAGGCTTGTTACCTGCACGACACAGGTACTTGATGATGTTGCCAGAGAGGAAGTCCATGTCTTGATCGACAATGAAGTCCCACACCTGGATTCGACCTAGTTGGTAGTGGTCGGGGTCATACTTCGAGCTCATCGGTGATCTTCTGTAGAAAGGTTTCCATCCAAGGCTCCCACACAGTGGCGAGACAGGGAATGCTGGTGTAGCGGTAGGCGCGTTTGGCTGTTAGTACGCTCTTGATGTACTCAAGCTCCTTCTTGGTCAGATTCATCGAGGTCTTTGCGGATTTGTTTTGCCATTTTAAGATACTTATGGGTGTTACGCTTCATCCAGAACACATCCCATTCTAATTTAATTAGCATTGGGATCTTGATCAGCTCCAGTCTGACTGCAGCTAGAAGAATGCAGCACAGCTCTTTGAACCATGGGTCTAGCTCTGCATAGAGCCAGCCCACTAAGACGAGAAGAATGGTGGGGTAGAGAATCAGGATCATTTGAGAATAGGTTGTTGGTTGTCTTTGTCCCAATTATCTACCTGCAGGATGCGAGCTAGGTTGAAGTTCCTAACAGCATCTTCTTCAGTTAATTTTGCGTCTTTGAATGCTTGGACAACAGCTTCCCAATAGGAGCCGTCGCATTTGTCCAGAATAAGGCCAGCACGCTTGGGACCAATTCCAGGGCAACCAGCATAACCATCAGTACTATCACCGGTGAGACATTGCTCATAGAGCTTTCTCTCGGCAAGTGCAGGGGTCTGAGTGAACTCATCCTTAAGGTTGTAGATACGACAGGGTATCTGCTGCATGTCTTTGTCAGGGGAGACTAAGACGAAGTTAGTGAACTCTCCAGAGGTAGCAGCAATCCCCAGAGTGTCATCAGCTTCCAGTCTTGGAAGGAGACGACTTGGCCAG
>Ga0070753_1001918_pt1 | contig 11380 bp, 8 predicted proteins | sample VirMetDEL_Aug_31_FD_77441 | JGI IMG/M metagenome (GOLD analysis project Ga0070753, IMG submission 77441) | Aqueous microbial communities from the Delaware River and Bay under freshwater to marine salinity gradient to study organic matter... | ecosystem: Environmental > Aquatic > Marine > Coastal ... | reverse complement strand
GTTAGGAATTTATGGTAAGATGGAGAAGGCGTTTAAAGCAGACGTTTGGAACCCACGTCCATCTGGCTTGTGTAAGCGCCATTGTCCAGTTGTAGAATGCCCACATAACGGAAAGAACTGATGTTGGTAACAGATTGGGATAACTTCTATTTTTGTACAACGCCAGTAAATAAATTAGCTGCGATAGTAGCAAATCAACGGAACTGCGGAGAACAAGTTACATTTGATAGCAGGGTGCTAAGGCTAGTAGTAGATTTAGTCGATGCCAATAATCAAGTAGAAACCTTAGAACCTGAAGTTTTGTTAGCAATAAAAGGTGTACTACTACCTAAAAAATTTAAACCACAGAATATGAAGCATCTAGCACTTACGCGGCGTAGACTAATTAAAGCAGGGCGTGAAATAGACGCACAAATAGTAAAAATATTCATGAATTGTATTAAAGAAAGAACTAAGATGTATATGAGAGTACGAGACAAGCAAAGAGAAATTGGGGTATTAAACAAAGTAACGGGAAGAAAATTAGTCCGTGTAGCGAAAGGTAAAGCCGATGCCGTATACTAAAAAGAAACGCCCTTACAAGAAAGAATACCAACAACAAAAATCCAGAGGAGAACACTCTGATCGCATGGAGCGCCAACGTGCGCGTCGAGCGATGGACAAGACAGGTAAGGATGCAAACAAGAACGGCGTAGCCGATAAACGTGAGGGCAAAGACATTGCTCACAAAAAACCATTGAGTAAAGGCGGCACAAACAAGGATGGATACAAAGTCCAGAGCCGCAAGAAAAATCGTGCAGGTGGGGGTGCGTTGAGTAGCCCCAAGAAAAAACGGTAGTGAAACACTACCACGGAGAACAACATGGAAATCATAAGGGACAAGGCACTACTGCTGAAGGTCCGTAATCCTAAACAGATCACGGCAGTAATCCCTAAAAGTAAGGAGTTGCCGATGAATAAAGTCGTCGTAAATTGGGGGCTTGATGAAGTCCACAAACTATTAGGTTTAAATATAAACGTACCGTCACCCATTACTAGACGTTACAAATGGCCCGGACAATATAAACCTTACGAACACCAGAAAGACACCGCTGCGTTTTTGACGAGCAACAAGAAGTCTTTTTGCTTCAATGAGCAGGGTACAGGTAAGACTGCCTCTGCAATCTGGGCGGCAGACTACTTGATGACCCACGGCAAAATAAAACGTGCCTTGGTTATCTGCCCGCTGTCGATCATGGATAGCGCGTGGCGGAATGATTTGTTTTCTTTTGCAATGCACCGCACGGTTGATGTGGCTTACGGTAGCAAAGAGAAACGCCAAAAGATTATAAACGGGGGCGCGGAGTTCGTTATCATAAACTACGATGGCGTTGACATTGTAAAAGACGAGATAGCCAACGGTGGCTTCGATTTGTTTATTGTGGACGAAGCTACGCACTATAAGAACGCACAGACCAAACGGTGGAAAACCCTAAACAAACTTATAGGGGAGAAAGATTGGCTGTGGATGATGACGGGTACACCCGCTGCACAGTCCCCCCTTGATGCGTACGGTTTAGCCAAGCTAGTCAACCCATTATCAGTGCCAAGGTTCTTTGGGTCTTGGCGGGATATGGTGATGTATAAATACACGCAGTTCACCTACAAACCTAAAGAAACGGCAAAGGATACAGTCCACAGGGTGCTTCAACCTGCTATCAGATTTACAAAAGACGAATGTCTTGATCTGCCAGACATGACGTACACCAAACGCTTCGTCGAAATGACACCACAACAAAAGAAATACTACGAGACACTACGGAAAAAGATGGTAATGGAAGTCGTAGGCGAAGAAGTTACCGCCGCAAACGCAGCGATTGGACTGAACAAACTCCTACAAATAAGTGCGGGTGCGATTTACACCGATGATGGTGACACAGTGCAGTTTGATATCAAGAGCCGATACCAAGCACTCAAAGAAGTTATAGATGAAAGCAGCCAAAAAGTTCTTATCTTTGTGCCTTTCAAGCACACTATCGACCTGCTTGTAGAAAAGCTAACCAGTGACGGCATATCGTCTGCTGTCATACGAGGAGATGTTTCTGCGCCTAAACGCACCGAGATATTTGCCCGTTTTCAAAGCGAGCCGCATCCAGAAGTCTTAGTAATTCAGCCGCAAGCTGCGGCTCATGGGGTTACGCTGACCGCTGCGAACACTGTGGTATGGTGGGGGCCGACATCTTCTCTTGAAACTTACGCGCAAGCAAATGCACGTGTCCACAGATCGGGACAGAAACATAAGTGTACAGTTATACAGCTTGCGGGATCTAGCGCAGAAAAACGTATTTACCGTCTGTTAGACGAGCGCATCAACGTACACACAGAAATGATAAATCTGTACAAAGAAATACTTGACTAAGTAACATAAGTCACTATATAACAGTAATGTAACTATAAAATGGAGAACACCGATGACGGTTCCCGTCGAGAAGTTGGTAAAAGCGTATGTAAACATACGTACAAAACGGTCAGAATTGAAAGCGGAGTTCGCTGAAAAGGATGACCAGCTTGCAGATAAGCAAGATAAAATAAAACGCGCTTTGTTAGATCACTGCAAAGAGCATAACGTAGATAGCGTTAAGACAGCCGCAGGGTTGTTCTATCGCACAATTAAATCACGCTACTGGACGAATGACTGGGAGTCTATGCACTCATTCATAATGGAGCATAACTTGCCTGAGTTCTTTGAGAAGCGTCTCAACCAAACAAACGTACGACAATTTCTTGAGGAGAACCCAGACCTGATGCCAGCGGGTTTAAACGTGGACTCTGAGTACGTTATTTCTGTGAGGAAAAAATGAGTGACGTAGAAACCCCCTACACAAACATAAATGCTGTAGCGGATTACTTTCAAGTATCTGTATCCACTATCAGAAAATGGTGCAGAAATGGGGCAATCCCATTAGATACATACATTAAAGTCGGAGAAGTTTATCGGTTTCGGCTTGATGATGTAGAAGCGGCGTTGACAGCCGCACAACAAAAGGGGCAAGATAGCGCCCTGTATAATGAATATTAATGGAGAACAATATGTCAGACATGACCCTCTTTGAAGGTGGTAATTCCCTAGTCTCTAGCGACTTGTTTAAGTCTTTGCAGGATGTCGATGACAACCTGTCAGGCGGTTCGGGCGGTAATCAAAACCGTAGAATTAGCTTGCGTGGTGGTCGTTTTCGGCAGCTAGTCGGTGGTGAACAGATAAACGTCAAGAGCGATGGGTTCTTGAACGTAGTTATTGTAAACGCTGCAAAGCTATCACGCACGTATTACAAAGGTGCGTACGATGCAGAAAACCCATCTGCGCCTACCTGTTGGTCGCCCGATACACAAAAGCCTTCTTCTGATGTACCAAAAGATCAGATGCAAGCATCTCGCTGCATGGAGTGTCCTCAGAATATTAAAGGTTCTGGTCAGGGTGACAGCAAAGCCTGTAGGTTCTCACAACGTCTTGCGGTGTGTTTAGAGGGAGATATGGAGAATGTTTATCAGTTGTCCCTACCTGCCACCTCTATTTTCGGTGAGGCCAAGGACGGTAAGATGGGTATGCAAGCATACGCCAAGCATCTCAAGGCGCACAAGACACCATCTATTGCTGTGGTTACTACAATGTCTTTTGACGAAAACAGCGATACACCGAAACTGTTTTTCAAAGCGGCACGTCCTCTTTCAGAAGAAGAGTTAGAACAAGCCGTGGCAATTAGGGATAGTGATGAAGCTATCCAAGCAATCACGCTGACAGTATCCCAAACAGATGGGGTGCAGGCACGTGGGGGTGAGGTTAAGGACGACGAGGTAGACATCTATGATCTGCCGAAATCAGAGCCAGAACCTCAGCCAAAAAAGGTCGCCAAAAAGAAAGAGGTAGCTGCTCCCTCTGATTCCGCTGACGACCTTGCATCTATCGTTGATGACTGGGACGACGACTAAACTGCAAATTAGTCGGATCATTAACGGTAGTCCTGTTGTGGTGGGTTTTGCAAGTTGGCCCACCACAACATTTGGAGCAGCAGCATGGAAGTTAAACATTTTTTACAGGGAGTATTGAGCGAGAACGGTTTCTATTGCGTGTTTGCAGCGCATAAAGAAACAGAAACAAAGGTAACTAAGTTTTACGAAACTATCGAAGAAGTCGAAAGAGCGGCTATGAAATTCGATAGTAGTGGGATGGACACCTATTTTGCTCTAGCAACCTTCCAAGAACCAACCAATCGCAAGCACGATAACGCATACGAATTTAAATCTTTGTTCTTAGATTTAGATGTTGGCCCGTCAAAAGAATATGCCACGCAGCAAGAAGCGGTAGGCGACTTACGCAAGTTCTGTAAACAACTATCTCTGCCTAAACCTTTGATGGTAAACAGTGGCAGGGGAGTGCATGTTTACTGGCCCCTTACCGAAGCGGTTTCGGTGGACACATGGCTAGATGCAGCGGAGCGATTGAAGCGAGCCTGTTCTGAGAACGGTTTTCGCGCTGACCCTGCGGTTACGGCAGATAGATCACGTATATTGCGTGTGCCGCACACCCATAATTACAAAGAAGATACACCGCTACCCACTGAGTTCCTTGGCGTAGAGATGCCGCAGCCTGTGGTTTTGTCCGAGTTTGTCCAAAAACTTGGCATTGTGATGCCAGTTACTAAGATAGATTTGGGAACTGATGCGCTGTACGAAGCTTATGCCGAGAACTCTGAGAATGTTTTTAAGACGATTGTCGAAAAAACTTTTGCGGGGCGTGGGTGCAAACAAATAGAATTTATTGCGACCAAACAGGCAGAAGTAAGCGAGCCTTTGTGGAGAGCGGGTCTTTCGATTGCAAAGTTTTGCGTGGATGCAGACAAAGCCGCTGAGAAAATTTCAAATAGGCACCCTGATTACAACGAAACAGAAATGCGCAAAAAGTTGGACGAGATAAAAGGTCCGTATACTTGCGTACGTTTTGACGAACTTAACGAGGGTATCTGTCGAGACTGCCCACTTTGGGGCGAGATAAAATCGCCGATTGTGTTGGGTAAACGCATCCGAGAAAGCGAGGGTGTAGTTAGCGTATCAGCCTCTGTGCAGGGTAAGAAAACGCAGAAAGAGTTTGATATACCTGAGTACCCTAAACCATACTTTAGGGGCGTACGGGGTGGTGTGTTCTTGCGTGGTAGCAACGCAGAGGGGGACATCACAGAAGATCTAATTTACCACCACGATATATACATAACGCGCCGACTGCATGACGAAGAACTTGGCGAAACTCTGGTGTTCCGTTTACACTTACCAAAAGATGGGGTGCGGCAGTTTAGTGTGCCGCTTAAACACGTAACTTCTAAAGAAGAGTTTCGAAAAAGCATGGCGCATGAAGGCGTTACTGCATGGGGAAAAAGTCTGGATAAGCTAATGGTATACACAACAAGATGGGTAGACGAACTACAACGTACATCAACTGCTGACGAAGCACACCGCCAATTCGGTTGGGTCGATGATGACATGGACGCTTTTGTTCTTGGGGAAAAACTTATTGAAGCGAGTGACGTGACGTACAACCCGCCTTCTTCGAAGACCGCAGGGCTTATGGATACGTTTGAACCAAAAGGTACAAAAGAAAGCAGCCTTGAAGTCTTTGATTTCTACAACCGCGATGGATTTGAACTGCATCAATACGTGGTAGGCGTTGGTTTCGGCTCGCCGCTGATGGCTCTGACAGGTCTGAACAGTATGGCAGTGCATCTCTACGGTGGTACGGGTGTAGGTAAAACGACAGCGCAGATGGCTGCTATGTCTATCTGGGGCGATCCAGAATTATTGATGCTGCAAAAAGATGATACTCACAACTCTCGCATGAACCGTGGTGAGATTATGCACAGTTTACCTTTGGTATCTGATGAGATGACAAACGTCACAAGCAGAGAGATGTCTGAGTATGTCTACCAAGTATCCGGTGGCAGACAAAAGAATAGACTGTCGTCGAACGGTAACGTGGAGCGCATTCGTGGCAAGCCGTGGAAACTGTTGGCGCTGAGTTCTGGTAACACAAGTGCGTGGGAGATATTGAGCAGGGACAAAGCTACGCCGAAAGCGGAGATGCAGAGGCTGTTCGAGATTAAAGTAACCAAGATGATCCACTCCATAGGCAACAATTCGGATACCGCCGACCTGCTAGAAAAGGTAAAGGCAAATTACGGACACGTTGGTGTCGAGTATATCCAGTGGATCATAAATAACCGAGAAGAGGCACGTGCTATCGTCAAGCGAGCGAAGGCACGGCTGGATACTGCCGCTAAACTTGGTCCCGAAAACCGCTTCTGGTCAAATGGAAACGCTGTTGTACTAGCAGGTCTGATCATAGCAAAGCAGCTTGGATTTATTAAGTACGACATAGCCAAAGTATATAAGTGGATTGTTGCAGAGTTAATTCGCCGAAACAGCTTCGTTAATGAAATCGGCGCATCGGTGTCAGAGACACTGAACAACTACTTGTCAGAGAACTATAACAACCTCTTGAAGATCGAAAGCACAGAGGATCTTCGTGGTAGGAACGACAATGGGTTGGATCAACTTGTACCCGTCAGTGCATCTCCAAGAGGGCAGCTTGTTGCACGATTTGAACCTGACACAAAGCTACTATTTCTTCGGATCAAACCCTTTAAGGATTGGTGTGTAGATCAACAGATAAACTACGCTTCTGTAGTAGACGATCTGAAAGAGAAGATGGGAGCAAAGCGAACTAAGAAACGTCTGACCAAAGGCACGGACCTAAACATGCCGCCACAAGACGTACTTGAACTAAAGTTTGCAGAGTTTGACGAGGGGGAAGATGGATCAAAAGGTAATGAAGCTTGATGATCTGAACCCTGACGGGCTACGGATCACTATAAACTGGGACAATATGGCTGTGGGGTCGTCGTTCTTTTTGCCATGTATCAACGTCGATAAAGGTGAGAAGCAGCTAAAAAGTGTTGCAAAAATGAAATCTTGGGAGTTCGATATACAAATTTGTATAGAAAATGAAAAATTAGGTTTACGAGTGTGGAGGATTGTGTGATACACAATATATAGCGACTTCTTCTGTAAGTTGTTCTCCATTATACTTGGCCCCCTACATATAGTAGGGGGTCTTTATTTTAGAAGAGTTGGAATCCTTGATCGTACTCTTTTAAACTTCTTTCCATGAATGGTGTGTAAGTCATACCACCACGCATCTTGTCGGTGGTTCTACCGAACGCTCGCAGTGATTTGCTTTTTGTGTCCGCAGTTATTCGAGACTTCTCTGCACCTTTTGGAAGCCCTTTGTTAAATTCTTCTATCTTTCTGTCTATGTTACGAACTTCTTCAAAATCGCCTTCACGCATAGCCATGTTGCGTTGGCGTAATAGTTTTGAACGGTCGCTATTGATCGCTTCTTGTCTACGGCGGTTATTCTTGTTGAACTCAAGCTGTTGTATGTACCCTTGCGGTGCGAACCCTAGACCCTGCATAGCTATGTTGTACGGGTTGATATCCTCTGTAATCGGATCACCACGACGTGTCTCTGCGCCTTCACGTAAAAAACGCTCTGCTTTTGATAGGTTGCGGAAAGCAGCGGGTAGCATGGCCTCAAAACCTCTGCGTGTTTCTCCCGCGTAGATATCTTTTAAACCTCTTTCCCACTGCAACCCTACACCAAGCACTGGCCCACCAAGCTGTTCTGCAAGTGTCCAAAGTGCTGATTGATCTTTGTCGATAATTGGTGCGCGATACAGCAAGCTGTTCAGCGAGATACGGTTGGCTACATCTACACCCAACAACTCGTTTGCAAGCCCACCATAGATACCTTCACCTACCAGCTTACGTGTCGCTGCTTCAAAATCATCCTCGTCGTCATCTCTGAGTATGTTGAATATTGCACCGATTGCACCCATTAACGGCATACCACCAAGCCCTGATAGCAGTCCTGTCATAACCAAGAAGTTACGTGCCTGCGCTAGAGCAACCTTATCGCCTTTTGCTGCATCTCTGGCTAGTCGCTCCATCATATAATACTTACTGATCGCAAAGCGTTTGAAGAGGAACAATACGTTACCGATACCCGACTGTGCTACAATCGGACGACCCGCCGCCGCTGTTGCACCTAACGTAAACTCGGTATCATCAATAGCGTTTTGCGCTGCTTGTTTATAATCTGCATCGGTTGGGTTTTTGTTAGTCTCAAGAAGTTTTTTAACTTCTAACAAGTAAGCAGCCGTAAGCGTTGCCTCTCTGTTGATACGCTCTGAGTGATGGAACAAGAAACTAGATACGCGGTTCATAGTTTCAAGATCCGCGCCTCTCCCAACCTCTAAATTTTCTTGTGTTATTGATTGGTTAAATTGTGCCTGATCTAACCCACTTTCGACAAGAATATCCATACGCACCTTATTACCAAAACGTTCAAGTAGTTGTTCTGGTGTGTAGTTTGCGATTGTTTTGCCTTGAACCCCCATATTTACTTCTTGCTCTACAGGCTGACCATCAGGACCAGTAACCATTACAGTTCGGACTGTAGGTGCGCCCATCAAAGCTCTCATAGCATCGCCGTATGCAGATGTAGTATTACGGATACCGTGCTTACCTGCTAAAATCGGCATTGCGCTCATCGCCACATCGAAAAATGTAATAGCTGCTGACGAGAAGTTGAGACCCATAGTCATACCAAAACCTACGCTGGTAGCTATTTGTGACCATCTAGGTACATTAGGGCTTTGCGCAAACTTAGCGATTTGATCTAGCTTGTCTGCTACCATCGCTGTTTCGGGGTTAGATGTGTAGCCTGCCTCTGGATCAGCCAGCTTCTTACGAAAACCTTCAATCTCTGCCGCAGAGCGCATCTGTACTAGCTGACGGTTAAGGTCACGGCCTTTTTCTTTGAGCATGGTATAGGCATCAAACTCTTGTCCAAGAATACCAGTGGGTGTGGTGTCGCCGATAAACCCTCGGATACCTTTACGGCGTCTAAAGTTTTGCATGAACGAACGCTCTGGCATGGCATCCAATGCAAGATCGACCATAGCCTGCATCGCCATTTTGTAGTCTTCATCTGTTTTGAAATTACTACGCTGTAGCTGTACGGTTTCTAAAACATTGCGGACAAAGCTAGTAGACGGCGCCCGATCAAAGTTCATAGCCTTTGACGCTTCTGTGATTTGTGTATCCGTACCACCCATACCAGAAACCAAGTCTCTAGCTTGCTGTGCTTTACGAAGTGTTGGGTAGTATTCTACAAATAGTTCTGGCTGACCCGTATCTGGATCGGACGCGGTATAGGCTAAACGATAGCCACCTTTACGCTGCAACGGAAAGTACGGGGTAATAATACCGCTATCTTTCTGTAACAATTCACGTAGCCGTGCAAACGCAGTTTTACGGGCCTCTGCGTCAGGTATAGTAGCTTCAAGCCGTGCGTCTAAAGCCGCTAAAATATCGTTATAGGTATCTTGGAAATAGTTACGCAGTTGGCGATAGAACTCTTGTCCCTTCTTATCCATGCTTAAATATTGCGTACGCAGTGCTTTATATTCTTGCTGCTTCTCTCTGCTTTCGTTGATCGTCTTCATATACTTCTCGTCAGTACGTGATGGGTCAACCCGCAGAAAAGTACTACGTGGAATTAGGTTATTAAGTGTCTGGGAATGCTTTTTGTTCTTTGGCATACGCTGCCATGTTTTTAATTCTCCTGACATAGAATCTAATATTTCTGTTTTTTCTCTGAGGCGACCACTCATGCGGTTAATGATCGTATTTAGTTCACGCGCAAAAGGTATTTTGCTTTTCGCTTTTTCAGTGAGGATATTTACAGGTAGCGTATCAAGATAAAAACTTTTAACTTTTTTACCCACGCCTTCGTTGAGCATGACATCTGCTGCGTCTAAAACTTTGTCTTTAGCATCAAAGTTAGCGATACTTTGCAGCAGGCGTCCGCTACCCTCTTTCGTACCTGCTTCTAACAACATGTTTGGCGCTGCGCGTGTGGCTGGTGATGGAGCCAGCATACCGTCGATCAAGCTATCTATTTCTGTCAGTGCGCTTGGCGATGGAGACAAACCCAAGAGCTTGCGTACAATACGTTTAACCGCACCTGTAAACTTCTCCCAGCCTGACATCTTACCGCCATCTACCCGGGTAAGTGCTAATGCGCTCTGGAACTCAGGGTTACTGAAGGCTTCGGCGACGAACTCGTCCAAGTTTTGTGTGCCATAAACCTCGCCGAATTGCTCACGTGCCGCGTTAAGCAGTGTTTGCAGTTGTTTTGTTTCCGGCAATGACGGGTTGGCAATCGCAGCAGAAGTAGCCGCGTGGGTCATTTCGTGCAGTATAGTATGCACATTCATGCCACGGTTTGCGTCGATCTGTATGGTATTTGTTTCGGGGTCAAATAATCCAGCAGCAGTGCGCCCCACAACCTGAGACAAATCATCAACTACCTGTACCTGTGTATCACCGACAACATTGGCGAGCTTGGCTGCAATTTCACGAATGCGATCCACTTGACTTGTTGAAGCTATAGCGTCCAACGCAAAGCCCAGATCCCCACGTTGTAGCGCGTTACGGATACTTGGAAGCAACGCTTGATCTAGCCCATGCACGGGGTCAATGAGTAAGAAGCCCATTTCGCGGGACGCAATCCAACCATCGTAGAAGTCCATAAGCTCTTCATCAGTTAGAGCTTTTTTGGTATCGGGGTCTATGAACTCATAGTCGGTTTGCTTTACTTTTTTACCATCTCTCTCAACAGTTGTTGTTACTTTGCGTTTCTTAAAGCCCATACTAAGCAAATAAGAATCGAATGCTGTCTCACCTTTTTTAGGTGTAGTTACACGGAAAAGTTCTTCTCCCGCCCGCGTAACCATAGGTCGAGGCGCATCCATAGAAGTATCTAGTGCAAGCTGTTTATCTACCTGCGCTGCTGCGGCTTCTGCGCGTTTTGCTTCTGTGTACGCTTCTACATCTTTTTCAAGCTGCCTATTATATCTTCTTTGCTCGTTATTTAGGACTTGTTTGATTGACTTAGTTGCACGGATATACGCATCAGACGGATTATATTTAGATGTATCTCTACGTGCCAACACACTTGCATCGCGTGTTTCTACAAAAGCTTGACGAGACAGGTTATCGAACACCCACTTCCGCGCATCCATAGCTGACTTTTGGGTCATGCCCTTGTAGAAGGCAAACTCAACCGGAGTATAGTCTTTTTCAATAGACTGTGCAGGCCCAGTAGCACTAACTGCGCCCATTTCGGCGAGGGCATCAACAGGTCTGCGGAACCGCTTGAAGAAAAGTTTTGCCGCTTTAGCCCGTGTATCAAGATCTTTGTCGGGGGTTTCTAGTAATTCTGCAATAC
>Ga0070753_1001914_pt1 | contig 11411 bp, 17 predicted proteins | sample VirMetDEL_Aug_31_FD_77441 | JGI IMG/M metagenome (GOLD analysis project Ga0070753, IMG submission 77441) | Aqueous microbial communities from the Delaware River and Bay under freshwater to marine salinity gradient to study organic matter... | ecosystem: Environmental > Aquatic > Marine > Coastal... | reverse complement strand
TTTAATATTCTTTCAACTATTTTCTGAATGAATAAAAATTCTTCACGGTTTAAGTCCATATCAAAGACGTTTATTATTTCCTCGTCATAGTCGTGTTTCATAACCACCTCCGTTGTGAATGAACCGTGATTCTCGCCCGATGTATACGACTTTGTCAACACCATCGATAAAATTAATTTTTTAGACTAAGTCTAAAAATAATGTTGCACTGCAACATAAAAAGGTGCTCTAAGTCCTTGATTATAAAGGAAAAAATAGCTATTGACTTTAGCGCATACATTTAGTACAATAGGTGTTCAGGTCGAGAAATCGATCTGCGTTCTTTAAAATTTTTAATTTTTAACGGAGGTGCATATGTCGAAAGACGTTGCTGACTTTGTTTTGCCCAACGGTTTCTGCTTCCTCGCAGTCACCTTGGGGGATTACGGGATGTGGCGCAAGGCCCGTGATCCGATAACCGCGATCCGCGATGCTTTCCGAGCTCGCGGCAATCGAGGTTCGGTTCCGGTAGCCGTCTACTACGGGAAGCATGAGGAGCTTGGCTGTTCTGGCTTCTCTGGTTCTGTGACTTGGACGGAAGGCGGCACGATGCCAGCAGTCGTGGGCATTTACAAAGTCACCGAGCGTTCAATCAAACCTCTCCAACGTGGTGATTTCAACGAAGATCATGATGACATCTTCGATTGGATGAACGACATGATTGGTGAGATTGAACGTCGGTATCAGCAGTAGCACACGTGGGGGGCTTCGGCCCCTCACTATAACTTTTAAACGGAGAAACTGATGTCAGAAAAAAAATTAGTATGTGAGAATTGCGAGAAATCAACGGAGAGCCTTCGCATCTGCAAATATGTACAAGTAAAGGGCAAACCTATTAAGGTATGCCCAACCTGTTCGGCGCGGCTTGAGCGTTCTTATGGGAACCTATCGAAAAAGTTAGCTGGCTTTCTCGGTATCTAAACGAAAGGGGGCTTCGGCCCCCTTTTTTTATTTGTGGAACCGCAGGTACAGCGCCGCACGTTCCGCGGTCCGTGGGTCGTCCTTCATGAGCCCTATTGCCTGATTGCAGGGTCGACAGAGTAGCGCTCGAACCTTGCCGGTGTCGTGGTCGTGATCGACTGCCATCTTGTACGTTAGTTGACCTTGGTGGATGCCGCAGAGCATACAGCAGTAGCGTTGCGCTCGAAGTAGCGATCCGTACTCCTCGAGCGTGATGCCGTACTTCAGGACGAGCTTGCTGTCCTCGACGTTCTTATAAATCTTGTTTGCTGGTGCGTAGGCCCCGCACTCCATGGGGTGGCTATTGTTGTAGATGCCGCGAGCTTCTTGTTCGTGGGCCGCGCCGCAATGTTTGCATCTCACCATCCATTTAGCTGGCGCTCCGGCGGAGAATACGACGCCATGATCATTTTCTGTCCAGAGCAGATTCACACGAGGCTTGCGTTGTCGTTTAGGGTTTTTGAGCGCGGCGTCCATTACTTAAAAAGTTATCGACGTCAAGGTCTACTAACTCGCCGGTGGCAGAGTCTAGCACTTGCACTTGCATCTTGGCATTCGATAATTCTTTTTGTAGGGCTTGGATAAGTTCCATTCCTTGCTTGTAGTTCTGCAAGGCTTCTTCTAGGGGTAGCTCGCCCTCTAGGGCATGGACGATGTTCTCTACCTGTTTAAGTTTTTTCTCGAAGGTCATTGTCCGCTGGCTACATAGTCGAGCCATTGTAATTCGATGTACTTTGCTTCTCGCTCACGTTGTCTCCACTCGCGCCAGTTCTTTGCCGGTCCGTTGTTCAATTTATCTTGGCAGTTATGCACGAACTCGTGGACGATTTTCGCGTCGGTAAAGGGTTTACTCAGATGCACCACGTTGTCTTTGTAAAACGTCTCCACGTCTTCCACGATGTTCATTGCGGGGAAGCAGTTGTACGTCGCTAAAAACAACAGTATCTTTTCCAATTAAGGATTGTTGAGTAAATGATGCACCAATCCGCAGAGTAAGCCCACAATCGCGGGATGCACATATAGCGTATATTGTCTTTTAGGTTTTTCTTTTTTCATGCGACAAATAATAGTCGCGAATATATGAGTATGTCAAGGAAATTTAGAAATGAAACAGAAGACAGGGAAATCGAAGGATTTACAACAGGTTACGGCTATCGAGTGCGCGTATGTTGAGTGGGTTGACGCGGTTGCAGATGCGGGTTGGGAGGAAACAAGCACTCCGGAGACTCACTTATGCCGCACCCTTGGGTTTATTGTGGCGGAAGATGACAAGGCGATCTGTGTGGCATCGGCCATATCGTTTAAGGAATCGAATGCCAAAATCCATATCCCGAAAGGATGGATTGAAAAGATAAAGCGGTTCAAGCTGAATAAACTTACTGAAGTTCCGAAGAAACCACGGGCTAAGAAAGCTACGCCGGTAGAAGATCAGTGCATGGGTGGTTCGTCTTGATTGATCCCCAGTACGATTTCAAACTTCTCGGCATTCTCTGAAGCGCTTGCAAGGCACGAAGCTAAGATACCTAGGGCGTAAGACTGGCTCCGTGAGCCGATGAACAACTGCGTTAATAATTGAGTCAGGGCTCCGCTAACTGCGGCAGTCTGGGACACGCCGCAATCATTGAGAGTCTTCATTAACTCAGCCGTTTCACTCGCCGCAAAAAAGAATTCTTTTTCGTCATCGGAGAGATCGTCATCAAAATCCTTTAAATTTCTTTTCGCCAACGCCATCTTTCACGGTAGGTGCCCAGTTGTCCACCTCAGCATACCATTTTCCAGTTTTGGATTCACACACTTGGACGTTGATCCAATCGTCATTCTTGCTCTCCAGCCAGCGCAAAAGGTCAGCGCGTTTCACGCTCAGGTTACATTTAATCCATTCAGGAGCCGTGTCGCGTGGTTTCTTGGCAATCAGCCCGTCTACGAATTCTTTTTGTTTTTCCATATACACCTCTTAAAAAAAGAAAACCCCCACCTTTGGAGGAAGGCAGGGGTTTCCACACGGAGAACAACAAATGTCGAAAGCAGATGTCGTTGTGGTTATTGTACTCATTCTTTTCGGATATGCAACACAAAATCGCATATCAAATAGCTTCTACCTCAGATTTCGTTTCTATCCACACTTTTGCCCCACAGCTAAGTGGTTTATCGGGAGAATAAATAACGGTGCTGGGTCCGTTTATATTAACCGTATTAACCTTCTCGTTACCTTTGGTATGTTTTACGGTCAACACGGCCTTTAAATCCTCTGGATTAGCTTTGTTGTGGCGGATATTGTGCTGATTGACGTGTATCCGCTTTATTGTGCCTTCTTTAATTATCATTAAATATTGTAAGGACAATAGCTAGAGAAAACATATCGCTGAACATATTTACAGTTATAGTCCATGCAGTATGTGCCGACGTATTTAAATCCTTGTGCCGTAGATACCCCTTCGCACTTCAATAACCTGCCAGCTAGGGCGGTAAGGGGCAATGCAACTAATAAAACAAATATTATTTTTTTAACCATAAAACCTCCATTTAGTTATCAAAGCGCTGGTCCTTGGGCCGTGCTTCGTAGTCCTTGAGGTACCCTTCGTACATCACGCGCAGTTGTCCACTGATCGTGCGACCCTCGGCCAAAGCCGTTTCCTTGATCTTTATATATATGTCTCTAGGTACGAGGACACTTTTCCATTTTTTCGTATCCATAGCCAATCCTTGCGTATATTACTACATAGGATTATATGCGAATATATAAGATACTACAAGCAAAAAAAGCCCCACCGAAGTGGGGCAATGTTCCTCACACTAGGGGAAACGATGTGAGGGAGGAGGACCCTAGGCCGACTCTCCCCAGCTTGGCCCTATCTCAATATCACACTTGTTTGGTACCTCTAGGAGTACGGACGAAGTCATGATATCGGCAATTTTCTGTGCTTCTTCCTTGTCTTTTACAGACACGGCGATCTCGTCATGTATCTGTATGAGCGGGATTGTACCCTGTTTATACAAATCCACCATCGCTTTTTTAGTCATGTCTGCGGCAGATGCTTGTATAAGGCGGTTCAGGGCCTTGTAGGTGTACGCACGTTTTAACCTAGTGGTAGGCCCATACTCTTGGATTGCGTCCTTGTAAGGCATGGCCTTGTTCATCGCAAAGGTATCTGGTTCCCACAGATCGAATCGGCATTTGCGGCCGAGGATCGAGCGGATCGAGCCGCCGGAGGCTTTGTCATTCAGGCGGTTCATGACCCCAGTCATTAGGCCCTTCACGAACGGCACACGGGTGTGATACTGATTGATGATCGACTTAGCCTCGTCCACAGAGATGTCTAGCTGTTCGGATAGCTTGTTCACCCCCATGCCGTACATCATCCCCAGATTTATCACCTTGGCCTGTTTCCGTGGTATCTTTGCCATTTCCGCAACCATGGTATGGAAATCCGTATTTGGATCAGCATTGTATGCTTCAACAAACTCCGCCGCGCCTTCTAATGGGATATTCCGACTCTCACCATAAACGTGAGCGTAATGTACAAGAATGCGAGGCTCCTGCTGAGAGAAGTCAATCGCGGCCCATTGCTCGCCTTCTTCAGGCAAGAACAAGGATCGAATCATCGGACCGAGTTCCGGATCCCGAGCCGGAATCTGCTGAAGATTCGGATTCGTCATGCTAAGTCTGCCCGAGACCGTGCCCCCATCATCTGAACGGACCTGATTAATATGACCGTGTATTCTGCCATCAGCGTGGCAATACTTCATGATGCTGTTGATGAAAGTGCCGGATGTCTTATTAAGATTCCTAGCCTGAACGATGAGTTGCGCGAGGCTGTGAGTGTGTTCTTGGAGGAAGAGTTTAGTGAAGCTCGGTGCGCCCTTCTCAGTCTTTGGATACTGGAGTCCGACCTTGTCGAACGCCTTAGCAAGAGATTGCGCGGCCCAGATTTCAACATCAGAGCCTGCGACTTTCTTAATCTCTTTCATGACCTCCCGTTCCCGCTTGAGAAGTGCATCCCTAGTTTTCTCCACCCTGTCCTGATCAACGCGGACACCGCGCCAAGTCATATCGACAAGGCATGGGAGGAGCTCCAGTTCGAGATTAGCAATAGGCCACAAGTCCTCTTTGGTAAGCTGAATGCTGAAGTAATTCCACAAGTCGAGAGCGAGTTCAGCGTCTCCCTCGGCGTAAGGTCCGACATACATTGCGGGCATCTTCCACATATCCGCTTTTGGATCGATGCCGAACTCCCTAGCCGCTTCGACGAGCCCCTTCTCTGATTTAGTCTTACCGAGTAAATCGTAAGACAAAGAGTTTAACGAGTAGCTGTATCGATTCTCATCTAATAAAGATGCGATCACCATCGTATCGATGATGCGACCTTTTAGATCAAAACCCATACGTTTAATCCAACCCGCATCGTACTGCGCGTTGTGCATGATCTTGTCAGCAGGACACTCGAATACTTTCTTGAGCCACTTGTTGACTACCTTCTCGTCTAAGTTACCACCCCCGTGGTGACGTACTGGTATGTATCCAGACCAACCATCTACTGCGATTGCGTAGCCTACAACTTCCCCGTTCCCCGTAGCCCATCCTGGGCCATTCGTTTTAATATCAGGGTCTCTTGTTTCTACGTCAATTGCGATCTTACTAGCTGTTGTAAGATCAGGTAATTCTGTTGGTGGAATCCATTCACTCTTCGGAGCGAACATCACCATTTGTAAGTTTCCCGCCATCGTCTTCTTCCTTGTCCCATTTTGGTAAATACACGTCCACATGTGAGCCACAATTAGGACAACTTAAATTTGTGAGGATGAGAAAGTGATCGCTCTCGTCCTCAATGTCATGATCCCCACCCCAGATAAGTTCGGTATTGCAGTGCCAACAATTCATAAATCGTATCCTCTCGAAATGTCGTCAGGTTCGACGATGTATAGATTTTGTTTTGTTCTTGTAACACCAACATAAAACACCCGATGAATATCATCAGGATGAATTCTCATATCCATATCTGCGGCAGGGCTAAGGTCCGTGAACAGTACAACGTTATCCGCTTCTCCACCTTTTGATCCGTGGATCGTGGATGCTGTGATGCGGGGAATGCCATTGAACTTTTCTCCACGGCGCAAGAGCGCGATTATATACGCTCGATCCGTCTCGGGCAGTTTATCCATCGCCTCATGCCACTTCATTTCTTTCGTAGCTAACAAGCCGTGATCATTCACAAGCTCATCAAACTTTACTAAGTCCATGTCTTCGAGCGCCGGTAACTTTTTAAATCCACGTTGGATGCGATTACCGACTGACATGTAGCTATAAATCTTTCGTGCAACCTCTCCCGAAATCTCTCTGCCTTTTCTAAGTTGTTCCCAACCGTTTACTGCGTCTGACATCTTTTCGCTAATGGACCGATGGCCGCGGTAGTTGAATAAGTATCCGTTGGATTTAAGGTCGTGGGCCACGGGCTGTAGTTGGTATCCGGCCTGCGCGAGGATCAGCCAATCCCCCTGTGACATGTCGATTGAATCAATGGTCGAGACACGTTCTACCTTGCCGACTTCTTCTCGTGGTAAGTATCGCTTCGGGAATCGATGGTGAATGCGGTTTGCTACGTTCTCGGCAAGATGGTGTACCGATTGTGGTACACGATAAGATTGCTCTAAGGTCTCTGATGCGCCGTTGATGTTTATAAAATGATCCACGTCGGCACCGGCCCATCGATAGATAGCTTGGTCATCGTCTCCCGCACAATACATTCTGTCGGAATGCTCATCGAGAATATGTGCAATGTCCCACTGAAGTGGGGACAAGTCTTGCGCTTCGTCTAAGAAGGTAAGTTTGAAGTGTGGGCAAACCTTATCGCTATCGTCTATAAAAGCTTGGAGCATATCAGTAAAGTCGTATAACCCCAAATCATCTTTAAATTCTTTCAAGCACTTAGCTACATACTTAACGGTCACCCAGTCGTAAGCAATGTTGCTATGGTTGTATTGTTCCTGCAAAGAAACCTTGCGTAGTCGCGCTAAGTTTATAAGTCCGAGTATCGGATCGCTCGCGCTAACGGATTCCATCAGATCATCTTCGGAACCACTCTTTCTTGTTCCGTGGAGCGTGACCCCTATCGCGCTACTCAATTCCTTGTAGTGCTGGTCCGTCATAATACTTTCCGTGCGGATTGCAGTCTGCATCAAAGCAAGGCTATGCAAAGTACGAAAGTAAATAAGGTCCTTCTTCGGATCGAGACCAAATCTTTCGGCGGCACGTTCTCGTGCTTCATTCGCCGCTTTTCGAGTAAACGCAAGGAACGCTATCTGGTTAGGTGGGACGTTGTTCTCAAGAGCTTTGTCCACCATGTTTAGTAGCGTTGTTGTCTTCCCCGTGCCGGGCGGTCCGAATATCCGATACATCTGTTTTTTCCTCGCGGTATTTAGAAACGATCTGTCTCACTCGTTCCTTAGATAGTCCGAATTTTTTACCAATCGCGGTCAAGGTCCGATGTTCCTTGACGTGCATGGTGTACATGGTTCTAGCTCTGTCTGCGTAATCAATCAAAACGGTGACTCCTTACCTTTAAATTTAGGGGTTTTTAAATCTACATCTGCCGATTCAAAACTAGGTATCTGCCAGACCCTGACTGCTCTGCCCTTGATTTTTAGTACCGTGCTGTCTCCGTTGATATCACGCAAACGTTGCGCGATTTTATGCGATTTATATTCAAAAAACTTGTTCTTCCTAAGGAACGCTTCAAAGTCTTTGAGTCTAAAGAAGGTTATGCTGTGATCCTCATCGGTCCACGGACGACGGAGCAGTATCTCTTCTTTGTCCTGCGCCTGCTGTAGGTGGCTACAAAACTCCTCAAGATAATCGTAGAACTGACCGCTGACACTAGCGTCTTGAGCTACCTCAATGATCGCGTTCTCGTTGTCTTTCATTTCGGTAAGCAAGGTGCTTATCCGGCTTTCCCAGTTTTGTTTCTTCATCGAGCGCGGCATGAAGTTCAATTGCTCCATACACGCTTTCTGAAACGTGGTCTGATTCATCAGACCGTCGGTGTCAAGTTCTAACGGCTCTCCATTAACATCCATAAACCATACGGGTGGGGTGGAGTTGTATTTGCGTAAGTTTGCAATACTGGCTCCAGCAACTGCCGCGCCAATCCCATGCTTTCTGGTGCGACACATATCCTTGTTGCAATGAGCGTTAATAGGAGCATCGGAACATTTATACGCATATTCTTTTCTGTTTAATTGTTTAGCTACTATGTTCACCTCCCCAAGAGGTAGGGGAGGACTGAGGTAATTACTGTTGTAATTTAGTATCTCAGCTTCCCATGAATCTGGGTAGGCTTTTCTTAAATACACGCCAAGATTAAACAGGCCGTTGTTCCTGCCGCCCTCAGAAATCTTTTTCTTGGTAAGAATCTGCAAGCACGGTGGTCCGTCGGCCAAGAGGTCTGTCTCGTGGGCCTCGATCACCTGTAACTTTTTGATCTCTTCCGGAGTCTGTACATAGGTGTCGTACAGCCCAATGAATTCTTCTAGCGTAGCCGATGTGCCATCGTCTAAGAATGCGTAACGTAATCCGTCTTCCCGATTGTAGTACGGAAGATTTAAAAAGTTCCCCACATCCCCACGATCAAGATGCAACTTGATCTGCTTTGGGAATATCTCGCTCTCACCATAACCCAATGCGGCAGAAATGCTTTTCAAGGCTTTCTGCATATCACGGGCTTCTACCCAATCTGCACTAAACAAAAAGCAATGCGCTCCACCGGACTTTGACCGGCAGACCACGAGCGGTAATTTAAGCTGTCGTATCTTTTTGATAAGACCCGCATGATCCAGAGGGTACTGATCGATATCGATACAGCCCCACTTACAGCAATCGTTCTCGTTGATTGGGATGATACCGAGTCCGGTCTCCCCACCAGCGATGTGCTGTTCAAATAATTCAAGCGTAGGTTCTTCTCTGACTACACCAGCTTTACCCGCCTTTTTACCATTTGCGTTTTGTCGTTCTATCTTAAAGTAGCCATAGGCTGACTTTAATCCTTCAAATATTTCCGCAAATTTTTTGACTGACATGTAATCTCCCACGTTGATAGGGCGGGTTGCCCCGCCCCGTCATGATTAAAACGGTATTGACTCTCCACCACCATCTTGATCATCAACGTGTTTGACTACTACGTTATCGCTCATGATATCCTCAGCAAACTTCTTTGCCTGTTGGTACATCGATATGTCTTGTACCGGCCCCTCCACGGACATCTCCCACCCGTGCCAAGAACCTTTTGAGTTCTCTTCTTGGATCGTCTTGAGATGATAAATGTGAGAGAAACGCGGAGGAGTAAACGCTCCATTCGATCCCTGCATTACGCGAGACATCATCATGGAGTTCCACTTACGGGATTTCTTCAACTGCGTAGACTTCATCGCAATCAACGCTGTCTCTGCCGCACCGTCATCGTTTAGCACAACAACGAAGTGCTGGTGTGTTTCTTCGATGTATTCGCCGTTGCCTTCGACAACATAATCTTTGTTGTCATCAGGACTACGCTCGGTCCTGGGCCGTGTGTCTTGTGGCGTGTAGATTGCTACAGGCGCACCGGAACCTGAACCCCGTGGTGACCATTGGATAAACCGTCTTTGATACGCACAAGGGATAACTCTTATGCCATCCTTGCCTTTATATACAGCACCGGTAACCGTGTTATATATGTCACCCTTACGAGCAGTTTCAATTTCATCCAGAACCGGATCGTTACCTGACAATACCTTTAGGAACGGTAGCGCCATGTCCTCTTGACCGAGGTTCTCCATGCCGCGCCCTGCGTCCTGTTCAAAGATAGATGGATCGAAAACGGTGATACCGCTCTCTTTTACTTTAGCTACTTCTGACTTAGCCATTACTGTTTTCCTCGTTTAATAGTTGCACGTTGACCTACCCAAGCACCAAACAATTCCATTGGAAACGCGTCCCCAGATTCGACACGCTCCTTGATGAACGCTCGTAGTGTCTGTGGATGTACCTCAGTTTTTGTTTGTGCGTCGAAGCCCTGCTTGACTGCGAACTCAGAGAATTGTTGTGCAAGTTCGTCCTCGCCACGTCCGAACGAACATGCGACGGTATTCTTGATGATATCGTCGTAGCCGTTGTCTCGTAGCCAGTCATAGGCCGCGTCGCGGTTGTCTACACGGATTGAAGCCCCGTATGTTTGCTTAACCTCTACCTGCGACCCGTCATCTAAGGTCAGAGAATTAAGACCGAGTTCTAAGAACATTGCCGGTAAATCCTCATCGGTAAGTTTAAGCAGGGCTTTCTTTTCTTCCGCAAGTTTTTGCTCAAGCTCGTCGATAAGCGCTTCCTTATCTCTGATAGCCTTTGCAGTCGATGCAACACTTTGCAGACCCCCTTGGTTTATGTTTTCTACCGCACTCTTACTCGGTGCAGATTCTTGTTCCATTAGTGCTGTCAAGTCCATCGTCTACCTCCTTTCGTGAATAAAGACCATGTCTGGCCTTGACAATAGCGTATACTACGCTTTATCCTACATATGTCAATAGGGGAAAGGAAAACAATTTTGGACTATATATTTGAGACTGAACCGTTCGATCACCAAAGGTCCGTGATCCGTGATTCGTGGTCCGCGCCATACTATGCGCTACTGATGGAGATGGGCACCGGTAAATCTAAAGTTGCCGTTGATTCGATAGGAATGCTATACGAAGCCAACGAGATCGACGCTGTGCTGATAATCGCGCCGAAAGGTGTCTTTGACAACTGGGTTAAGAAAGAGGTCCCCGTCCATCTTCCTAAGAGGATAAACCGAAAGATCGTGAGATGGCAACCCAATATTACACAAAAATTTAAAGAAGACCTTGAACCCTTTGTGTTAGAGCCGTTTGATGGTTTAAAAATATTTGTAATGAACGTCGAAGCTTTTAGTACAAAGAAGGGTGTGCAGATCGCCAAGGTTTTTTTATCGAAGAATCCAAACAACATGGTGATTGTTGATGAGAGCACCACCATTAAAAACCGCAGAGCGGCGCGTACCAAGAGCATTGTTGCTTTGCAAAACTTGAGCAAATATCGACGCATTCTTACAGGCTCGCCGATCACAAAAAGCCCGATGGATTTATTCAGTCAATGCGAATTCTTGTCACCGAAGTGCTTGGGATTTAACAGTTACTACTCGTTCCAAGGTAGGTATGCTACCGTTCAACAACGCACGATGGGGCCGCGTAGTTTCCAGCAGATTACGGGTTATCGTAGATTAGATGAACTGAATCAACGGCTTGATAAGTTTAGTAATCGCATCTTAAAACAAGATTGCTTGGACTTGCCGGATAAAACTTACATTCTTCGAAACGTAGATTTAACGCCAGAGCAAGCGCGAGTATATGAACAGATGAAAAAGTTAGCATTG